>Ga0172370_10007655_pt1 | contig 13189 bp, 12 predicted proteins | sample LakKiv5m_FD_114538 | JGI IMG/M metagenome (GOLD analysis project Ga0172370, IMG submission 114538) | Freshwater microbial communities from Kabuno Bay, South-Kivu, Congo - kab_022012_11.5m | ecosystem: Environmental > Aquatic > Freshwater > Lake | place: Democratic Republic of the Congo...
CGGCTTGACCTCGGCCAGCGTGTGGTGCTCGGCCTCGCCGCGGCCGAGCGCGTCCGCGACCGAGGCGCTGAGCCGGTCGGCGCGCACCACTCCGCTCAGCACCGTCATCGGCTTGAGCAGCGCCAGCTGCAGGCTTCGCAACGTCCCGAAGGGTCGCGCCTCGACGTCGCGCTCGATGCTGCCGACGTTGAGAAGCCCGGCGAGGAAGAAGCCGAGGAGCATGGCGAGCAGGACCGCGCCGGCGGGCGCGGCGCGACGACGAGACCCTTGGCGGCGCTCGCGCCGCGACCCGGCCGTCGCCGGTTCCGGCGGCGCGGCGGTCTCGGCGCCGTGCGGCCCTTCGGGCTCGAGCCACTCCTCCCACTCCTCGGAGACCCCTCCGCCGGACGGCGCGGGCGGTCGGCGGCCGGGATCTGAGCCGGTCGGGTACTCGGGCGGCCGCCAGTCGCCGCGGTCGTGACCGGTCCCGCCCGAGGACCCGGCCTCCCGGCCGCCCTCGCGGCGACGCCTGGCGGCGCCGGCGGCCGGCGGCCGGAGGTCGCCCCACACGAAGAGGTCCTCGTCCTCTCCGAAAGGCCGGCGGTCCGGTCTGTTTCGCTCGTCGTCGGGCATCGTCGTCGCTCACCGCCTCAGAACTTGAAGTAGAGGAACTCGGCCGGGCCCTGAGGCCCGAGCACGTCGATCAGGAACAGGGCGACGGCCAGCACCAGCCCCTGCCCGACCCAGCCGATGCGACTGAGGCCCACCTCGAGGCCCTCCAGGGTCCGGCGCGGCACGTACTGGATGGCGATGCCCAGCACGACCAGCCCGACGACGGGCAGAGTGACCGCCGTGCCGAAGCTCCCCAGCCCCGCGATGAGCCGCCAGAGCACGGAGAAGGCGTTGCCCATCGACTCCGCGCGGAAGAACACCCACGCCACCGTCACGAAGGCGAACACCCAGAGGCGCTGGAGGGCCCTCGCGCCCGCCGTGGCGCCGGGCTCTCCCAGCCCTCTCGAGTGACGCGCGTCGGCGCGCGCGCGTTCGGCGGCGAGGCCGACGCCGTGCAGAAGGCCCCAGAACACGAACGTCCACCCGGCCCCGTGCCAGAGGCCGCCGAGCAGGAACGTGAGGATCAGGTTCACATAGGTCCGGCCCCGTCCCTTGCGATTCCCACCGAGAGGGATGTACAGGTAGTCACGCAACCAGCTGGAGAGCGTGATGTGCCAGCGCCGCCAGAAGTCCTGGATGGTCCGCGCCGTGTACGGGGCGTCGAAGTTGGCAGGGAGCTCGAAGCCGAGCAGGAGCGAGATGCCGATGGCGATGTCGGCGTAGGCGCTGAAGTCGCAGTAGATCTGGACTGAGTAGGCGACGATGCCCCAGAACGTCTCCCGCGACGAGTAGGTCTGCGGCGAGGCGAACAGCCCGTTGACGATGTGGGTCGAGAGGTAGTCGGCGATGAGCATCTTCTTGGCGAGACCGCCGAGGATGAGGACGAAGGCGCGCGACGAATCCACGGAGCGAGGGTCGCGCGGCGAGGTGAGCTGCGGCAGGAACTCGCGAGCGCGGGCGATGGGGCCGGCCAGAAGGTAGGGGAAGAAGGCCGTGTACACAGCGTAGTCCAGCGTCGGAGCAGGCTCCAGCTGGCCGCGGTAGATGTCGACCACGTAGGTCAGCATGCGGAAGACGAGGAACGAGATGCCGACCGGCAGCACGAGGCGCAGGAGCGGCAGCGGCGCCCCGAGACTGAGGGCCCCCAGCACATCGTTGAGGCTCACGGCGAAGAAGTCCGCGTACTTGAAGACGCCGAGCGTGACCAGATCGGCGGCGATCGCGAGGATGAGCCAGCGGCGAGCGGCCGCGCGCGCTCCGCGCCTTCCGCGCGCGCGGTGGATCTGCACGCCCAGCGCCTGGTTCACGAGCGTCGCCCCGGCGAGCAGGAAGACGAGACGCCAGTCCCACCAGCCGTAGAACACGTAGCTGGCGGCGATGATGAACCACTTCCAGAGGCGCAGCCGCGGCATGAGCAGCCAGTTGGCCACGTACACGACGAGGAAGAAGATCGCGAAGGTGATCGTCGGGAAGAGCACCCTGCCGCCTGTCGTTGACCGGATGACCGGCCGCGCAGCGGCCCGTCCTGTCGGGCGGATGCTACACCAGGGGGCGCGGGGCGCGTAGCCGCTCCCGCGTGAAGCGGCCGGCCTCACGGCGCGACAGCCGCGAGTCGGTCACGGCGCCGGGGTCGTGGTCTCCCCCGGCGGCGGCGACGCCTCGCCGGCCTCCGGCTTCGGCTTCTTCGTGAACCACTCCTTCTTGACGGCCGCGATCACCGCCTCGGCGATACGCAGACCGCCGGCGTACGTCAGGTGCTCGCCGTCAGCCTCACGCACCTTCTGCATCTCGCCGTCCGAGTCGGGCAGGTACTGGGAGTACCCGCCGCTGCCGTTCGAGAGCAGTCCGTAGGCATCGATGTACTGCACCCCCGGATGCTTCTCGATCTCGCTCCGGTAGATGTCGTTCAGCACCTTCATCTGGCGGTTGAACGTGGCCTCGGGCATGATCGGCTGCCCGATCCAGTAGATCCGCCGGACCCCCTGGTCGAACAGGATCTGGATGGCGTCGCTCACCCGGCGCCGGTACTCCTTCTTCCAGCCGCCCGTCTCGAACTGGTAGACCTTGCCCGACGGCGTCTGCACGGCCTGGTTGTCGTTGGCGCCGAACATGACGGCGGCGGCGCCCGCGTCGAACGCCTTCGCCTGCCTCTGGAGCTGCGCCGGCCAGTTGAAGAAGTCGGGCCGGCACAGGCCGCTCGAGATGTGGTAGTCGAGCAGCGGCTTGATGAGCTTCGTCCTGTTCGAGAGGTTGACGAGCGCCATCCCCGGCAGCCCCATCATCGAGTCGCCGGCGATGTAGAGGTGCATGGGGTGGCCCTTGAAGGGCTTGGGCAGCGGTTTCTCCTTGTCGCCGTGCTTCGGCTTCCCGCTCCGCGACGGCTTCGGCTTCGGTGTCACGACGACGACGGCAGGAACGTCCCCGGGACCGGGGTCGGGCCTGCCGAGGAGCGCGGCGGTGAGCCTGGCGGGGCGGTCGAGGAAGAGCCAGTGACTCACGACCGCCAGAGGGTCGACGAGGGCGAGCCTGAAGCTGCGCTCGCCCCCGAACGGCAGCTCGAGCGCGGTCTTCTTCATCGCCGGAGCGTTGAACAGCGCCCCGAGCGCCAGGGCGACCAGGATCGCCACCAGGGCGCTCGCCGCCGTTCGCCGCCGGCGGCCGTAGGGCAACGGTTCGTCTCTGTCGCGCTCGTCGCCCATCAGAACCCGAAGTAGATGAAGGCGGCCGGGCCGACCGGGCCGAGGATGTCGAGCAGCATGAAGCCGACCGCCAGCACCAACCCCTGGAGGACCGGGTTGAGCGCCGAGAGCCCGGCCTCACCGCGCTGCCACACCGGGCGCGGGACGTACTGCATGCCGATGCCGACGGCGATGGCGAGGAGCACCCCCGGGGTGACGGCGGCGCCGATGCTGCCCCAGCTCTGGAAGAGCCGGGCCAGCACGCTGAGCGCCGCCCCGAACGTGTCGGAGCGGAAGAACACCCAGGCGAACGTGACGAAGGCGAAGACCCCGACCCGCGGCCACACCCTGCCGCGCCAGGGACGCCTGTCGTACTCGAGCGCCGGAGGGCCTGCGGCCGCCGGCGGGAGCACGGGACTCGCCGTCCCCGCCTCGCCCTCTGCGAGGCCGTGGACGGCCGTCATCCGCGCCAGTTCGTCGAGCCCTCCACGCCGCCTTGCGGCGCGGTCCTTGCGCCGGTCGACGCGCGCGTGCTCAACGATGAGAGCGCCGCCGTAGAGAAAGCCCCAGAAGACGAACGGCCAGCCGGCGCCGTGCCAGAGGCCGCCCAGCACCATCGTGATCATCAGGTTCACGTACGTCCGCGACCGCCCCTTGCGGTTGCCGCCCAACGGGATGTACAGGTAGTCGCGCAGCCAGTTGGAGAGCGTCATGTGCCAGCGCCGCCAGAAGTCCTGCACGGACACGGCGGTGTACGGCGCGTTGAAGTTGTCGGGCAGGTCGAAGCCGAGCAGCAGCGAGATGCCGATGGCGATGTCGGCGTAGGCGCTGAAGTCGCAGTAGATCTGCACAGAGTACCCGACGATCCCGAGCAGGACCTCGAGTGACGAGTACTGGCCCGGAGTCGTGAAGACGCCGTTCACGATGTGCGTCGCGAGGTAGTCCGCGAGCAGCATCTTCTTGAAGAGCCCCGCGAAGATCAGGAAGAACGCGCGTGCCGTGTCCACGCGACGGGGGTCGCGCGGAGCCGTCAACTGCGGGAGGAACTCCGAAGCGCGGGCGATGGGCCCGGCGGCGATGTACGGAAAGAAGCTCACGTATACGGCGAAGTCGAGAAGCGACGACGTGCGCAGACGGCCACGATAGACGTCGATCACGTAGCTGAGGACCCGGAACGTGAGGAACGAGATGCCGACCGGCAGGACGATGCGCAGCAGCGGGAGGTCCGCGTTCAGGCCGAACGTGTCCAGCAGATCGGCCACGGAGGTGACGAAGAAGCCGTAGTACTTGAACCAGCCGAGGACCGCGAGGTTGGCGGCCACCGCGCCGGCGAGAGCCCACTTGCGGCCCGTCCTCGACGAGGTGCGCTCGACCAGCAGCGCGAAGAACTGGTTGGCGACGGCGCTGAGCGCCAGCAGGAGCACGAACCGCCAGTCCCACCAGCCGTAGAAGAACAGGCTCACGACCAGCATGAACGGCTTCCACAGCCGTGGTCTGGGCATGAGCAGCCAGTTCCCGACGAAGACAAGCAGGAAGAAGACCGCGAATGTGATGGTAGGGAATAGCATGCAGGCGCGTCCGGAGTCAGTCTAGGCAAAGGGACGGCCGGCCGCCAGCCGGGGTTCGGCACGACGGTCCGGGGCGCTGCGAATCCCGTATCATGGCGACATGCACGAGCCGTCCGCCTTCACGCAGAACCGGCTGCGCCGGGGAATCGTCGAGTTCGCCGTCGGCGAACCGGACCCCTCCCTGCTTCCCGTCGCCCTGACGCGCGCCGCCGCGGCGGCGGCGCTCGGACCGGACGGCCCCGGGGCCCTCGCCTACGGCTCGACCGAGGGCCCGGGCCGGCTGCGTCGTGAGATCGCCGCCCGAGTCGCGGCGCGCGAAGACCGCGACGTCGCCGCCGGCGACGTCCTGGTCACCGGCGGCAACTCGCAGACGATCGACCTCGCGCTCACCGCACTCACGAGCCCCGGCGATACCGTGCTCGTCGAATCTCCCACCTACAGCCTCGCGCTGGGGATCATGAGGGACTACCCCGTCCGGATCGTCGGTGTGCCGCTCGACGACGAGGGTCTCGACGTGGACGCGCTCGAGACCGCCCTCGCGCGAATCGGAGATGAGGGCGGCCACGCACGCCTGCTGTACACCATCCCGACCTTCCACAACCCCGCCGGTGTCAGTCTGTCGTCGGCGCGGCGAGCGAGACTCCTTCGGCTCACCCGCGAACATGACCTGGTCGTCCTCGAGGACGATGTCTATCGGGAACTGGTCTACGACGGGGAGGCGCCGGCCTCTCTCTGGGCGCTCGACCCGGACGCGCCGGTGATCCGCATGGGCTCGTTCTCCAAGTCGCTGGCGCCGGGCCTGCGCGTCGGCTGGGTGAACGCCCGGCGCGACCTTCGTGAGCGGCTGGCCGCCTCGGGCATGCTCGAGAGCGGCGGCTGCGTGAGCCAGTTCCCGGCCCACGTCGTCGGCGCTCTTCTCGCCGAGGGACAGTTCGACGCCCACGTCGACCGCCTGCGCCGCACCTACGCGTCGCGCCGCGACGCGCTGGCCGCGGCGCTCACCCAGCACCTTCCGCCAGTCTGCGGCTTCTCCGTTCCGGCCGGCGGCTACTTCATCTGGGTGACGCTGCCCGACGCGCTCTCGGCGTCGGCGCTCCTCCCCATGGCCGAACGGTACCGGGTCTCCTTCGCCCCCGGCGCCCGCTACTGCAGCGACGGCGCCGACGGCGGTCTGCGGCTCGCCTTCAGCCTCTACGACGAGGAGTCACTGGCGGAAGGTGCACGCCGCCTTGGCGCGGCCGTACGCGCAGCCCTGACCGGGCACGGCCGACGAAGCCCCGCAGCCGGCGGCGCCACGACGTAGGCATTCCGCCTCCCGGCGGGTAAGCTCCTCTGCGACGACGGACGGAGGGCGGCCATGGCGGATGCGACGGCGGACAAGGACTCGGGCGGAGGCGCACGCAAGAAGGGCGCGGCGACCGGCGGGCCGAAGGGCCGCGGGACGAGCCGCAAGGCAGGTCCACCGTCACGCAAGCCGGCGGCCAGGAAGGCCGGCAGCGCGTCTCCGGATGCTCCGGCCGCCGTCCCGCCGGCAGAATCGGTCGAGCCCGCCGAGGAGACGGCGGCGGCTCCCGCCGAAGCCGCCGACAAGGCCACCCCCGCGAAGAAGCCCGGCGGTGCCGGCCGCAAGAGAAGCACGACATCGAAGGGATCCGCCAGCCGGCGCACGACCCGCAAGCCGGCTTCCCCGGCGCGCAAGCCCGCCGGCAAGAAACCCACCGAAGAGGCCGCGGCGACGCCGCCCGCCGAGGTGACCGCCGTGACGACGCTCACGACGGCGGCGGCCGAGAAGGGCGCGACCGGGCCGGAGATGACGGAGACGGGCGCGCCCGCCGGGGATGCCGGCAAAGGGACGGCCGCCGAGCCGGCGGAGGCGCCACCGGCCGATGCCGCCGGCGACACCCCCGTCACGGCCGTCACGGCCGCCGCCTCCGGCGTCGCCGGCGCCCTCGCGCCGGTCAAGAACGTCCTCGCCTCGAAGCGCGCCCCGCGCCTTCGCGGCTGGATCGCGCTGGTGCTCGTGGTGATGTCGGTGATCGCCGTCGTCGTCAGCATCCTGGCCGTGTGGTCACGAGACCTCGTCTTCGATACGGACACGTACGTGAACACCGTCGCGCCGGTCGCCGAAGACCCGAAGGTGCGCCACGCCGTCAGCGTCTTCGTCGCCGACAAGGCCATCGAAGTCACCCGCCTCGAGACGCGCATCGAGGACGCCCTGCCATCCGACGCCAAGGTCCTGGCGGCGCCGCTCACGGACGAACTGCGCCGCTTCGTAGTCGACGAGATCGACACGTTCCTCGGCACCGAGGTCGCCCGGGGGATCTGGGTCGACCTCAACCGGTTCACCCATGAACAACTGATGGCGGCCCTCGAGGACAGGAACCGCTACGTCACCATCGGGCAGAGCGACGTCAAGCTCGACCTCCTGCCTCTGATCGCCGTCGCCCTCCAGAAGCTGGAGGCGCAGATCCCGCGGCTCCTCGGCCGGGACGTCACACTCCCCGAGATCGACCCCGAGACGGCGCCCGCGCAGATCCGCACGCTGCTCCAGGACGCCCTCGGAAGGCGCCTCCCCGCCGACTTCGGCAGCGTGACGCTCCTGCGCGGCAGGCAGGGGTACGAGGCCAAGCAGGCGGTGCGTCTGTTCAAGGACCTGGTCACCGCCATCGTCATCCTGACGCTCGTGCTGATCGCCGCCGCCCTGCTCGTCTCGCCGCGCAGGCTCCGCACCGCCCTGCAGCTCGGACTCGGCGTCATCCTGGCCTTCGTCCTCACGAGGATCGTCGAGGCCGAGGTGCTCGACGCCATCGTCAAGGCGATCAAGAGCGAGGGCGGCGTGGCGGTGGCCACCAGTATCGTCACCTCCGCGCTCGCGAGTCTCGACGGGTTCTTCCGCTGGGTGGTCATCGCCGCGGTGATCGTGGCGATCGGCGCCTTCCTCGCGAGCCGGCCGGCCTGGCTCGACGCCATGGGACGCGCCTTCTCGAAGCTGTTCGGGGTGGCCTCGGACCTCTCGGTGCCGGGCACGCGCACCGGACGATGGGTCGCCGGCCACCTCGATCTGCTGCGAGGGGCCGGCGTCGTGATCGCCATCGTCGCGCTGCTCTTCGCCGTCGGCTCGTTGTCGGCGGTGCTGACCGTGATCGTCGCCCTCATCGTGTATGAGCTGGCGCTGGTGGTCTACGGCGTGAGCGTGCATTCCGAGGAAGGACCGAAGGACACGCCGGTCTGAAGCGCGACCGGAAGGTCAGGTCTCCGGATCGTCGTGGTCGTGGCGGCCGTCGCGGCCGGGCAGACGAAGATGCGGCTCTCCGCCGATCACGTCCCAGAGGCGGTGCTTACGCCGCTCCCACTTCTGGTGGAAGCCCTCGTCACGCCGCCGGGCGCGCTCCATCTTCGCTGGGCTGCCGGCGTACTGCCGGCGCGCCCAGGGCGACCCCGGTTTGGCCAGTCGCAAGGCCCCGATGAAGGCGACCGGAGGCACGAAGATGCCGACGGTGCCGACGAACAGCTTGCCCTTGAGATAGCACAGGACGACGAAGACTGCACCGCTGAGGACGAGCGCGGATCCCACCCACCGCGAGACCGAGACGTAATCCCCGACCTCGCTGATGCTGCGCGGCAGAAGGCCGGTGAGGAGCAGGGTGATGAACGTGAGCCCGAGGATGACGGCGTCGATGCTCTTGCGTCCCTCACCGGTCCAGTAGACGTCCTCAAGATGCAGGATCAGAGCGAACTCGTCGAGCGTCAGGGCGGCCCCGGAGCCGAAGACGAAAGCGAGTATCTCCACCCACGGGCTGCCCGGCTGCAGCGCGAACTCCAGGATCCCGGCAACGACCATGCCGATGATGCCGAACACGGAGTGGTGGATGTGCAGGCCGCCGGGCGTGACCACACTGCCCATGCGCAGGTGCGAACGGCCGTGGGCGCGCGTCAGACGCGTGTTCAGACGCGCGACCAGGAACGTGAGGATGAACCCGACCAGCAGGACGAACAGGGGCCGCTTCGGGTCCTCAAGGACGTGGCCGGGGAGTATCGCCAACAGGACGGGCATCGCTCCACCAGTATCCGCCACGGCAGACCGCGCCGGCCACCCGGCACGTCACGGACGACGGGCTCAGATGACGGAGGGTGACGCCGAGGAGGTCGCCGAAGGCGACGGGCGCGGCGACTCCAGGCCCCTCGGCAGCCAGTCCTTCTTGATCGCCTTGTACACGTACTTGGCGAGCATGTCCTGACCCTCGACCGTGAAGTGCACGCCGTCGGCCAGACGGAGGCCGGGATCGTACTCCCCGCCGTCGTCCGTGTACAGGTCCCAGATGTCGACGTAGGTGACGCCGGGACGTTTCTCGGCCTGCTTCTCGAACACCTTGTTGATGAGCCGCATGCGTGAGTTGCGCCAGCTCTCGCCCATGATCGGCATGCCGACCCAGTACACCCGCCTCGCACCACCCTCGAGCATCGTGTCCATGATCTCGCCGACGCGGCGTTCGTAGGCCTTCTTCCAGGCCACCTTGCCGTAGGAGATCCACTCGCCGTCGTCCCATACGGACTGCGTGTCGTTGGTCCCCATCATGATGGCGGCGGCCTGCGGCTTGGCGGTGCGCATGACCGTCTCCATCTGCTTGCCCCAGTCGAAGAAGTCGTAGCGGCAGATCCCCGACGATTCCTTGTAGTAGGTGATCGGCTTGAACACCCCGGTGCCCTTCAGGACCGGCTCGAGCGCCCAGCCGAGCTCACCGCCCATGGAGTCGCCGCCGACCCACACACGCACCGGGTCGTCCGTGCTGGCGACCCACACCTTGGGCGGCGGCTTGGTCGGCGAGGGACTCGGGCCGGGGGTGACCTCGGACGTGCCCCCCGCCCCATCGGACGCGCCGGCGCTGGACCCGGCGCCGTTTCCGCGGATCACGAACACGTAGGCGAGCGCCGCGGCGATCACCACGACGATGAGGACGAGCAGCAGAAGACGCCGCCGGGCGCGCTGCTTGCGCCGGCGGCGCGCGTCGCGCCCCGGGCGGGAGGAGTACGTGGTGTACGGGCCGTTGTCCATGAGCTCAGGTCGATCCCAAGAAGTGTACAGGAGGGGCTTTCGCGCCGCCCCCCGGCTTCACCTGCCGGCGGCCCCGCCCGCGTTGGCGTCCGGGTGCGAGTGGGATACAGTGACGGCGATCATGGCCGATGAGGACGACATCCGGGCGGGCGCGGCCGGAGACGACGGCTCCGGATCGGGTGTGGCCGGAAGCGGCGGCCCGGACGTGGCCGGGCAGCGTCCCTCACCGCGTCGCGGCGGCCGGCTCCTTGAACCCTCACCGCGCTTCGCCGACAGCTTCGGCCTCGTGCTCGTGTTCCTGGTCGCCGGCCTCTTCATCCGCGCCTCCGCCGGCGAGACGACCATCGGCCACGCCGCGACGCTGGTGACGTTCGCGGCCGCCACCTGGCTCTCCCTTCGCGCAGCGCAGGTGCGACGCCGCTCCCTGCGCATCGCTCAGGCGCTCATCCCTCTCTCCGCGTTGGGTGCGATCGTCATGCTGCTGATCGGCAGCGAGGAGACGGGCGCACTCGTAGGCGCCTTCGTCTCGCTTCTGCTCGTCGTGGTCGCTCCGGTGGCGATCCTGAAGCGGCTGCTCGCCCACCCGGTGATCAACCTCAACACCTTCTACGGCGCGGTGAGCGTATACCTGCTCATCGCGATGTTCTTCGCCACACTGTTCTCGATCATCGGCGCGGCCAGCGGCGGACCCTTCTTCGCCGAGGTCGAGAAGGCGAGCGGTACCGACTACATCTACTTCAGCTTCACGACGATCACGACGACGGGGTACGGCGACCTCACGGCAGCTTCGGGCGTCGGCCGCCTGACCGCCGTGATGGAGGCGGTCTTCGGCCAGCTCTACCTGATCACCGTCGTGGCGCTGGTGGTCCAGAACCTCGGCAAGGACCGCCAGCGGCGCCATGAGCGGGAGGACGGCGAGGAGGAAGGCGAGACGCCGGGCGGCTGACCGCGAACGCCGTCATGCCGACGACGGCTCGCGCACGGCCGGCGGTGATCGGCCGTGCCGCCGCCGTCAGCGGTCCTCGCGCCGCGGCCCGCAGCGCTCGATCTCCTCTCGCTTGACTTGCAGTTCGTCGTGCCGTGTGCGCTCGTTGCCGGCCACCCAGAGGAAGGCGGCCAGCGCGGCGATGACGGCCGCCGAACTCAGCCCCGGGATCAGAAGGTCCACCTTGTAGTCCCAGGTGAGCGCGAAGCCGAGAAAGACGACCGCGATCACCACGATCACGACGCTCGCGAGAAGCTCCTTGAGATCGCCCAGGGTGCGGATGCGCAACCAGGGTGGCATCGGGATGCTGTCGTCGATGAAGAGGCTGTACAGGCCGAGGGCGATCACGTAGAGCACGGTCGCGAGCAGGGCGGTGTCGGCCTGCTGGACGAGCTTGCCCACGAGTTCCTTCTGTGAGACCTCTCCGAGCACCGCCTGGACGATGACGGTGAAGGTGCTGTAGACGCTGGACAGCATCAGCGCCATGAACGCCGCGAAGAGGCCGATCACATCGATGATGATGAAGAACCGGCTCCAGCCGATGAGCTGGCGAATGGTGGCGTGCTTCTGTCTCTGCGTCATCGATGATCCCCGCTCAGGCTCTGCGCAGCGACAGGCCCTGAGCGATGGTCGAGATCCCGAAGAGCAGGGCGCTCACACCGACCAGGATCATGAGCAGCGTCACCGTCGGACCCGGCCAGATGATGAAGACGATCCCGATGAGCGCGAGCACCGCCCCGAACCCCGCGACGACCCCCCAGCCCTCGCCGCGCGCGGCGATCGCCGCGAACGCCACGGCGACGCCCCAGATGAGGAACGAGATACCGACGATGACCGCGACCGTCTTGACCGACGTCCCCGGCCACACGATCAGCAGGATGCCGGCCACGATGGCGACCAGGCCGGCGATGATGCGGCCGGTCCGGCCGCTGCCGCCCGAGAAGAACTGCATCACGCCGGCGAAGAGCAGGAACAGACCGGCGAACACGGCGACCAGGTGGATGCTCGCCCAGATGTTCGCCAGCACGATGACGCCGAACGCGATCGACACGATACCGAGCGCGACCAGCAGGCCCCAGTATCGGCGCGCCAGGTCGCTCCCACCGGTCACGACCACGACGCTCTCATTCACGACCTCGGGGCGCGGACGCCCGGGGTCGTCACCTGCAGCACCCATTGGAGCCTCCTTCAATCCGTCTCGTCGTCACGGCGCGACCGGAGTCGCCCGTCTAGTCCCCCATGACCTTGATGATGAGGCGCTTGCCACGCCGCCCGTCGAACTCGCAGTAGAACACCGCCTGCCACGGGCCCAGATCGAGACGCCCGTCGGTCACCGGCACGATGACCTGGTGATGGACGAGCAGATTCTTGAGGTGGGCGTCGCCGTTGTCTTCTCCGCCGCGATGGTGGCGGTAGTCGCCGCCGTCGGGCAGCAGCTGCCGCGCCACATCGTCGGACGGCGGCTGCCAGGACGGCGGCGCCAGCTTGTCCAGCCACTCGAGCGCATCCGCCTGAAGCCCGGGTTCATCGTCGTTGATCCAGACCCCCGCCGTGATGTGCATCGCTGCGACCAGCGCCATGCCCTCACGGACGCCACTCTCCTCGACGGCCTGCCGCACGTCCTCCGTGATGCGCACGAACGCCCGCCGCTCGGCGGTGCGGTACGTCTTGTAGACCGTGTGCGTCTTCATGACTCCTCCTGGCCCGTCGCCGGGCAGCATACCGCAGTCGCGGAGCCGGGGTCAGCCGTCGTCGCGGCGCCGACGCGGGAGCGGCACGAACCGCACGCTCAGCCCCGCATCGACGACCTCGATGAGGGCGACCGTGGGGTCGTCGTCCTCTTCATGCGGCGACGCGGCGGTGCCGGGATTCAGGTACAGGGTACCGTCCACCCACTCGGCCGCCGGCAGATGGTCGTGCCCGAAGACGACGAGGTCGGGGGACCCCCACTCGGCGACGCGGTCGATCTTGCCGGCGTGCAGCCGTTTGAGGAGCCGCTTGCCCTTGTGGCCGACCACGAACCGGACCCCGGCCACCTCGTCGGCCACCTCGCGCGGGAGTTTGGCGAGTTTGCCCTCATCCATATTGCCGGCCACGGCCGTCACCGGGGCGACACGGGCGAGGGCTTGGAGGATCGCGCCGTCCATGACGTCGCCGGCGTGGATGATGTGAGTCACGCCGGCGAACTCGACCAGGACCTGCGGATCCAGGTACCCGTGTGTGTCGGACAACACCCCGATCCGCACGGTGCCACGACTCGACTTCGCCATCGCCGCCCCTCCATCTCGACAGCGTCCTCGGCCATCTTACAACC
>Ga0172370_10007657_pt1 | contig 13186 bp, 19 predicted proteins | sample LakKiv5m_FD_114538 | JGI IMG/M metagenome (GOLD analysis project Ga0172370, IMG submission 114538) | Freshwater microbial communities from Kabuno Bay, South-Kivu, Congo - kab_022012_11.5m | ecosystem: Environmental > Aquatic > Freshwater > Lake | place: Democratic Republic of the Congo...
AGGTACGAGCGGTTTACGCTCGTGGGTTTCCCCATTCGGAGACCGCCGGATCAGCACTTGTTGTCAGCTCCCCGACGCTTTTCGCAGACTACTGCGTCCTTCTTCGGCCATATCTACCAAGGCATCCTCTATGTGCTCTTTGGTGAATTCTTTTTATCTACTTGCGGTTGAAGTATCTTCAACCTTAGCTTGGACCTATTTGTTAAGCTGCAAGCAAAGAAAAAGCCACCTGGCGGTGGCACCGACGGCAGACCAATATCAGCCCACGCTTAGTTGCCACCTCCTTGTTCTTTTCTCCACATGTAATAACAGATTTATCACACTTGATAAGATACTGTCAATAGTTTGGTTGGGAAAGATAATTTTAACTAGGCAAAGTGCGAAGATCTTCAAAATTGCCTAGAGCATTGACTTTTTCGCGATAATATGGTAGGCTATCAACTAATCTGTACCTATGGAGGACGAATGAAGTCAGTAGTGCTGGCCGCCGCGATGGCGGCGATCGTCGTACTCGCCCTCGCCGGCTGTGGCGGGGGCAGCGCCCCCGTCCCCGTCGAGGGGAGTTGGCGGGGCGAGGTACATGTCGCCTCCCGAGTTTCCCGGGGCGGCCCGGGAAGCGACGGGAACGAAACCCTGGCCGCAACCATGCAGTTTGTGGTCGCGCCGGGCGGGGCAGTTTCCGGCACCGCCACCGACAACGGTGGCGTAATGAGCTGGAACCTGGAAGGAACGATGAGCCACAGCAGGCTCGTCATAGACTTCCACAAGCCCACTACTCGGGGCGGTGCCTCTGAGGAGATGTGCCTCGAAGCGCGTCTCTTCTCTCTGGGCGACGGCTTTGCCGGCCCGGGCGACTGGTCCGGCAACACGGTCGAGGTCCGTCTGACTCGGTCGTGACCAAAACAAGCGCGCGGCGAAAGCCGCGCGCTACTCTTTTTTCAAAAATCCATAGGCCGTATTTAGCCTGTTGAGCCGAATCCTCCTCGGCTATCCCGTCTAAGCTTTTTAGCGTCAATTTCTCGCCAGTCTACTTTTGGAGTAGCAACAAAAAATCCTTGCGCTACTCGCTGGCCCGCCTCAATAACAATTGGCCTCTTGGTTACATTTTCCACCAGTATTTTCAGCTCATCCTCAAAACCGCAGTAGTCGGGGTCTAGAATACCAAATGAGTGCGGCATTCTTAAGCCAATTTTTGCCATACTTGATCGAGGAGCAATAGCCAAAAAATAACCCGGAGGTGTTTTTACAACTAAACCAGTTCGCAACAAAGTAGTTTTTCCCGCTGAAACTCTCGTCTCCTCAAGAGTTTCGATATCAAAACATGCTGCCCCTTCTGTCTGATAACGGGGCAACTTTGCCCGCTTGTCGATGCGACCAATCTCCACCTGCATACTACCATCTATACCCCTCATCAGCCGCCATGCCAAGTCCTCGACCATCCTATTCAACAAGTACTTACTCTTTGGTTTTTGATTTTATATCTGATATATCTGATATATCATGCCTGAACTGCCAGAGGTAGAAACAATCCGCCGCGGACTAGAGCAAGAGTTAATTGGCCATAATATTGTCTCGGTTGAGGTTAGAGAGCCGAAGCTCTTCGCCGGCAACAAAAACTCTCTTGTTGGCCAAAAAGTGATCTCAATTGATCGCCGTGCCAAAATATTAATTTGGCAGCTAGAAAAGTTTTGGTTAGTAATTCATCTCAAAATGACCGGACAACTGATATTTGTGCCTAATAAACACCCCAACAATCTCCTAGTAGGCGGCCATCCGGATGAAAAATACAGCGCCAACTTGCCCCACCAGTACACCCATATAATTTTGGGCTTTGATCACGGCACTCTTTACTACAACGATCTTCGTAAATTCGGCTGGATGAAAATATGTAGCTCGGTATCAGAAGTAGATAAACTCACCCAAGAGCTAGGGCCGGAGTACGATGATACAAGCTTTTCTCTTGGATATTTACAACAAAAATTATCACAGCGCCCGAAAACAAAAATAAAACAATTTCTACTAGACCAAAAAGTGATCGCTGGGCTAGGCAATATATATACCGATGAGGCACTTTTTTGTGCCGGTATTATTCCACTACGACCCGCAGACAGCATATCGTCGGCTGAAGCAGTGAAATTATACAAGTGCATTCCCCGTGTTCTGAAGATTGCCCTTGAACACGGTGGCAGCACTCTGAAGGATTTTCGCCATATCAACGGCGGCTATGGATCATATCTTAGCTACGCCATGGTTTATGGCAGGGCCAAACAACCCTGCAAAGCTTGCCAAACTCCCTTGAAATCAGTCAAAATTGGCGGCCGCACCGCCACTTACTGCCCTAATTGCCAGAAATAACCTTCCTCTTTCTGTGATAAAATACGTAATGTTCACTGGGGCCGGTAGCTTAGTTGGTAGAGCGTCGCCCTTGCACGGCGAAGGTCAGCGGTTCGAATCCGCTTCGGTCCACCATATTGAATTAGCCGCCTCGTGTGAGGCAACTAATCAACTTTGGTGGTGTGTTCTCGCTTCTGCTCGAACTATTTTTGAACAAAATGGCGAATAATTTTCGGGCTCCGCTCGTGCGACCGCTTGGAGGGATGTGGGGAGGAAAAGCGGTCGCACTCGCTCCAAATGTTGAATTGTTGCGCGGGCAAAAAGGAAGGGGTGTGGGGAGGGAATTTTTGCCCGCTTACAAATGGAGTGGGGGGGAAGAAAACGGGACGGAAAGGATATTATTTCTTTCGCTTGCCCTCCCGTCCCACCGCGCGAAAGTTGGCGGAACTCCTTAAAAGCGGTTGTCAAATTAGTTAAAAAGTATTAAGATACAGTTAGCATCAAACTATTAATCTCTTACTATTATAGTAGTAAAGAAATAAGAATATGTCAAAACGAGAATCCTCAATAATTGGGGAAAACATAAAAAAATATCGTCAACAGTTGGGGCTTTCGCAAGACACTTTGTCAAAGAAAGCCAATTTAGCTTTTCATACTGTTGCTAAAATTGAAACAGGTACAACACCTAATCCAACAATCGAAACCGTAAAAAAGATTGCGGATGCTTTAGCTGTTTCGCTTGATAATTTGATGGAGAAATAGGATATAAAAATGGCAAACACAGAATTACGCAATGCTAATAAAGCGAAAAAAGATGAGTTCTATACTCAGCTTACTGATATTGAAAAAGAGATGAGGCATTATAAAGAGCAATTTCATGGCAAGGTTGTATATTGCAACTGCGATGACCCGTATGAAAGTAATTTCTTTAAATACTTTGCATCTAACTTCAATGCGCTGAAACTGAAAAAGCTTATCACTACAAGTTACACTAAATCGCCGATTGTTGGGCAACAATTACTCCCTCTTGATATTGAGGGATTAAAACCAGACGGTAAAGAACCATATGTGACAGAAATTAATGAAGTGCCTGATCTTAACTCGGACGGAGCCATTTCTTTGGAAGATGTTAGACATTTACTTGAGCACGATAAAAACGCATCACACAGACTAAAAGGAGATATTGAATACACTGCCGGTGATTTTCGAAGTCATGAATGTATCGAATTGTTAAAACAAGCCGATATTGTTGTGACTAATCCGCCCTTCTCATTGTTTAGGGAATACATTGCGCAACTAATTGAACACAAGAAAAATTTTTTGATAATTGGAAATATAAATGCAGTTACCTATAAAGAAACTTTTAGATTTATTATGGAAAATAAAGTTTGGCTAGGCGTAAGTATACATAGCGGCGATCGAGAATTTCGGGTACCAGATGATTATCCTCTAAATGCAGCCGGTTATAGGGTGGACGATGACGGGAGAAAATATATTCGTGTCAAAGGAGTCCGCTGGTTTACAAATCTAGATTATGAAGAGCGTCATGAGGATTTTACACTCTACAAAAAATATATGCCAGATGAATATCCGACATATGACAATTACGATGCAATCAATATCAATAAGACGGTGGAAATACCATTAGATTACGATGGGATGATGGGAGTGCCAATAACATTTTTAGACAAATATAACCCTGACCAGTTTGAGATTATTGGGATGGCTAAGAGAGGTGCTGGCGACCCTGCTCTAAGAAGCAAAGTATATACTATTAATGATTACAAGAATTATAGTGATTTGAACGCTGGGCCAGTATTAAAAACTTCAGTCGGACTTAAAAATACATATCCTCGCATTCTAATTCGCATAAGGAGAAAAAATGAAGATTGAACTACATACGATTCCAGTTCGAGATGTGGTCACGGGTTACAAGGACAGTGCTGAACTAGGCGTTGTGGCATATGATGGGAAACTTGATATCCGTCCAAAATATCAGCGTGAATTTGTTTATACCGGAAAACAGCGTGATGCTGTGATAGAAACGATCAAAAATGGGTTTCCGCTCAATGTGATGTATTGGGTAAAGACAGATCAAGGTAATTTTGAGGTTTTGGATGGGCAACAGCGCACTATTAGTATAGGACAATATGTAAATGGTGACTATTCGGTTGATTTTAATGGCAGAACCGCTATGTTTCATAATTTGACAAAAGAAGAACAAGACCAAATTTTGAATTATGAGCTGATGATATATTTTTGCGAAGGAACGGATAAAGAGCGGCTAGATTGGTTCAGGATTATCAATATCGCAGGGGAAAAATTAACCGATCAAGAAATCAGAAATGCAGTTTATACAGGGCCTTGGCTTTCCGATGCTAAATTAAAATTTAGCAAATCAAATTGTGCGGCATATTTATTAGCTAACGATGGTGGTCAACTAGTTAGCGGTTCGCCAATTCGCCAAGAATATTTAGAAACTGCTCTTTCATGGATTAACGATGGCAATATAGAAGACTATATGGCGAAGCACCAGCATAATGAAAATGCAGAAGAATTATGGCAGTATTTTCAAGATGTAGTTGCATGGGTAAGGAAAGTTTTTCCAAATTACCGCCGAGAAATGAGCAGTGTCTGTTGGGGCGAACTTTACAATAAATACAAAGACGAAAATTTAGACGCTGAAAAACTCGAAACTGAAATCAAAAAGTTAATGCAAGACGAAGATGTGACGAAAAAATCAGGCATTTATCCGTATCTTCTGACTAGGCAAGAAAAGTATTTGTCTATTCGGGCATTTACAGACAATCAAAAAAGGGAAGCATACGAAAAGCAAGATGGTATTTGCCCTGATTGTAACAAACACTTTGAAATTCAGGAAATGGAAGCTGATCACATTGACCCCTGGATTGGTGGAGGAAAAACTATTGCTGAGAACTGCAAGATGCGGTGTAAGGAATGCAACCGAAGAAAAAACGATAAATAATGGTATCGTTTAGGCGGAAGTATGAAGTTAGGGAGAAATAAACCTTGTCCATGTGGCAGTGGTAAAAAATATAAAAAATGTTGTCTTAGCTTATCAGGGAAAGTGCCTAATATTTTTATCGATGATCAACAACAAAAGAATAAGTATGGTGATGTTCGACCGATAATTAGCATTGATTTCCAAGACAAAAAATTTGTTGCAGTCGGAGATGAACTACATTATGCAAGTAGCGACAAATGGAAAACATTCCCAGATTTTTTATTTGATTATTTAAAAACTAAATTGGGTAGCAAGTGGGGTAATGAAGAACTATCTAAGCTTGAAACCGAAAGGCATCCATTAATTCAATGGTATGCTGGCGTGGTAAAGTTTCAGAATCAACAAGTCAAAGACACGGACGGGATTTATCGAGTACATCCTGATAGCCCAACATTTGCATTCTTATCTGTCGCGTATGATGTATATACTCTCAAGCATCACTCATATCTTCAAAATACGATTCTGGATAGACTAAAAAATAAAGATCAGTTTCGAGGAGCAAGGTATGAGTTGTTTGCTACCGCTACATGTATAAGGGCTGGTTTTGATATTGCTTTTGAGAATGAACGAGATGGGACAAAAAAGCATCCGGAATTTATTGCAACACATAAAAATACCAAACAACAGATTTCGGTTGAAGCAAAAACAAAGAAGAAAAGCAAAACTCTAAACGGAACTTGCAAGATAATTAATGGAGCGTTGGAAAAAGAAAATGGACACCCATTTGTCGTTTTTATGGATCTCAATCTTCCAGACCAAATAGCTGAAAAGGAATTTAACGCACCTGTACCAAATAAAATTACAAATATAGTTGACGGTATAACATCGTCTAAAAATGGTAATGATAGATTTAATATGATTATTTTTACTAATCAGCCTCATAATTTTTATACTGAAGATCATTTCGCTCCAACAAGGACATTGTGTGTCATTTCAGATAAAGCAGAAAGAGTTACTTTAAACACCGATATATTTTGGTCATTACGAAGTGCTGCATTACAAACTAATATTCCCAATGAATTTCCAGAAGACAATTTAAAATAGAAAGAAAAAAATGGATCAGGAAATAATTGATAAAAATATCGAATTATTCTTCTTTGACCCCTCGAAAGAAAGGGATGAATTTATTGATTTTTACAAAAGTCTAAATCCTGACAGGGTAAAAAAAGAAGGTAATAGATATCGATATTCTCCCTTATTTCTAGTATCAAAGGATGCTAGACATTGTTTTGAGGTGGGAAAGGAATTTAATAATTGTAGAGAAAATTTACACGAAGCAAATTTTGCTGGAATAATCCTGATTAACATAGGATTCAATAATATGGTAAAGAAAATATTTTCTGGACAATTAGAAAAATTTGCTGATCAGTACATGGATATCCATAATTCTGATGAGTTGCATGGTTTACGGCTTCTTAGAAACTCATTGGAACATTCTTTTTATTGTTTATATACGTATGAAATTAGGGAAAACAATGGCAAAAAAGAGAAAGTCAAAGTGTACTTTTCCTTGGGTTTCTATGATTTTATTATTAAAAAGGCAACCGATTGGAAAAGGGATTATCCTTCTGAAATGTTTATGGTGAATCCGAGAAGGCTTTTCACTCAATTTGAATCTGGTTACAAAAAATTTAAGAATGACCTACTGGATCACTCAAATACCAAAATGAGGAATCAATTTACTAAGTTTTACGATGTTGACCAATGGATTGTAACTGGTCCGTAATAAGAATAGCCAAAATCCCTCCCGCCCTTTTTTCCCCCACTCCATTTGTAAGCGGGCAAAAATTCCTTCCCCCCGACCCCCTTCCTTTTTGCCCGCGCAACAATTCAACTTTTTGGAGCGAGTGCGACCGCTTTTCCTCCTCAAGCCCCTCCAAGCGGTCGCACGAGCGGAGCTCGAAAATTATTCGCCATTTTGTTCAAAAATATGTTCGAGCTAATTTAAGAATAGACCACCACATTGAATTAGTCGCCTCACGAGGTGGCTAGTCAAGTAGACACTCGCAGAGTTTGGCGCGAAGTAATTCTTCTTGCTCTTCAATAGTATCAATAAATACACTCTGCTTGGCCGAGCCAATCGCGAGTTTTTTGTCTAAATCAAAAGCATGACGATACCCTCGTCGCTCAAGTTCCTCCGCTAAAAGCTGATGCCTGTTATACAAAGCCTTTAATCGGCCGGCCACCTTTTTGTTTCTGGGTGTTGACTATATCCACCTTTTCCCTCGTACTGGGTAAGGATATTCCAAACCGCGTGCAACTCTCGATGCTCGCCCAGAAGATGTTGCCGACAGAGTCTTGACGGTTCAAGATCCCAAACTCTCATGACTTACCGCGCCACCCACCAGACTGCACCAACGATCAGTAATATACCGAGTATTTTCCACATCAAATAAGTTCCGCCTGTACCAAAAAAGCGCTCGGCGTATTCGTTATGGCCAAACAGTTGAGTCAACTGAAAACTAAATCTTAGTATAATCAATCCAGCCACCACACCAATTAAAAAACCAAATACTTTTATAGCAAAACCCATAATGCCAGTATGGCGACTACCGCTTGAGTCAGCAAGCGGGCATATCTTGGCCAGCGCTCCTGCCAGCTGCCAACGTGGAAAAAACGATGCCAGCGGTATTGCAAACCTATTATTGCAGTGTGGCGGGTCGAGCGCGACCAGAACGGCACATTGTCAATCAAATCGGGTAGCATCGCCCCTACCCCGCCCCAAAATATCGGCCCGTCCAGTTTGCCCGTAAAGAAACAAAATATTAATAAAAGCGCCGCCGCCAGCAAGCTATCACTAAGGGCAAAAAAGAATACGCGCCGCGGATACTGCCATATTCGCCATTTCTCATCAATCGTTTCTTCTTTGCCGAAGGGCTGTTCACTGTGAGGAATAGCGTCCAATATATAATGAGATGCCCACCCCGCCAAAAAAACTACCCCTGTCGGCACCTCGCCTCCAATTAAATGTCCTACCGCCATACCGGTAAGAGTGTGCACCGATAATAGCATTTAGCTAACAATCTCCGGCTCAACGGCCAAATTTAGGCCATATTTTTTCTGGACGTCCTTTTTAACTAGCGAAATGAGCGACACGATATCACTGGCCGTCGCCTTGCCTTTATTAACAATAAAATTGGTGTGCTTCTCGGACACACAAGCGTGATTGCAACAAGCGCCGGCTAGTCCCGCTCGAGCAATAATGGCCGCCGCCGGAATTACTGGAAAGGGATCGGTTTTAATTACTTCCTTAAACTGCTCAATTACTGCCGGACTGGCTTGTTCAACAGATATATTTTTAAAAATTGAGCCGGCGTTAGGATACTCCAACGGATGGCGCTCTTTTCTCTGTTGGCGATGCGTCTGGGCGATTTTTTCCACCTCACCCTTGTCAGCCACTTCAAAAGCAAGGGTTGCGCTTAAAATTATTTCCTTAACCTCCTTGAAAACACTATACCGATATGCGAAACGGCACTGCTCATTATTCCGTGTTCGTATATTCCCACTAGCTATCTCAATACTTCTAACCTCCAGCAGATTGTCCTTCATCTCTCCTCTGTAGGCGCCGGCATTGCCGCGGATCGCTCCACCCACAGTACCGGGTAAACCACCCGCCCACTCCAAACCCGACCAACCGCACTTGGTAGTCTTTCTAACTAAATCGTCCATCATTACTCCCGCACCCACCTCGGCCTTGTCTTTCCGAAAATTAACCGTCATGAGCCGAGGTTTAATCACCAATCCAGAGTAGCCTCGATCAGGAAATATTACATTGCTCCCCGCTCCTAAAACAAACACGGAAAGATTTTTCTCGCGGGCAAATTTGAGCGCCTCTTCTAACTCTTGAACGCTTTGGGCAGTAACTAGATAACGAGCTGGGCCACCAACTCTAAAAGTTGTTCTGTTTGCAAGCGAAATATTTTCTTCAACCTTAATCATCTTAAAAAGAAACCAATGGTTTAATTTGCCAGACCAGCTGAACCAGCAGAGCAATCGCAATCACAATAAAGGGCATATAACGCCGCAAGAAATTATCCAGTTTTATTGGATTAATTCGAAAGCCAAGCTGTTTTAAGTACCAAACATGGAAACTGCGGTTTTCTTTGAACTGCAAAATGCTTAGCACACAACCGCCAAATATCGCAATCTGCAACCAATTCAGCGCCACTCCCGCAACAACCAAGCGCCAGTCCAGCCAAAAAGGCGAGCTGTAAGCCAGCACAACGATTAGAAAGTGAACAAAAATCAGTAATCTATTGGCCATCACTATTTAATCTAACCAGAAAACTAACAGAAAGAAAGTAAGGACTCATCGGGGAAAAATCAACTGACGGCGCGCTCCGCGTGGCTGAATCGGTCGGCAAAATTCCTGAAAGTTTAATACTGGTGCGTTTGTTTGACGAAATCCGAACCTTTTTTGAACGGAACTGATGGCGCGCTCCGCGCGCCAAACTGAACGCCCGGGCGGGCAAAAAGGAAGGGGGTTGGGGGGAAGGAATTTTTGCCCGCCCTCGCTTTCCGCCGCCGCCGAATTTCGTATTTCGCTTTGCGAAATGCGCCGCCAAGAAAAAGAAGTGTTGCCCCAGCCCACCCGTGCGCGGGCAACAGCAAGGAACTCCCTAAAAATTAGTGAATGGAAATTTTATATCCAGCCGCTAAGAATCACCACACCCATTGCAAGCATAATAATTCCTGTTATCAAATGAAGCGTTTTGAGCCGTTTTTGTCTGATTTCTTCGGCTTTAGCTGGATTAAATCCTTTGTAAACTGCCAAAGAAATTAGAATCATTGGAGAAACAAAAATCAAATTATAGAGTAAAAGATACAAAACGGCTTGTATGTCAAAGGTGTTTTTGGCCAACATTCCTAATATGACAATGTATGGCCCGCTAGTACACGGCAACAGAAACAGACTTACCAAAAATCCAATAGCAAACGCGCCGCCCGGACTTGTTACGGAGTGAATCAAATTTTTCAATTTAGGTCTCCAACTTAAGGGTACTTCCATCAAAAAACCTTTGCCATACCAAAAATAATCTTTAAGGTTGAAAAGCCCTAAAAGAATTGCAAGCCAGCCAACTATCTGAAAAAACCAACCAGAAATTGACCCCAAGCTTAACGCTTTGTAAAGCCCGAGTCCCATTAAAAAATAGGAGATAAAAATTGAAACAGAAAAAGCCAAACCCGCCAATAATGCTTTTCTGGGGTTTCCGGTTGCTAAAATAGTAGTCATCAGGATAATGAGAACCGCAAACTCACACGGATTTATTGCGTCTACTAAGCTCCCGATTATGACTGCGGCTAAAGTAAGATTTGATTTTTGCGTCTCGCTTTCGGCGTCGGGTTTAGCTTTTTCTGTTTTGTTAATATTTTGCAGAAATTCATTAGCGGAAATTTTAAAATTTTCAATTATTGGTGTATCGCCGACTAATACTTTATCTCCGATTACAACTGTAGGCACTCCTCGTTCTTCGTTGGGTATATTTAATTTGTCTAAAATATCGTTGAACAAAATTGTATTATCACGATTAAAATAAATTTCCCTTTTATCAATCGGATATGTGTCATATAATTTTTCGCTCTCAAAAAAATTTTCGACTTGAGAACAATGCGGACAACCTGTTCCATAGAAAAAATAGATTTTGTTATTTTCTTGTGCGCGCGCTACGGTTGCGAAAACAAAAACAAGCGGAATAATAAAAAAGGCCGCAAATAAATTTTTTAATATTGTTTTATTAATTTTCATAATTTCTCCAGCGAAAAATAATTGATAATAAAAATAAGACCACTCCAGATAGGATAACCAGCGGGCCTGTTGGCCATTGAAAATAGTTAGCGATAATTATTCCGACAACCGCTGAAATCGCACCGAGCACAGCGGCCGAGATCCTGTAAAAAAGCATCCCCTTGCTGATATTTTTTGCCGTGGCCGCAGGAATAGCGATAAGAGCGGCTGTTATAAGACCACCTACAAGATACACACCCATTGATACTGCGGCGGCGATAGCGAGAAGATAAAGTAGATTGTATAAGCTTACTTTTGTACCTTCAATTACAGCCAAGTCTTCATATACATTCATCAACATCATCTTCTTGTAGATTTTTTTTACCATTAAAAAAACTGCAACGCTCAAAACGATTATTGCTAAAGTTTCAATGGTTGTTATTTTTTCAATATTTCCAACTAATGCTTCTTCTGCCTTGCCTATGGGCAGAATAAGAAGCGCAATACCAACACCTGAAGCAAAAATTATCGCCGATAAATTTTCCATCGGTAATTGCGTCTTTTTCTCTAAAAGCCATATAATAATTGCGCCCAAAATTACGAAAGGGAATGCGCCGAACGAGATACTTAGTCCCCAAATTAATGCCAAGGCCACTCCGGGCAAAGCCAAATGAGCAAGAGGACCGGCAACTACAGACATTTTCTTTGAAAGCATTAAAGAACCGAGAAACCCTGAAATTCCACCGATACAGACCCCACTTATTAAAGTTAGAAAAAATTGATATGTCATGTTGATAAATCAAATATGTTTATAGAGTTTAATTTCTGTACCGAAAATTTGTTCAAGTGTTTTAGAATTTAATATTTCCTTGGGTTCTCCAAAACATGGGTGCCCTAACCGACTAAGACACAAGACGTTGGTTGAATACTTGTAAACGATACTCAAATCATGAGTTACCATAAGTATTGTCAATTTTTCTTTTCCCCAAATGTTTCGTAAAAGGGAGTAGATCGTTTCCTCTCCGCCGATATTTATTCCAGCCGTCGGCTCATCAAGAAAAATTATATCGGGATGCGAAACTAAAACCCAAGCCACGAGCATTCTTTGAAATTGCCCGCCTGACAAAGTACCTGCTTTTTTGAAAATAATATTTTTGTCTAAACCCACCAAATTTAGAAACTTTTCAATATCACTAATCAAAGGAGGATTATTTTTTAACGCGAAAAAATCATAAACTGTTAATGGGAAATCTTTTACTCTTATTTGATTTAGTCCTTGCGGCAAGTATCCTACACGAGGCGCTTGATGCCATAAAATATTTCCCTTGTATGGCAAAAGTCCCAATAGAGTTCGCAATAACACTGTTTTTCCGGATCCATTCGGCCCTAAGATAGTCAAAATCTCTCCACAACTAATCCGAAAAGATAAATCTTCTATTATTTTTTCTCCGCCCAAATTAACATTCAGGTTTTTTACTTCCAATAATGGATTATTCATGTTTGATAATTTTAATTGCTTTGCCGTTAATCAAAGCATCGGCGATTTTTTTGTAAGCCGAATATAAAATTCTTTGATATGTGCTTTGTGAAGTGTGCATTTTGTCGGCTGCTTCTTTCTGTTCTAGATCATCAATGTGACGTAGACGGAATGATTCAATTTCTTCCAGGTCTAGCTCGACGATTTTTAAATTACGCATAGGCACTCCCTGCGGTTTAAAATATACCGTATTCGGCTTAAATTTAATGCTTGGGCATAAACAACGTCTTGGTCTTGGCATAAGATTGATTATTCCTATATTTTATGATAAATTTTCTTTGAAAGAAGGCCACCCGGCCCCTTTTTACAAAGAGGCCGGTTCCCGTGCCTTCTTTTATTTTTGCTGGTCTTTTAGGGCTGCTTTTTCTTCTTTGATTGCCGCTAATTCTTCTTCAAGCATTTTTTCTTCATCTTCCAAGGCAGCCAGTTCGTTTTTAGGAGAGATAAATCTCCTGAGACCGAAACCATAACCGCCGCGGCAACCCCAGCCTCGCCTCATTCCGCCCCCGCAAGGGCCGAGGCCTCGGCCAGTTCCTGCACCTTGTCCCATTGGACCAGTTCCGTC
>Ga0172370_10007658_pt1 | contig 13186 bp, 5 predicted proteins | sample LakKiv5m_FD_114538 | JGI IMG/M metagenome (GOLD analysis project Ga0172370, IMG submission 114538) | Freshwater microbial communities from Kabuno Bay, South-Kivu, Congo - kab_022012_11.5m | ecosystem: Environmental > Aquatic > Freshwater > Lake | place: Democratic Republic of the Congo...
GATGGCTTCTTTCAGATTCCGCTTCACAACGGACACCCTTGCCATTCGCTAACACTTCCTTTCAACTCGGCGTGTATGGGGACTTGCACCACACTATTCAAAGAACCATGCCCGACATACAAACAAAGAGGCTACCCGTTCAGGAGTAGCCTCTTCGTCAGGATTATAAATGAACATTATCAATTCGGCACCTGCGACCCTGTTCCGAGGTTCGGACGCCATTTGTCATTTTTGTCAACGTTGTTGGTTTGCCGGTTCATGTTGTAGTCCGAAGGCAGATAACCTGTTTTACCCGCCTGGATATCCCACACATTGTCTCTGTCGGCATTCAGAACATCGCAGTTACCATCGCCGTCGCCGCTTCGCATACCCCACACACCGGGTACGATCTCCTTATGTCCTGCAATTCCGCCGTAAACTTGTCCGGCTCCGGTCGAGTAATCATAGGTAAAAACTCCCGCACCATAAGGAATCAGGTTAGCATTCATGATGCTTTCATGATTTCTTTGATAGATGACTACAAAAAGGTTGTTGGCAATAACATTGGAAAACTGGAGGTTCGAAGCTCCGTCAAGCGATACGATACTACCGTTGTTCAGGATGAATCCCGGCATCTGAGCCACCATAGTAGCTTTGAGAGCCGTGGCGGCTGTAGGCGCATCTCTCAGCTCAACCAGAACCCAGTCCACGATATTCGGGTTCGGAATAGCTCCGACAGCTCCTGCTCCGGCATAATACCAGTCGGGCATCGGATTGCCGAAATAAGGCAGTGCAGGGTTAAACGGATGGTTCAAAGGAAGAATCCCGTTCAGGGTAGTGTTCATATTCACACCATTGAAAGGACCTTCCATATACGCTTTCAGGGTAAGAGATCTCTGCGTCCAGAAAATCCTGTTGTTCGGATCGAATTCGAAAGCAGTACCTGCAAAACCACCTGTTGCTGTAACAAAATAAACCATTCCCTGGTTAGCGGCTTTATAAACATTGTAGGCCCCGGCCCAGGTGTTGGGTGGGAAAACAGCATTCTCAACATAGAAGGTCTGATTATTCTCGATTGACATGAGCCTTCCTCCAGCCTGCCCAAGGCGGAAAGTGCAGTAATTGAACGGCTTCACAATATCAACGATCGAACCGTTCTTGATGTTAACGCCTGATGTGTTCATGTATTCGAATACACCGTAAACAGCACCGATGGTTCCGCCACTTTCGACATTAAGTGTATAATAGCCGGTATTGCGGGTGATGGTTGCTGCTCCTCCTGCTGCGCCTGAAAGATCGAGTGTTCCTCCGTTGTTTACTGTCAGCGACCTGCCGTTTTCGATGGCGAGTGTGCCAAAGTCACCAATGGAAAGCTTTCCTCCTGCATTAACCGTAATATTGTTCATGCAGGTAGTTGTGTAGTTGTCCACGAGGAAAGTTCCCTCTTCAACAGTTGTTGTGCCATTGATCCTAACAGTATTCGAAGTGTAAATGGTATTGGACTTCGAGTCTGTCGCTGGGAACTCCGGTCTCACGGGATCTTTTGCAGCCAAAACCTGTTCTTTTGGTTCCGGAGATGAGGATTCGGAAGAATATTCCCCCGGTAGATTTCCGGTAGCTGACAATTCCTTGTCGCCGCCCGATTTATTGATCAAAAGGTTGTACAGGTTTGAAGTGTTGAAAACTGCGATATAATTATCGGATCCTCCATAAAGTTCAAGAGTACCCCCTGAAGGTGTAAAGTTAACATGATCGCTGTAAAACATTGAATTTGTCTTAACCAGACCGTTTGTAATGTTTTCAGTCAGAGTATAGAAATTACTAATATAAATTCCATTGTTGTTAAAGTCAAAAATACCTCCAGTCATGTTAATTGTACAAGGACTACCCCATCCCCACACACTTCCTCCATTTCCTCCATTGATTGCCATATACCCTCCATTAATGGTGACATTGGCATTCAGATCGGGATACTGAAGTGCATCCTGGTTTAGTGTAATCGAACCACTTGACAGGTTAATGGTTCCGAAAATACCGTTGTTGGTCACATCGGTGCAGGTGAAATTACCATTGGTTACAGAAAGAATGCCGCCCATTGTAAAGTTATTTACTCCCACATTGGGTGCACTGGCCGAAAGCCCAAGTTCGCCTGTGGACAGATCCAGCGTGTTTTGAACGTCAAGCACGGTTCCGGTAACGAAATTAACTCCATTAGCGAGATAGTTGTTGTTAACGGTAGTAATGCCATTGGGCCTTAAATGTCCACCGCCGGTTTTGGCATTAGTGAGGTTATAGAAAATTTCGGTGCCGTTGATATCCTGATGATTCAGCGCTCCTGTTCCGTTAAAGAATACCGTTCCTGTCCCCTCGTTAAAGGCTGCTTCACCTCCGGTATTAGTCCAATGACCTCCTACATACATATCATATTGAGTTCCATAATTCGCCATTGTATTCAATGGCCCAGATACAATATTAACATTTCCCTTCACTATTATATGTGACCACAATTCGATCATGCTTCCCTTGCTAACTGTGAAATCATTAAACCAATTAGCATTTGTGCAGGAAATAAAACTATAGGGATCGCTACCGGTAAATTCAACTACTCCGCCACTCGGGTCAAATACTCCAGGATCGGTTGCCCAAAAGGTAAATCCACAGCGTACAGTACCCCCGGAAATATTTGTAACAGCAGTGGATTCGAATCGCATACTGTTGTGGCTTATCTCAAATAATCCTGAGGTTAGATTTAACGTGCCATAAATATACTGCCACGCATCTGATGCGTAGTAGGGTTTATCGGCTATGAATGATCCGCTGGTAATATTCAATATCCCTGTGCTTGCTATGGTCAATCCACCGTGAAGTAAAACGTTCCCGCTTAATACATCCCACAGTCCGTTAATGGTGAGGTCGGGATCAATAACAAGTGATCCGCCTTTTGAACCTTCAGTTATGCTCTCCGAACCGCCATTAGCTTTCATGATTTGTGAATTCGATCCTTTTTCAGAATAATCGAGACGAACAGTGCTGGATGCGTCATCTGTAACTGTGCCGTGAACGATCATTGAAGAACCCTGCATTTGTAATGTATTGCCGGCATGAATATTGAAATATCCGGCAAGTTCAGTTGAACTGGCATAACTGTAAACAAAAAAAGTACCCACGGTTTTATTGACATCAACATTCCCCCATACCGATCCGGGACCATCCACCTCGATACCGGCTGAATTGGATCCTGTAAAAAATATGGTATTGCCTGTACTACTGCTGACGATAGCGCCCGGATTTGACCAAATCCATGATGCAGGATAAATCTGACCGGCAGTGAGGGTGCTGTTGGAGCCACCATAAAACTCAAGATTGTCGTAAGAACTTGTTCCTACAAATAGTATATCTGCAGCATTTGTCATTACAAGTGAGCCATAAACCATACAGTCGTTGCCGACATTAAGCTGGTAGCCATTCAGGATTAAGGATCCTGCCGAAATAGTCAGGTCATTGGTAATTGTAAAATTCGTTCCCAGGTAAATTGTATTTGCTTTGCTGCCATTGCTCATCAGTAGTTTACTTCTTTCATCATAAACCGAACCTGTTTCACCGGAATTCTCACCTTCTTTAGCGCCTTTGCTGATATTTACATTATATAATGTACATCCGTTAAACTCATAAAGGTAATTATCACCGGGTCCATAGAATTCAAAGTTTCCTGCTGTGGGAGTAAAATCGGACCTGTATCCGACAAAACCACCTGAGGTTCGTACTGTACCGGCAGTAATCTGGTCGTCAAGGGTATATGTTGCGCTATTATAGACAGTTATTCCGACATCTTTGAAATCGAGCACGCCGCCATACATCCACAGAGCGCCATTGGCAGCGTAAGGCCAATAGCTGTTGCCATTTCCACCATAAACATTCATTGTTCCATTACTTATAACAATACGGCCGTTTAAATCCACATACTGCACTCCATCCTGGTGAAGTTCCATGAGACCACCCGCAGACGTAATATAATAATTTCCATAAATACCATTATCTGCAAGATCATTAGCAACAAAGGTTCCACCTTCAACCTCCAGTTCTCCGGTAGCCGTGGTCAGCCAATCGAGTGTGGCGCAAGTGGTTGTGGTACCTGCCGGGAAATGAACATCCATCCCCGTTTTGTTCATTTCAAGGATATTAAAGGCTTCGCCGTTGTAAATGTATTGATGATTACCTCCTGCGAGGCTGACTTTACCGGTTCCTTCGTTAAATCCTCCTGTACCTACCGTGTTCGTCCAGTTTCCGAATACTGTAATGGTCGTTGCACCGGGACTCAGAGTTCCGCTTTCGATCACCACGTTTCCATTCACCGTAATATCGTTGTTGAAGGTTGTTGTTCCGGTGCTGCTGATCGTAAGGTTGTTGAAATAATCCCCCGCCATAAAGCTGCTTGCTCCGGAAGCGCCATCGAAAACAAAGGTGCCGCTATTCAAATGGATAGTACCACTCATGTTATTCACAAAGTTTCCTATCCTGAATTCCTGTGATGAATAGGTGGTGAGGTTACATCCGGAATAAATATAAAGATTTCCTGTGATTCTGCATGGAAAGGTTGACATGGCGCTGTGACCCAGCTCTGTCGTTTTATTATTCCTGACATGGTAAAGGTAGCTGTCGGCGTCCATACTTCTGATAAAACTGTCGCCTGTACCGAAGAAATCTACATAGCCTGCGCCGAGATAAACGTTAGCCCCGTTTTTGTATTCCCAAATTCCCTGTAAGTAAATTGTCGAGCTGCCTACCATACTTCCTGAAGAACCCGATTCCCAGAAAATATCGCCATAAGACCTTACATAACAGTCAGTACTCGCAAACACAAGGTTCAGGCTTCCGTAATTGGTTATATCTCCGTTTACAATCAGGGAATAAGCAGCGCTACCCCCTATATTTAATCCTGCACCGGCATTGATGGTCAGGGTGCCGCATTCTTCGTTGTAAATATCCACGGCGGGCGGATGATAGCCATCTGTTGTCATGATCACATCCTCGTTGGTATATGGAATATGCCCGAGACTCCAGTTATTGGCATTATGCCAGTAATAGTTGTACGAACCGTCCCACACGTTGGGAACCATAGCAGAAACATTAATGGAATAGTCTTCCACTTCGCCATAAGTTGTATTTCCGCATGGCGACACGGCGCCGGTATAGGTGATCCTGATCCTCATGGTTTTTGTTCCAAGAGCAGTTCCAACAGGTGGTGCAATTGTAGATGTATAAGGCCCACCACCCGGAGTTCCGACAACAGTCTGCTGTTCATTGGCATCGCTGAAATCTCCGTCATTGTTCCAGTCAACCCACACTCCGCATTGATCGCTTCCATAAGGATTCCCGTTTGTTACGGTCAAAGCAGCCGAACTGTTTACAGGGATACTAGTTGACATAGCCGTAAAGTTCTGATAACCTTCGCAGGCTGAACTATTATTTATCGAACCGATATTTACATTGGAAATATACTCGTCACATCCACCGGAGGCAATACAGTAATCACTGAATTGGATGGGTGAAACATAGGTTAATGCTCTTCCGGAGCGGTTATCTGTCCAGCAGGGATAAACCCATCCATCGCGGGCAGCAATGCCGAGGTAATCGCCGAAATATCCGCTTGCCAGTCCTGACATGGGTGCCGGAGTAAAAGAAACATCACCGACCCGGAAGTCGCTCCAGGATACTCCAGCGTCCTCACTATATGCAACCCAGACTTCACAAGCCGTGCTGGCGCTGCCCAGGTTACGGTCATCATAGAATATGCAGAATAATTTTCCGGTTACCGGATCGCAGGTAATCCATGGGAAAAATGCTGCATAGTCGGAAGCATAAAATTGGTTCACTCTCACCGGCGTTCCCCAGGATGTACCGCCATTGGTTGACCTCATACAATAAACACTCATGTTGGTTCCTGTGTTGGTACCAGGTACACCCATATTTGCCCAAACGACATAAATGTAACCGTTATATGCTCCGCCGCTGATATCTACTGCCATTGACGGGAAAGAATTCATCCTCATGTTTTTACCGGCATCGTTAACCGGATTCCAGCTTCTGCCTCCCTTAATATTATTATGAATTCTCGTGGCAGCCCCGAATGAAGATCCTCCGTTGGTGGATTTTGCAAAACCTAACGCATCTTCTTCATATAATCCTGCTGCCCAGTCATCATATACAGCCCAAACGCAATAGACTTCTCCATTGGGTCCGGTTTGTATATTTACGCCCTGGTTATGGCTTCCGGCGGCGATGGCATTGCTGATATTGATCGGACCCGACCAACTCACACCGTTATTGGTGCTTCTGCTGAATTCAATATCAGTATCATTGGCATGACCGGACTGGAATCTTGTCCATGAAGAATAAAGATACCCGCTATAAGTTCCGCTTGCCCTGGTGTCAATCATCAGGTGGTTTTTGTCGAGCAGATCAGTTGTGGTCGAAATGACCACCGGTGTCCAGGTAGTACCGTTATCTGAGTATGCACAACTTTGACCCGAAGAGTTGTTAATGGATCCTACGAATTGTCTTCCGCTCCTTGCAATTGCCGTGGCCGGATCGCCAGAATTATAACCTCCGGCTCCGCTATGGCTGCCAGCCCACGTTTGGCCGGCATCGGCAGTGTGGATATAATTGGCGCCGTAAATACTGCCTCCGATGTCGGAGTTGTTTGAATTCAATACATACTCAGGGTTGTCAGGGTCAATAAAGACCGAGTTTTCACTTTGCCTGATTGTCGTTTCATCCCAAACGCAAACATCAGTGGACATCTGGTCAATGGGATCACCCTTAACCTTTGAAGTGATAAACTCTGCCGGTTTTACGGGTATGGAGGCATTGAATTGGACTATACCGTCTTCAGCCATCTTTACCCAATAGCTGATATTATCCACCGGCGAATCGGCACGACGGTATTTGCTGTCCTGGTTTCCGGGATGATCAGGATTTTGTGCTAAAACACCCGTTATTGCTATGCAGCAATAAATCAGTAAAAGAGAGGAAATTTTTTTCATGATTGTATGTTTTAAAAAGGTTAATACATAAAATTCATTTAAGGAAATACCCAAAATTAACAAATATATTATTAGATCACACAATATTTTTAACTGAAAATTAACATATTTATCTTGATAACTTTTTCTGATTGTTAAATTCTTAAACAACAACTATTTACTATAAAATAAATAAATATTTAACCGGTTTGGATTAACCCGGTTTAAAAATTGGTGGCAAAAAAAACCCTGACGTGAATAGTCAGGGTTAAAGCAAATTATTTCTTCCTGTTAATTTTTCAGGAACTTGGTAGATTCTATCTTACCGTTGTTATACACAGTCACGAAGTACATTCCACTTTTCAGATCGGACAGGTTTACAGTAACCGAACTTGATTTGTTAGTAAGCGACTTTACAATTTCTCCACAAAGATTTGAAATTTCAATTCTTTCCGCATTGTTCAGGTTCTCAATAGTAAGAGAATTATTTACAGGATTAGGGAAAATGCTGAAAGAAACATTTTCGAAGTGGCTGTAAATTCCTGCAGGAGAACCCCATAGATCATCAACCGACATGGTTGTGGAATCAACTGTTACCGAACGGTTCGGATCCCCTGACCATTCGCCGTTATCCCAGCTGGCTGCTCCGCTGATCACCCTGAAATACTTATAAAGATGTTCACCGGGGGCAAGGGGCAGCGCGAGAGTATAAATTAAAGGATCGGCTTTGGAAGGAGCCAGCTTGTAATCTGATACTGAACCGGGCATATTCCAGTTGCTTATAAGGGTACCGGCGAGGTAAATGTCATCGGTAGTAGGTTCAAACGGGTCGGCATACGTCATTTCAACATTAAAAGTAAAAATGATGGGCCTGTCGCCCCAAATATTATCCAGTATTTCATCGGCTGTAATAATCCTGTGCCGGTTATCTGTCCCTGACCATTCGCCGTTATCCCAGCTTGGTGTTCCTATGGCACAAAAGAAATATTTGTACTGAATACGGCCTGAGTCTATGGGTAGTACTAATGTATAAATATTTGATCCTGCATCCGTAAATTTTAAGCCAGGGTCACTGCCTGGTTGTACCCAGCCGGCAAAATCCCCGGATAAATAAACCTCATGGCTTAAGGGATCAAATCCCGCAGCATTGGTCATATCAACATTAAATGTCACATTATACTGACACACAGCAATTCCCGCAAAAATGAGGGCTGTTAAAGAAAGTAAAAGCTTTTTCATCATTATTTATTTTTTAAATTAACGATTAATTGTTCCTTGGGACAAAGTTATTAATAAAAATTATCATGAAAGTTGTTGGTTAGATAATATTTTTATAAAGTAAAAATAAAAGAGCAGGAATCTCCTGGTTCCTGCTCCTTTGATATATGATTTGGATATTTGCTTTTAGTATCCCGGATTTTGAGTCAGATTTGGATTAGCCTGCATCTGGCTGGTGGGTATGGGCCAAAGCGTAATGTAATCGGCAGATACATCCGGTTTTTCCCACCGCGGTTCGAGATATTTTCCAAAACGTATCAAATCATTGCGCCTGTGGCCTTCGGCAAATAGCTCCCTGCCGCGTTCTGCCAGCAAACTATCGGCGCTTATATCCGCAAACGCTCCCACACCTGCCCGGCTCCTTACCTGGTTCACCAGGGCCAATGCTTCACCTAAATCGCCACCCGAACGCCACAACAATTCAGCTTTCATCAGCAGTATATCGGCATACCTGAAAATCGGGAAGTCGTTGCTTATGTAACGGTCACTACCGTCAATAAAGGGAAATTTAGCGATTCTGGTTCCGCACTGTCTAAGGCAATTTGGTTCAAGCATATTCACGTTGGGTGTCAGATTCAGTCCGGCTCCATCCGGATCAATAGGATTAGTAGGATTAGCCGGATCAAATTTTTCAAAACTTGGATCGGTTATCTGAACTCCTTCAGCATCAAACTGCGGTCCGGACAAAAGTCCGTTTCTTCTTAAGTCGGTTTCCTCAAAAGAATTAAAAAAAGCTTCCTGAGCGCAGATGCCATTCCATGTCGAGCTTTGAATACCGAACTTATTTTGGAGGCTATAATGTAATGTAAACAAATGTACTTCAAAACCTGTTGCATTGATCTGGTCAAAAGGAACTCCAAGTATGTGTTCGGGAGAAGTGGTAGCATCCCCGACAAAATTATTAAAGAAATCTCCTTCAAGGCTGTAATTTGTAGAACCGATGACCGTATCACATGCAGCTAAGGCATCCTGGTATTTTTCAGTTCCAATGAATACTTCTGCATTCAGGTACAGTTTGGCAAGGATGGTATATGCAGCATAATAGTTTACGCGGCCATACATTTGTAAACCCGTTACTTTTGATAAAAGCGGCATGGCCTCTAAAAGTTCTGTTTCGATAAAAGCAAATACCTCAGCGCGTGAGTTCGTAGCCGGCTTATAATCTACAGGGTAATCAAACCTGTCAACGATAGGAACATTACCATAAAGGTCAATAAGCCAGTAATAATATAATGCCCTGAGTGCCCGCAGTTCAGATATTGCAATTTGGGATGTTTCTCCTTCCACTGTTGAAAACTGAAGGATCAATTGATTGCATTTATTAATACCAGCATAACAATTAAGCCACCAGAAGGAGACATACCCTTCATCGGCTGTCCATGTTTGCCTGTGGTAACGGTGCCATTCACCTCCATCGTACCAGTCGCCTCCGCGCTGCGGAACGACAAGCATATCGGTACCTGCCTCTTTGCCAACCATGCCGTATTTGTGGCCGATCATCCAGTATAGGTTGGTGTAAGCAGCGCCAAAGGCGTAGATCAGGTTATCGGGATCCTGGAAGAATAACTCACCTGTCAGGTCTGAGTAAACTTCTTCATCAAGTTTTGTGCAGGATTGCTGAAATATCCCGAGAAAAAAGGCCACGAGGACTATTTTTGCTGAAAATGAAATTCTTTTCATAACTATTTTTTTTAATTTTTAGAATAATAAATTGACACCGAGCGTAACTGATCGTGTGCTGAAGTATGTATTTGACCTGTCTATTCCAGGAGCCAGCGGATTGTTGTTGTTGTCAGAATCGCCATATCTCACTTCCGGGTCAACACCACTGTAATTGGTTATCGTAAAAAGATTTTGTCCTGAAATGTATAGTTTTAAGGAAGAGACGTATTGGTTATCTGGAATATTGAATTCATAACCAAAAGCAAAATTATCCAGCTTTACGTAGGAGGCTTTTTCGACGTGAATATCGGAGTAAATAATTCCATCCTGGGCTTGCATGTAATCGAGTGCAATGCCCATTCCGCTTTGAATGGCAATTGTGCTGACATCGCCATAGCGGGCATTATTTATATTCACCAGCGAATGCCCGAAAACACCACGAAGGAAAAAGTTCAGATAAAATCTCTTATAGCTGAAACTATTGGCCCATCCTAACTGAAAATCCGGCAGGCCGTTACCTACAACCATATAATTCGAATCGGCCGGAGCTTCTCCGAGCGGAACACCTTCATATTTCTTTTGGTATTCTTCATCTTCTTCATTGTAATAAATCCCTTCAAAAACAGGTGCATAAATCTGACCAATAGCTTCGCCTTCATTTGCTTTAGTTGTAAGTATTCCCGTCAGGTAGGGTGCGCCCAGTTCACCTAACTCAATGTGAGTGCCCTCTGTAAGAGTGGTTGTTATATTAATAAGTTTCGTATCGAAGAAATAGGCAAAATTAAAACCTGTATTCCATTTAAACTTCGATCGCTGTATTACATCATAATCCAGCGTGAATTCAATCCCGGAACTTTCAAGTTCTCCGAGGTTCAGCCACATTTTATCCGTCGGATAGGGTGGAACAGGTACGGTGGATTCTAAAAGTAAATCATTTCCCCTGCTTTTATAGTAATCAATAGAACCGGTCAATTTATAATTGAGTAGGAAGAAGTCAAGACCTACACTCGTCTCTTTCTTCACCTCCCATTTCAGATCAGGATTTGAATTTCTGACCAATCCGTAAGCCTGGATGAATTCACCTAAATAGAAAAAGTTTCCGCTGCCAATATTGTATAAATCCTGCGAAAGATAGGGATTAGGGGGTAAGTTTCCGGTTTCACCGTAACCGCCTCTTAATTTTAACCGGTTAACATAAGGAATTTCGACAAACCTCGTAATGTCAACACCGGCACTGATACCCATAAAATTTCCCCACTGGTTGTTTTTGCCAAACATCGTAGAACCGTCACGCCTGAAGTTTCCAGTAAGGAAAATGCCATCCTTCCAGTTCACCGTAGCTCTGGCGAAAAATCCAATGAGTGTGCTGCCAAATTTATAACTCGAAACCATTTCATCATTGGCTATGATCCCGGATCCTGATCCCAGGCTGTTGTAAGTGAAGGCATCGGTCAGGAAGCCTTCGCCATAAGCCGAATACCGGTCGGTAACATTTTCCTGATAGGAATAGCCGCCAAGAACTTTAATATTAAAGTCGCCGAAGTTTTTATTCAGGTCGCCGGTGATCTCGAGAAGATGATGGAAGCGGTCCTCAGTATTCTTCCGTGCATATCCATCGTGGTTTCCTGACTTATCTGTGTTGGTCACATTATAAAAACTATATTTACTTGTGTACGTCCCGAAAAGATCATTGCCTCTTGTCTGGCTGTAAAAGACTCCCAATTTTGCCCATGTAACCGGTTGAAAATCGGTTTTCAGGCTTCCGACAATTTCCTGCTTTTTCCCGTCGAGCGTATTCTGTTCGATAACAGCGAGAGGATTGTAAAATGAAAAAGCCTGCTGCTGGAAGTAACCTCCCCACTCGCTGACAAATGCAGCTGAGGCAGTATCAGAACCGTAGCCATGAGTCGGTGCTGTCGGATTGTAATTGGTTACGAATCCAAGAGCATCCCTCGATACATATTCCTCATCGCGCATGGTTGCTGCGAGATTAAAATCGAAGGAAAGCATGTCGTTCAATGCTTTTTGGGTGAAATTCAGCCTTCCGTTATAATGGTCATAACCCGTTCCCCTCACCACGCCATTTCCTTTTCTGTAGTTAAAGGATACGCGATAGCTTGATTTGTCGGTTGCCCCATTAATAGCAAGATTGTACGCCTGTGAGGATCCTTTTCTGGTAATTACATCTGTCCAGTCTGTTTCGCTGCCATAATCAGTGGCGCTTGGAAACTGCAGGTACTCCTCCTTTGTCAAAACATCCAGTTTATTAGAGATGGACTCAAGGGTAAAGTTGGTGCTGAATTCAACATTGGCGCCTTTTTTCCCATCAACTGCTTTTCCTTTTTTAGTGGTGATCAAAATTACGCCGGAGGCTGCTTTTGTACCGTAAATAGCCGCAGCGGAAGCATCTTTCAAAACATCCATTGAAGCGATATCCTGCGGATCTACCGATTTAAGTGACGCACCTTGTACACCGTCAATGATCACAAGGGGTTCCGTGTTTGAACCGAAGGTGGAAAGACCCCTCAAACGGATTGTAAAATCACCGTTTGGATCGGATCCCGGTTTGGCAATTGACAGGCCTGCTACCTTGCCCTGTATCAACTGTATGGGATCGCTCACGTTACCGCTGTTAAAATCTTCCGATTTAACACTGGTTACGGCGCTGGTAACCTCTTTTGTTTTTTGAGTCCCATAACCCACAACCACAACTTCTGACAATTGTTTTCCGGGCATCAGGCTGATATTGATTACCGGAGAAGTCAGTCCCATGCTTATACCGGTATATCCCACATAAGAAAAACTAATGGAATCTGCATTTGCAGGAACCGTTAGTTTGTAATTTCCATCAATATCTGTGACGGTTCCTATGCTCCTGTCATGTGTAAGGGTGATATTCACCCCGATCAGTGTTTCACCGGTTTCGGCGTCTTTAACTGTTCCTGTGATGGTTCGTTCCTGCGAAAAGGCAGTGATGATACCCGTTACAAATAGTAACATGATCAATCCTGCTTTTAAGGCAAAATGTAAAAATTTACTCATATTTGTAAAATTAGTTTTAACAAAGCGTTTATTTTCCGTGCCGAAATTAAGAAAAAAAATGTTTGAAATTTTTATAAGTGTTTACTTAGTACATGACAAAAATATTTAATACTTTGAATATCAAATATATATGTTAATAACTTGGTAATAACTAATACAGAAAAAATGATATAATATACTGGCATTCAGTATCTTAGATGAAA
>Ga0172370_10007659_pt1 | contig 13185 bp, 11 predicted proteins | sample LakKiv5m_FD_114538 | JGI IMG/M metagenome (GOLD analysis project Ga0172370, IMG submission 114538) | Freshwater microbial communities from Kabuno Bay, South-Kivu, Congo - kab_022012_11.5m | ecosystem: Environmental > Aquatic > Freshwater > Lake | place: Democratic Republic of the Congo...
CGCGCCGCTCGCCGAGGGCAAGGCATCCGGTCGCCTCGCGGTGCGGGCTGCGTTCGTGCTGGCTCGGGCCCGTGCGGCGCGCGCAGATGGCGCCGGCGCCGTGGCTTTGCTGGAACGTGCGCGCGCGTTGACGGTCCCGCTCGGCCCTGCATTTCGGTGGGCCGAGGTCGAGGTGAAGGAGGCCGCCGGGGATGATCGCGCGGCGCTCGCCATGTTGCAGGCCTTGCGCCACGACGAACCGCAGTTTCGAGGGGCGCGTGCTGCGCTGTGGGAGTCCGTCCTCCGCGAGCGCGTCTCGCCACCTTCCGACGCCGCAGCGTTCGCGCTCGAGCTGCTCCCGAAGGCGGGGCTGAAGCTGCCGCGCGACGAGCTGCTGTGGCGCGCTGCGCGACTGCTGGAGAGGTCAGACAGGGCGCGCGCGGACAAGCTCTGGCGGCGACTGCTGCTCGAGGAGCCGGACAGTGTCCACGACATCGACGCGCAGAGGCGCGTGGCGCTCGACACGTTGTCCAAGACCGTCCGTCTCGCGCGCGCCGTCAAGCTCTTCAAGCGGCGCACCTACGAGGCCTGTCGCGCAGAGCTGCTGCCATTATGGAAGGCCGGTTTCCACAAGGAGGAGGTCGGCTACTACCTCGGCACGATCGCGTCGGAGCGCCTGCGCGATGACTACGAGGGCGCGGTCCAGTACTTCCGCGCCACGGTGGGCTCGACCCACGGCGTCGGGCAGCCTCACGGTGAGTCAGCGCAAGCCAAGCTCGGCGTCGTGCTCGCGAAGGTCAAGCGCTACGATGCAGCGGTGAGCGCACTGCGCGCACACCTCGAGCGCTTCCCCGCCAGCGAGAAGCGTATTGAGGTCAGTTACGATCTCGGTCGCATCCTCTACGAGTCGGGTCGCGCCATCGAAGGTGCACGGGCGCTCGAGGCGGGCATCGCCGGCGCGAAGCACCTCGATGACCGCGGCAAGTACGATTGGTTCGTCGCGTGGTGGCTGTTCCGTGGCGGCAAGCTCGATGAGGCGCTCTCCCGCATGGCCCGCCTCGCGGGGTCCGGCAATGCGCTCGTGGGGGGCAAGGCGTCTTATTGGAGCGCGCGCGTGCTGGACCAGAAGGGGGAGCGGGGACGCGCCGTGGACACACTCGAGCGCGTGCTGCGACGGTGGCCGCACACGTACTACGCGCTGCTGGCGGAGCGGACGCTCGAGCGCTGGACCGACAAGCCGACCAAGGTGCCACGGCCCAATCTCAGCCTGGTCGGCTCGCGCCCCGAAGAGGTGAATCCCTTCGTTGACCTGCCTGACACGCCGGCGATCGCGCGACTGCACGACGCGGTGGCCGTCGGCGAGGCCGATCGTGTGCGTGTGCTGGCCAGCGATGCGCGTGCCGATGTGGTCCGCGCCAAGGGCGGCTCACGTGCCGCGAAGCTCGATCAGGATCTGCTCCCATGGACCGGCCGTTATCCCGAGACGCGCGCAGCCCAACTCGGCGCCGCGAGCCTAGCGCTCGCCCGGTATCCGACCGCTGCGAGCGTCGACGCATGGCGAGCCGTCTATCCGCGTGCGTTCCCCATCGACACCACGATCAGCGCCGAACGGGCCCAGATCCCGGAGTGGCTCGTCTACGCGCACATGCTGCAGGAGAGCCGCTACAAGCCCTGGCTCATCTCGGGCGCGCCGGCCTACGGCTTGCTTGAGCTGCTGCCCCGCACGGCACGACGCCTAGCGGCCGAGGCGCACGAGGCCTACGCGCTGCCGATGCTGATGGATCCGGGGCCGAACATCCGTTGGGGAGCGCGCTACCTGGGCTTGCTGCTGAAGAAGTACAAGGGTCAGTTTCCCTTTGCGATCGCGGGGTACAATGGCGGACCCGGGCTCGTCGATCACCACCTTCGCACGCACGCCGGGGTGCCCTTCGACGTGCTCATCGAGGACATGCCCCAGCACGAGAGCCGCAACTACGTCCGCATGGTGATCGGACATCTGCTCCGCTACCTCGCCGCGTACGAGACCCCCGAGCGTGCAGCGGCGCTCCGATCGCGCATCGGCAAGGATCCGTGGGACGGAGATTCACTCAAGGATCCAGATTATTAGGACACGGCGACGCCGTCCCGCTCGCCCGGTGACACACCAACGAGGACCCGCATGAAGACCGCCATCGCATCTCCGAACGCGCCCGCCGCCATCGGGCCGTACAGCCAGGCCATCGTCGCGCCGCCCGGGCGTCTCGTGTTCCTCTCGGGACAGATTCCGCTCGATCCCGCGACCGGGCAGCTCGTCGAGGGTAGCGTCGAAGCGCAAACGCAACGCGTGCTCGACAACCTCGCCGCGGTGCTCGCCGAGGCCGGTTCGCGCTTCGATCACGTGGTCAAGACCACCATTTTTCTCAAGGATCTAGCTGATTTCGCGAAGGTGAACGCGCTCTATGCCGAGCGCTTCTCCGAGCCCTTCCCGGCCCGCGCTACCGTCGAGGTGGCACGCCTTCCGCGCGATGTACGCGTCGAGATCGACGCGGTCGCCGTCATCCCCTGACCTCACCGAGGATCTCACCGAGCGCACCGTCTATCACCGCAACGACGACGGCTGCCTCGCCTTCTGCCAGGTGGCGCACCACGGACTCGCGCAACAGCTCCAAACCCGCCCGCACCTGCGCGAGGCTCATGCCACGCATCGCGAGCGTCGGCACCAGCCATCGCACGTAGGTCGCGAACGCGCCCGGATCGCCGGTGAGCAGCGCGCGATGGACGTGCCGCACGTGCAAGCCGAGATCCTGCTTCCAATAGAGCAGCCCCCGCTTGCCCCGCTCCGGCGCCAGGTCCGGCAGGCGATCCACGAGCTCCTGCGCGGCCCAACGTATGATCTCGTCGCGTCGCGCGCTGAGCGCCTCGAGCGTGGTAGTGACATCGTGATGGGTCATCGCGCGTCCATCTGCGCTCGGAAGCTCGCGACGAAGCGCCGCGCAGTGTCGGCCTTCTCGAATTCCGGTGCCTCGTCGATCGCCCGGACGAGCGCGCTGCCCACCACGACCCCCTCCGCGAAGCCCGCGATCGCGCCCGCGTCCTGCGGTGTGGCGACGCCGAAGCCGAGCAGCACGGGACGCCCGGTCTCAGCCCGTACGCGCGCCACATCAGCCTCTATCGCTGCATAGTCGCGAAGCTGCGCACCCGTCACGCCGGTCATGGAGACGGCGTAGACTACGCTGGTTGCCGACTCGCCGATGCGGCGCAGCCTGGCCGGCGGGCTCACCGGGGTCGCTGTCGGCACCAGATCGAGCCCGCTCGCGACGCAGAGCGCGCGCAGTTCGCCGGCTTCCTCGGGCGGCAGGTCCACCACGAGGAATCCGTCGACCCCTGCGTCCGAGGCTTCGCGGACGACGCGCTCGAAACCGCGGCGGAAGAACGTGTTGACGTAGCCGAAGAGGATGAGCGGCGTGTCGTGGCGAGCGCGGAAGCCCCGAACGAGCGCGAGCACGTCGTCGAAGCGGGCGCCCGCCGCGAGCGCTCGCTCCGAAGCGCGCTGGATCACGGGCCCGTCGGCCGATGGATCCGAGTAGGGGACACCGAGCTCGACGAGATCGGCGCCGCCCTGCGCGAGCGCGTCGAGGATGCGCGCGGACTGAGTGAGATCGGGATCGCCCGCGACCACGAAGGGCACGAGCAGCGGGTGCGTTTGAAGGCGCGGCAATAGCCGCCGGTCGAGGCGTGTCATGCCGTCACGTTGGACGATGCGGCCCGTCGCCGTCAACCGGTGACGCAACGCGTTGACCGCGGGACGCTGCGCGTGCAAACTCGCCCGGACTCTGCGCCCCGGCGCGACATCACAACCTTGAGCAGGAGCAGTACCATGGCCGTCGAGACCATCAAGCAGTTCTTCGGTGAGGTCATCCCCGCGTCGATGGAGAAGGCCCCGGACAAGTGGAAGGCCATCAACGCCACGTACAAATTCGACATCGCCGACGAGGGCCTGTGGGTCCTCAACTGCACCGAGGCGCTCGGCCTCACCGAGGGCGACGGCGAGGCGAAGTGCACGGTCAAGATCTCTGGCCCGGACTTCCTGAAGCTCATCAACGGCCAGGCACAGGGCCCCCAGCTCTTCATGATGGGCCGCCTGAAGGTTCAGGGCGACATGGGCCTCGCGCTCAAGCTCCAGAAGGTCTTCGACGCGATCAAGTAGTCGACGAAGCGCGCACATGACCGCACCGCTCGAAGGCGTCCGCGTCCTCGATCTGACCCGACACCTACCCGGGCCGATGTGCACGTTGTGGCTCGCGGCGCTTGGTGCGGACGTCACGAAGATCGAGCCCCCCGAGGGCGATCCGCTGCGCTACTACCCTCCGTTCGACGCCCTTGGCTCGATCGCATTTCGTGCCATCAACCGCGGCAAGCGGTCGGTCGTACTGGACCTGAAGACACCCAGCGATCTCGAGGTACTCGATCGCCTGGTGGCACGGTCCGACGTGCTCGTGGAGGGCTTCCGGCCGGGTGTGATCGACCGCCTGGGCCTCCCGCGCGAGCGGCTCGCGGCGCTGCGCCATGACCTGATCGTCTGTCGCATCAGCGGCTTCGGACAAGCGGGCCCGCGCGCCGGGCGGGGCGGACATGACCTGGGCTACATGGCGCTCGCGGGGCTGCTCGAGCCGGCGCCGGGAACGCGCAACGCTGGTAGCGCGCCTCGCTTCCAGGCCGCGGACGTGGCGGGCGGCGCGATGGTGGCCACGATGCGCATCGTCGCCGCGCTCCTCGGTCGCTCCCGGACAGGCGAAGGCGCGGACCTCGACGTCTCGATGACCCGCGGGGTCGCGCCACTTGCGTTGGTCGCCCATGCGGAGGCCCACGGCGACCCCGACACGGCGGGCCTGCTCGCCGGGCGTGCCGCCGCCTATGACGTGTATCCCACTTCCGACGAAAGGGCCCTCGCGGTGGGCGCCCTCGAGCCGAAGTTCTTCGACGCGCTCTGCGCTGCCCTCGGCACGTCGGACGCAGCCGGTGCCGGCATGAGCGTCGAGACCGGACCGGGCTCGCCCAAATCCACGATCGAGGCGACGTTGTCCACACGCCCGCGCGACACGTGGGTCGATACCCTGGCCGAGGTCGATGCCTGCACGGAGCCCGTTCTTTCGCCGGCGGAGGCACAACGCAACTCGGCGCTCTGGGGGGAGGCGCCGCCCGCATTCGGCTTCGAGAGCGTGGCAGCGTTAGCCATTCCCTTCGAGCCGATGCGTCGCCTAGAAGACGCCCCCGCGCTCGGAGCCCACACGGCGGCGGTCGTCGCCGAGGTCCTGACATGATCGTCGCCATCCTGAACCCGCGAGCGCGCCGCGACACGGCCGCCCACCTAGCGGGCATCCTCACGACCGAATCCGCCCGGTTGCGCCTCGAGGTCAGCGAGAAGACCGAGGACATGCCGGCGATCGTCGAGCGCATCAAGCATCTGACGCCCGAACTGCTAGTGGTCGCGGGCGGCGATGGGACGCTCCAGAGCGTGCTCACGGCCATGGACCGGGCCGGTGCGCTCGAGTCCGCGCCGCCCATGCTCCTACTGCCGGCCGGGTCGGTCAACGTCACGGCGTCTGCCCTCGTCGGAGTCGGGCGCGCTGACAAGCTGGCCGCTCGCATCCTGCCGGCCTGGACGCGGGGCGTGCGGCGACTGGCGCGGTTGCCGGTGCTTGCGGTCACGGTCGGCGACGCACCGCCGCTCATCGGCGTGACGGCCTCGTTTGGCGCGGTCGGCCGCCTGCACTCGGCCTACGAGCACGCGCGCTGGCCCGGCGCGTTCGGTGTGGCCGAGGTCATCGCGAGCCTCCTCGTCAAGGGCTGGTGGGATGGCACCTTCCGGGCCATCGAAGGCCCGATCGAGGCCGATCCCGCCTTCCCGTCCGGACAGGTCGCGGTCCGTGACGTCACGGCCGGCGTGTGTAGCCCGCTTGCCCGCTTCTTCCTGGGCATGAGGCCCTTCCCGCACACGGACGGGCTCGCGGTGGACGCGTTCCACGTCCTGCTGAGCCAGCTCGGCCCGTTCGACACCCGCCGGGCCCTGCCCGATGCCTGGCGCGGGCGACTGCTGCCCGCCGGCTTCGAGAGCGGAACACTCAAACGCCTCGCGTGGACGAACGACGGCTTGCCCGATCTGATCGCGCTCGACGGTGAACAGATCGAAGTGCCGCCATACGCGCGGGTCGAAGTCCGCGTGAGGGGTTCCGTGCGCGTGGTCGCGTGGACGGTGTTACGCGCGCACGCCAAGATTTGACGTGAGCGATCGTGCCGCAAGTCGGCGCGCCGCGCAAGCCTCAGACGGCTCTGTTACGGCATCTACACGACCTGACCGATGTCAAGGGTTCTGGACGGGAGCCTGCTCGTCGTGTCGTACGTGCTTGACAGTCGAAGGGGGCGTGGCTATCTTGAAGTCACCGGGCGAGTTGAATCCCTAAGACTTCAGTAAATGACTTCCAATTCATCAGCCTACGACAAAACGACAGCGGCCCCGCCGCCGTCGTCTACACAGACCGGTCATCGGTTGGGTGGGTGGTCCGTTGTGGCCGCATCGTTAGGGAGTGTGACCATGGCCCTCCGCAAGGATCGCATCGACCCAGCCGTAGACCCTTCCTCCACCATTCTCGCCCGGTTTACTCCTGCTGGGGTCGTCTAGATCTCGTCGCAGGTATGGGAAGGCGGTCGCGGTGCAAGACCTCGACCGCCTTCTGCATTTGGGCCGCGGGCACCCGGTGGCGTCGCACGCGCCCGCGGCATAGGGGCACGGGAACCCGTGTCCGCGAGATCCTCAGCGCCCGTGACGCGGCGGCGCGGGCAGGTGGTTCGCGAGGATTGCGGCCAACTCGCTGGCCTCCGGCAGCGCGAGACGGCCGTCTCCGTGCAGGCGACGCCCCAGGGCGGCGGTCAACAGGGCATGAATTCCTAGGGCTTCGGGTGCGATCTCGCCGGTCGACTCGAGCGCGTTGAAGTGCCCGGCGACGGTCGCCCAGTCCCGCCGGATGACGGGTCCCGTCGCGACCTCGGGTAGCGAACGACCGTGCAGCGGACGGGCCGCCGTCGTCGCCAGGTGAGCCACGCCGCGCCGGGCGGCGTCCTCGGGCAGGCCGGCGAGGATCAGAGCGTCGATCGCGACCGCGCACAGCGCCAGAACGTCATTGGAGGCGAGCGCCGCAGCCGCGTGGTACAGCGGACGGCGCGCAGCGGGCACCTCGATCGGTTCGCCACCGAGCGACTGTGCCACAGACCATGCGGTTTCTATCGCGCGACGCGTCCCCGCGACGGCCATCAGGGCGCCTGCGAGCGGCCAAGACGGCGATCCCGGCGTGGAGCCCTCGTTGCCGGTGGGCTCAGGCAGCGCACACATCGGATGGAGCGCACCAGGCTCCACCTCCAGGTCCCGGAACCGCGCGAGCGCCTCGGGGCCAAAGGCGTCCGTGCCGCTCGATCCCGACAGGTGCAGCCAGACCTGGCCGGCCGAGATGGCTCCGAACGCGAGCGCGTCCTCTGCGACCTGCGACACGGATCGGTCCGGAACGCAGAGCAGCACGACGTCCGCCGCGCGCAGACGCAAAGGTGGCGCCTCCCCCAGCACGATGGGGCGTGAATCCAGACGCTCCTCCTCGAACCACCGGCGAACGTCGAGGGCGCGCGCGTTCGTCCGACACCAAGCGGCTTCGAGTCTGAGGACCGGGGACGCGGCGACACCGGCGGCGATCGTGGCGCCCGCCCTGCCGAGGCCAGCAACGGCTACCCTCATGCGCGCTCCCGTCGGGCGTACAGGCCCTCGGACGCGATATGCGCCAGGACAGTGCGCGGGACAAGCCCTTCGCACGACGCACCAGCCAGGAGGCGCGCGCGGACCACGGTCGACGAGACCTCTGGCAGATCGGGCGAGGCCTCGACGTCGACCGGAGCGGGATGCCCGGGCCGCCCCAGCACGAGCGGTGGTGCGAGCGCAATCAGGCGGTCCCACTGGGCCCAGAGCTGTCGCTCGGCGAGCGCGTCGGTGCCTAGCACGAGGCGCAGCCCCAGGCCAGGATCCTTCGCGAGCAGCCGCTCCACGAGCGCGATCGTGCGGCCGTCGGAGCCCTCGCGCGCTAGCTCGGCCTCGTCCTCGCGAACGCTGACGCGTGGACCGAAGACGCCGAACGCGCAACCGCACAGCGCGACCCTGTCGTTGAAAGATGCGCCGAAGTGCTTTCCGAAGCGGTGGCGAAAAACAGGAAGAACCCAGACCTCGTCGATGGGCGCGGCGGAGAGCACCCACGCGACCGCGAGCACGTGGGCGACATGCGGCGGATCAAAAGAGCCTCCGTAGAGCGCGATCCTTCGGGCCTCCGCAATCACGGCACGGCTGTGACGCACGGGCGGCGCAAGGGACCGCTCGCCCGAACGTAGAGGAGGTGGGGTGAGGCCCGCTCCGCGAAGCGCCGCTCGTGAGACGCGAAGGTGGCTACGATGTCACGCGCACAACCACCGTCCTCCAGGATCGTACGGGCCTGCGTCGACCCCATCAACAGGTCGAAGGCCAGGCGGTCCTGGACGAACTCGTAGGTCTCGGTGCGCCACGCGAACGCCTCGGGTGCCATGCGCCTGCACGTGTCGACGAAGGTCAACCCAGCGAAGACGGGCCGCAGGACGGCGCGATCGTGCACGACCATCGCGACGCCGCCGCAGACCTGACGCGCGTGCTTCTGGAACGTGGGCTCGAACCGCATCGCCCGCCATGACACACCGTCCATCTGCAGATCGGCGAGCGCGCGCGCGAGGGCCACCGCGTCCAGGAAGGGCGCGCCGGCGATCTCGAAGGGACGTGTCGTGCCGCGCCCTTCACTCAGGTTCGTGCCCTCGATGAGGCACATGCCGGGATACACCACGGCCGTGTCGATGGTTGGCATGTTCGGAGACGGCATGGTCCACGCGAGTCCGAGGCCGTGGTCTGCGTTCTCGTCCAAGAAGCGCGAGGGATCCCAACCCTCGCAGCGCACGACGGCCAGCGAGACGTCGAGGTCCTTCTCCGCGACGTAGAGGCGCGCGATCTCGCCCATCGTGAGCGCGTGCCGCTGCGGGAGGTCGAAGAGGCCAACGAACGACCGGAATGCGTCGTCGACGCGATTTCCCTCGATCGCCTCGCCGCCGAGCGGGTTCGGTCGATCGAGGATCACGACCTCCACACCCTTCGGCGCGGCCGCTTCGAGGCAGAGGCAGAGCGTCGCGGCGAACGTGTAGTAGCGCGCACCGATGTCCTGGATGTCGACGACCAGGACGTCGATGCCGTCGAGCGCCTCGGGACGCGGCACGAGCGAGCCTTCATCGCGCCCGTAGAGCGTCTCGACCGGCAGATCGAAGATCGGATCGCGCCCCCCGTCGACCGCGATCATGTCTTGAGCGGTCGCCCAGAGGCCGTGCTCGGGTCCGTAGAGGCGCTCGACCGTGAGGCCCTGGCTGCGCAGCGCATCGACGAGGTGGACGAGCTCGACGGACGCGCCGCGGCGGACGCGGGCGATGGCGGTCTGGTTGCACAGGACGCCGACGCGACGACCCACCAGGTAGCGGAACCCGGTTCCGAAGGCGATCTCGAGGCCTGTGCGAAGCGCGGTCATCGAGGCGCAGCCTACCCGGTCGCGCCGCCCGCGTCACCCGGGCATGGGCGTTCGGATGGCGCTGCGGGGGGCGTCGCTTCGAATTGACAAAGACCCCCGGGACATTCTCCAATCCTCGCGCCCTTCCGCGCCCTCGCGCGATGCACTGCGACATGTCCAACGACCGCGAATTCGACCAACTCGTCAGCCTGATCACGGAGCGTGTGCGCGAAGCCATGGGTGGACCGCCAACCATGGCGGCCGCAGCCGCACAGCACGGTCATGGACATGGCCCCGGGTCTCCGTGCAAGGCAGCCAAGGGGGAGTGTACGGGCTGCGGCTGGTCCATCGCGCGACGGCCGGACGACGTGAAGAAGATCGTCGACATCGGTGCAGCGCGCGTCGCCGCATCACCAGGACTCCGCGCGGTCGACGTGCGCGCGGATCTCGCGCCCTACATCGACCACACGCTGCTCAAGGCCAACGCGACGCGCGAGGAACTCGCAACGCTCTGTCAGGAGGCCGCTCAGCACCACTTCGCGACTGTGTGCGTGAACCCTTCGAGCGTGTCGTTTTGCGCGACGAAGCTGCGCGGCACTGGCATCCCCGTCGTGGCCGTCGTCGGTTTTCCGCTCGGCGCGACCACCGCTGCCGCGAAGGCCTTCGAGGCCCGCGAGGCCATCCGTGCCGGGGCAGCCGAGATCGACATGGTGATCAACATCACGGCCATCAAGGCGCGCGACTACGAGACGGTCCTCGATGACATCAAGAAGGTCGTGGAGGCGTCCCGGCCCTACAAGACGAAGGTGATCCTCGAGACCGGCATGCTCTCGCGCGAGGAGAAGATCGTCGCGTGCGCGCTCTCCAAGGTCGCCGGCGCCGCCTTCGTCAAGACATCGACTGGCTTCGGCCCAGGCGGCGCCACGGTCGATGACGTCGCGCTCATGAAGTCCATCGTCGGCGATGAGGTCGAGGTCAAGGCTTCCGGCGGCGTGCGCACGGCCGACGACGTGGACGCCATGCTCGCGGCCGGCGCGACCCGCATTGGCGCGAGCGCATCGGTCGCCATCGTGCAGGGGGCGACCAACAAGAAGGCCGACGACAAGTCCCGCCGCTTCGGCAGTTCGTCGCGCGGTGGCTACTGATGGCCGATCTCCGAGCCGGCACGCCGCCGTCGAGCAAGGGTGCTCCGGCGCCCGGCGACGCCGTTGCCGCGCTCCCGGATGGCCCAGTCTCCGTCACGCTCCGTAAGTGCAAGATCGTGCGCGAAGGCAACGAAGGATCGGCCGTCGAGTACATCTTCGATCAGAACTCGGTCTCGATCGGGTCGATGGAGGACAACGACGTCATCCTCGAGGACGAGTCGGTGAGCCGCTACCACGCGCGCATCTTCCTCGAGCAAGAGGACTACTTCGTGCAGGATCTCTCGAGCACGAACGGCACATGGGTCAACGGTGTGCGCGTGAGAGAGGCGTTCCTCAAGTCCGGTTGCACGGTGCGCGTGGGCCACTCCAACCTGCGCTTCTCCGCGCTCGACGAGCGTGTCGAGATCCAGCCCAGCGCGCGCGAGGCGATGGGCGATATCGTCGGCAAGTCGATCCGCATGCGCGAGATCTTCACCATCGTCGAGAAGATCGCGCCCACCGCTGCGACCGTAATCCTCGAGGGCGAGACAGGCACGGGCAAGGAAGTCGTGGCACGTACGTTCCACCGCTTCAGCGCCCGCGCCAGCCAACCGTTCATCGTCGTGGATTGTGGCGCGGTGCCGGAGAACCTCATCGAGAGCGAGCTGTTCGGACACGAGAAGGGATCCTTCACCGGGGCGCTCGCGAGCCGGCAGGGCCTGTTCGAGATGGCCCACGGCGGCACGCTCTTCCTCGACGAGATTGGCGAGCTCGCGCTAGACCTGCAGCCAAAGCTGCTGCGCGCGCTGGAGCAACGGGAGATTCGCCGCGTCGGCTCGAACCGGCCGATCAAGATCGACGTGCGCGTCATCGCCGCGACGAACCGCAACCTGCAGGATGAGGTCAAGGCCGGCCGGTTCCGGGAAGACCTCTACTATCGGCTCTCGGTCGTCCGCATCCAACTCCCGCCGCTGCGCGAGCGGCGCGAGGACACGCCGTTGCTCGTGCGCCACCTTCTCAAGAACGGCCTGTTCAACCGTGGCGCGGACGGGGTGTCTCGCGTCAAGGGCGTCTCCCGCGAGGTGCTCGACGCGCTGATGGCGTACGAGTGGCCGGGCAACGTGCGCGAACTGGTCAACGTCATCGAGCGGGCGTGCTCTTTTGCAGAGGGGGAGTTCCTGCTCATCGAGGACCTGCCGGAGCACGTGAGCGGTCTCGGTCCCGTTCACCGCCGTGGAACGCAGGAGGCGCCCACCGCAGACGTGCTGCGTCGACCTGCTGCGGACCTGCGGATTGACCGCAGCTTCAAGGAAGCGAAGGAGGCGTGGGTCGCCAACTTCGAGCGAGACTACCTCGGCGCTCTCCTTGCGAAGCACCACGGGAACCTGAGCCAGGCGGCCCGCGAGGCCGACATCGATCGCAAGCACTTCAGGCGCCTCGTGCGTAAGTACGGTTTGGTCCCGACACCGTCGACGGGGGAAGATTCGGAGCCAGATGACGATGTCGAGGACGCGCCCTGATGCGCGCACAGGGCGAGCAGGACAGGCCCACGAGCGACGTCGATCGGGGCGCGGCTCCGCGCAGGACGTGGGGTTCGCTCATCGGCGACGGTGTCATCGTGCTCGTGTTGCTGGTCGCCACGACGATGCTCGTGCTGCGCACGAACGACATGGGATTCTCGCGCGACGAGACCTTCTACTTCGGGCACGCGGAGGCCTATCAGGACTGGCTCGTCAAGGTAGCGGCGGGGGGAGAGGCGCGCCAGGAGGCTCTGTCGAAGACCGGACGGGAGGCCACGTGGGTCCAGAACTCCGAGCATCCGCCGCTCGCCAAGTGGGCGTTTGGGCTCTCGTGGCGCGCGTTCGGGGAGAAGTGGCGTCCGGTCAAGACCTACGAGGTGAAGGACGACGGCAGCCATGTGCGCGTGTCCGACCTCGGCCCATCGCACGGCTTCTCGAAGGGCGCGACGGTACGCGTCCTGGCGCCACGCGTGATCGACGACATCAAGTCCGAGGCCGAACGCGAGATCGCCCGAGGCACCGTGGTCGAACGCCGGCCCTACGAGGCGACCGTGCGCCTCGACTCGGGCATCATCGCTGACGCGCAGACGTTTTCCGCCCTTTGCCCCTCCGCGGGTCCCGCTCCGGAGGGCCTCATCCGCCTCACCGGCTGCGAGGCGATCGAGATCAAGTCCTCGCACCTGATGCGCGAGTCCGATGCCATGCGCCTCCCTGGAGCGATCGCGACGGCGCTGCTCGTCGCAGCGATCTACCTGACCGGGCGTAGGGCCTTGCGACGTCCCTTCGCGCTGGCCGCCGCGCTGGGCTTCCTTCTGTTGCCACGGCCCTTTTACCACGCCCACCAAGCCGCGTTCGACATGGCCATCGCGACCCTCCTCTTCATCGTCACGACGAGCTATCACCGCTCGTTGCAGTCGCGCGCGTGGGCCGGGGTGACCGCCGCGCTGTGGGGCCTCGCTCCGCTGCCGCAGCACAACG
>Ga0172370_10007665_pt1 | contig 13176 bp, 14 predicted proteins | sample LakKiv5m_FD_114538 | JGI IMG/M metagenome (GOLD analysis project Ga0172370, IMG submission 114538) | Freshwater microbial communities from Kabuno Bay, South-Kivu, Congo - kab_022012_11.5m | ecosystem: Environmental > Aquatic > Freshwater > Lake | place: Democratic Republic of the Congo...
AGGGAGTCGAAGCTATTCTCTTCTATTTCGAATGTGGGCTGAGACGAGATGACCTTCGCGAGATTTTTCTGACAACATAGCCTGAATAACTCCTGACTCCAAAGACGAAAAAAGAAAGTGGAGTGAGGTGTGTTCAGGCTTTTTCATTTTTCGAGAGTGAACATGACAAACTGCTGGATAAAGCAAGTTTCAGTTCTTTCTACGGTCTTGGCCGCATCTTTTGGTTATGCACAGTGGTCGACGGATCCACAACAGAATTTGAGGGTCACTACGCGTGGTTTGCTACCAAAGATAATAAGCGACGGCTCCGGCGGCGCCTACATCGCATACAATGACATGCCCCTACTTGGCATTCATATCATGGTGCAGCATCTGGACAAGTATGGTTATCGGAAATTTCCTGGAAATGGGGTCATGGTGGCGGATTCCGACCACGTTCAAGCCCAACGCTATTTTCTGGTCAATGATGAGGCAGGGGGAGTGATTATTGCTTTTGATGATTCATTTCTGAAAGAAGGAAAAGGTTATACCCGTGCTTCCGCTCAACGAATTGATAGCACCGGACAAAGGCTTTGGGGTGAAAATGGCGTTGCCGTCGCTCCACAAGAAAACCCGCGAAGCCTCGATTTGGTAGCGGCATGCAGCGATGGCAACGGCGGCTGCTACGTTTTTTGGGGTGTCTTTCATAATCGGCAATATATTGATTTGATGGCACAGCACTTGGATAGCAGTGGAAATTTTATGTGGGATAGTACCGGACTCAAAATCAGCGATCAATACACCTCTTATGAATCGTCCGTTCCATGTTTGGCTGTTGATGATGAAGCGGGTGGCACTATCTGCTTCTATTATGACAATACCGGAGCAAAGCTACAAAGGATCAGCGCTCGAAGTGATTTTCTTTGGGGCGAAGGTATTAGACCATTTTCAAGCGGGTGGTGGCCTAAAATGATAAAAGATGGTCTTGGAGGTGTGATAATAACAGGCAGTTACAATATCGTCTATGAGGATAGCTTCGGATGGCATAAAGCAGTAGCTGTTCAAAGAGTCGACAAGAATGGCTATCTCTTATGGGGAGAAAGCGGCGTGGTTATAGCTGAGTCGGGATACCAAGAAACTTTTGCTCCATCTGTGATAATAGATAAATCGATCAATAGTTATGTAGTCTGGCAGGATTACAGGAATGGCAACCATGATGTATATGTACAACGATTGAATTCGAACGGGGAGCCGCAATGGCCAAAAAACGGCATTAAAGTTAGCCCTACAAATTCGGCCAAGAGTATCCATTTTGATTTTGTTTCGAGTCCTGATTCAAGCATTATTGTTATCTGGTCCGATTGGCGGAATGACGAAACTTCTTTGCGATCACAACGAATCGATGCCAGCGGTAGATATTTATGGTTAGATGATGCAATGATAACCAAAAGGCCACTAAGACAATCCACTGAAGTGGCTTCCGACGACCAAGGCGGCGCAATTGTTTGCTGGTATGAAACGCCACCGGAAATTGGAATCTATGCCCAACAGATTAATTATAAGGGCGAATTGGGCAAAGTGCTGACAGCCGCTGTCGGAGAGCCTATCCTCAATTTATTACCTCAAAGCATCCAGATTTTTCAAAACTATCCCAACCCATTTAATGCTGAAACCAACGTCTCCTACAGCTTATCTAAATGGAGCCATGTGCAAATTGAAATCTACAACATTCTCGGCCAGCGGATTGTCACTTTGGTGGACGCCGAAATGCCTGCCGGCATTCATTCCGTGCGTTGGAATGGAAGAAATGCGCTGGGTGAAAAGGTGGGCGCTGGTATTTACCTCTGCCGGATGCAAGCAGGTGAGTTTGTTAAGACGCAGAAGATGACCCTGCTGCCATAGGCAGGCTTTCATGATCGGAATGAAAGTGGGAGCGGCAATCCTATCGCTCCCTTTTGTTTTCCGCTATGCTCTCCCTGTGTCGGCTTTGTGATCCGTGGTAACTAATCGTCCTACCATGCTCTTATACCACCCTGATTATTCTATCCGTTCCCATTTCCAGCCATCAAAAAGATTGACTTTTGCGGCGTGAGTTTGTATATTTGCCCGCTCAAAAATGGCGAGTTCGTCTAGGGGTCTAGGACGCTGGCCTCTCACGCCGGTAACACGGGTTCGAATCCCGTACTCGCTACTCATTATCCAACTCAAAAGCTGTTTTGCGCACCGTAAGCGGTATAAAGGGAATGGTTAGACGCGCCCGTAGCTCAATTGGATAGAGCATCTGGCTACGGACCAGAAGGTTGGGGATTCGAGTTCCTCCGGGCGCACTCACTTTGGATGGTTCTTATGATGCAAGACCACTCAACTTGGATGCAGTTAGCCCTTCGCGAAGCGCAAAAGGCTTTTGCTAAAGACGAAGTTCCGGTTGGCGCAGTGGTAGTCCAAGATGGCCGGATCATCGGAAAGGGACACAACCTCGTCGAAGCGCTGCAAGACCCTACTGCTCATGCGGAGATGTTAGCCATCACCGCCGCTGCCAATACGCTCGCCTCCTGGCGGTTGGACGATTCCACCTTATATGTCACCTTAGAACCTTGCGCCATGTGCGCAGGGGCGTTGCTGTTGGCGAGGATCGGCACGATTGTTTTTGGAGCGAAGGATCCCCGCTACGGCGCCTGCGGCTCGGTGCTGCAGATTGCCAATAACGACAAGTTGGATCGTCAAGCCACCATCATCAGCGGCATCATCGAGCCGGAATGCAGTGGGCTGCTACAAGCGTTTTTTGACAAAGTGAGGCAAAAAGGCGATTCAGGCTCACTGCCACCTGATGACGGTCATCCTTCCGGCGATCAAGCGGCTATGATTGTTTGATGCGGAAATCGGCCAAAACCTGCAGGAGGTTCCTGATTCAGAGTTGCTATTGGTGAACGGTTCAGCTTCAAGATTAAGTATCGGTTCCAGGTCCTTGTTCCGAAGCGTCAAATCTTGCCACCGGCACACATGCGGATTGTCCGCAGCGCTCTGACCTGCTTAAGCGTGCCGTTCACCTTTTTTCGCATAAGCAGGCGGAACTTGTTTCGCGCGCGAAAAAAAAACCTCCGGCAGTTCTTGATTTTGGTCGTCGATAAGCCTGCTGTCGCAGGGATGTAGACATGCATTTCGAGTGGGACGAGAAGAAGAATCAGATCAACATTCATAAGCACGCATTAGATTTCAAGGATGCATGGGAAATATTTACAAAACCCATGCTTGTTGCCATCGACGATCGCAAGGATTACGGCGAAGAGCGCTGGATTGGAATCGGAATGCTAAAAGGGCGCGTCGTAGTTGTGGTTTTCGTCGAACGCAATGAAGATACCATTCGCATTATTTCTATGCGAAAGGCGTTAGCCTATGAACGCAGACGATATGAGCAATACCTCCAAGACGGATTGGGAACGAATTGATAGCATGACCGATGATATGGTGGATACATCGGATATTCCACCTCTCACGGAAACCTTTTTTAAAAAAGCCTCCTGGCGGATTCCTGGTAAGCCCATCGAAATCACTCTTCGAGTTGATTCGGATGTGCTCGAATGGTTTAAGGCTCAGGGCAAAGATTACGAACGTCGTGTTAATGCTGCGCTGCGCATCTATGCTGAAGCCCATCAGGCTTACAAGGAATAGTGCAATCGGCGGTGCTTCAATCCAAAAGTCAAAATGATCAGAGACAAAATAATTTTGTCTCTGATCATTTTGACTTGAAGAAACCTTATCAGTTGTGATTGTATCTTCAGAGTGAGGCAATAAGGCCCAAAAGCTCTTTGTTCTGTTCTATGACAAGTCCCCGGAGAGGTGCGAGAGTGGCTGAATCGGACGGTCTCGAAAACCGTTGTACCCAAGTGGTACCCAGGGTTCGAATCCCTGCCTCTCCGCACGTCATCAACGTAAGCGCGAATCGAGTTCCGCGTGAGATTCGTCGAATTGAATTTTCCGGTTTCTGCTGTTTTGTTGACAATTTTGCTTATTCGGAGAGGTGTCCGAGAGGCTGAAGGAGCACGCTTGGAAAGCGTGTGTAGCGCAAGCTACCGCGGGTTCGAATCCCGCCTTCTCCGCAAGTACTTTTGGGGCCGTAGCTCAGTTGGGAGAGCGATACGTTCGCAACGTATAGGTCGTGGGTTCGAATCCCATCGGCTCCACCAGGCTGTGCTAGACGGGGAGCCAGCGGTGCCCTGTAACCTGCAACCCGCTATAGCAGGGTCGAATTCCCTTACCGAGGTCTGCTTGCTATCGCAACCTGCTTTGGTAAGCAATATGGATAGCCCAAGTCCTACGCAATAGAACCATGCCCAACCCCGTCAGGATCGGAAGATAGCAGCGGTAAGCATTCCATCTATGTGCCGTGGGAGCGCTTGGCTGGAGTTTCTTGCCACGGCCGGCCGATAAGAGAGAGGTCGAAGTAGGGTGCACAGCCTATGAATATCCTCCAACACTTCACATTGATTTCCAGAGCTTCCGAATGTCCTACTTAGTTTTGGCCCGAAAGTACCGCCCCATGTTTTTCGAGGAGGTGGTGGGGCAGCAGCACGTCACCAAAACCCTGCAAAACGCCATTTCCCAAAAACGCATTGCCAACGCTTATCTGTTCTCCGGCCCGCGTGGCGTGGGAAAAACCACTGTGGCGCGGCTATTGGCCAAAGCCTTGAACTGCGAGCAAGGACCGACCGTTACTCCTTGCAATCAATGCTCCGCTTGCATCGAAATCAATGAGAGCCGCAGCTTGGATGTCTTTGAGATCGACGGCGCTTCCAACCGCGGCATCGATGAAGTCCGCAATTTGCGCGAGGGCTTGCGCTATTCGCCCAATCCCGGCAAGCATCGCATCTATATTATCGACGAAGTGCACATGCTGACCAACGAGGCCTTTAACGCCCTGCTCAAAACTTTGGAAGAGCCGCCGCCGAATGTCTTGTTCATCTTTGCAACCACCGAAGCGCATAAAGTCCCAGCCACCATCCTCTCCCGTTGCCAGCGCTTTGACTATAAGCGTATCACCAACAAAAGCATCATCGAGCAGTTGAGCGAGCTTTGTCGGCAAGAGAAAATCGAGATCGACGAAGAATCGCTACGGCTCATCGCCACCAAGGCGGACGGCAGCATGCGCGATGCTGAAAGCATTCTCGATCAAATCATCGCCTTTGCCGGGATGAAGATCGAGGCTTCTCACGTGGCGACGCTGCTTGGCATAATAGATCAGGATTTGTTTTTCAAGGTCACCGGTTTGATCAAAGACTGTAACGTGCAAGGCGGAATTGGCTTAACCAACCTCATCTTCACAGAAGGCTATGACTTTAACGAGTTCCTCATTGGCTTGGCGGAACATTTCCGCAATTTTCTAGTCGCGAAAACCACGGGCCAAATCCACGAGCTGGACGTGTCGGAGGTTCACGCCCAGCGCTATTTGGCCGAGTGCGATGCTTTCGAGATCGAGGACCTCCTTCGACTCATCAAAGTGGCTGCGGATGCGGAGAACCTGATCCGCCGCAGCACCAATGCTCGCCTGCATTTGGAAGTGGCCATCGTCAAGATGATCAAGCTGGACAAAAGCGTTCAACTCTCGCAGCTTGTCGATTACTTGGAGGGGTTAAAAAAAAAGCCTAATTCTGTAGTCCTCTCTGCTAACTCATATCCGACCGAACCAACAAAAAAGCCCGCGCACATTCAGGAAACTCCGAGCGTATTTCAATCGTTCAAGCAGTCCGAAGCATCCACAAAACCTGCAGCGATTGCCAGCGGCGTCACAGAGGCGGTCAAAAAGCCTGCGCTGTCATTAGCTGAGATCGAAGATCGTTGGCTTTCCATTCTTGAGGAAATAAAAAGAAGAAAACCTGCCGTGGGCCAATTCTTAAGCGAAGGGTGGCCGACGAGCATCGAGGGCAATATTCTCGATGTGACTTTTGGTGCCAACAATGGTTTCCACATCAGCTCCATTGAACGGAATCGCGACGTTCTGCAGAATATTCTTTTTGAGATTCTGGGAGTGCGACTGCGCATACGCTGCCTGCGGGACGAGAAAGGAGATTTGGACAATATTCGTAAGGTTCCGACTCGAGTCGACAAAAGAACTGCCTTTGAAACTTTGGTAAAGGAGAATGAAATAGTTAAGACAATCGTTGACACATTTGACGGGGAATTGATAAAATAACGACGCCTTGAAGGAGAACAATGATGATGAATAAAGTAAATATGGCCGGGCTGCTCAAACAAGCGCAAAAGATGCAACAGGAAATGATGAAAGCCCAGGACAACCTAGTCAATATTAGAGTGGAAGGCAACGCCGGCGGCGGAATGGTTACCGCCACGGCCAACGCCGCGCAAGAGTTGTTGGAAGTCAAAATCGACCGGGAAGTTGTCAATCCGGGTGACGTGGAAATGCTGGAAGATTTGGTGTTAGCAGCCGTCAATCAGGCTTTGGAGAATGCGCGCTCACGCGCCGAGGAAGAATTGTCGCGCGCCACTGGCGGCCTATCGCCAAACATGCTGGGCGGCATGAAACTGCCAGGACTATGATTCAACCAAACAGGAGAAACCGAGCTTGCGATATTCATCGGACACAGTTGAGAAAGCGATTCAGGAGTTAAGTAAGCTGCCCGGTGTGGGACGCAAATCCGCTCAGCGTCATGTGTTCTACCTTTTAAAAGCAACCTCTGAGCAAGTGAATTCATTGGCGCAATCCCTCAAGGATCTGAAAGACAAGGTGAAGCACTGTTCCGTTTGCTTCAACATCACCGAAGAAGATCCCTGCCGTTTCTGCACCGATGAAAAAAGAGACCGGCATACCATCTGCGTGGTGGAGGAAGCCAACGACGTGGTGGCCTTGGAAAAAACCGGCCAGTTCAAAGGACTTTACCACGTATTGGGTGGCGTGCTCTCTCCTCTGGACGGCATCGGTCCGGACGAGTTGCGGGTAAAGGAATTGTTGTCTCGACTGAATGAGCAAATCCGTGAAGTGATCGTGGCAACCAATCCCAACACTGAAGGCGAGGCCACTGCACTGTATTTGGCAAAACTGACCAAGCATTTGAATATCAAAATGACCAGAATTGCCCGGGGCATTCCTGTGGGCGCCGACATCGAATATGCCGATGAGGCAACGCTGGCGCGCGCATTGGAGGGCAGAAATGCTCTGTGATGCGCTTCTGCCCAGGAAAATCATTCAGGCGCGATAATTCTCTTGCCTTTATCGCTTAATTTATTATAATATGTTTGCACAATTTTGTCTTCATAAGGTTGTCGGGTGCCTCAATCCGACCTTATGCAGTAATAAGGAGAAGCCGTCTGCAAAGTGACGTGAATTTTGGTAAAATATTTCCTTTCGCTCTGCTTGGGCCTGCTGCATGAGATCTGAGCGCTACCGGATTGTCGCCACTTGCTTGGCCAGTACCTTTTGGACCGGATATTTCCCCATTGCCCCGGGAACAGTCGGATCAGTCATTGCGATCATCGCACTGTGCTTGCTGCCGGTACTTCCTTGGTGGCTTTTATTGTCTGTCGCCATCGCCGGTTTTTTTATTGGCGTATGGGCTTCGCAGCAGGCGGAGAATGTCTGGGGACACGACGCAGGACGCATCAATTGGGATGAAGTGATTGGCATGCTGGTTTCGATCATTGCCTTGCCAAAAACTTGGATCGTTTATTTAGCGGCATTCATGTTATTCCGGCTCCTTGATATTGTGAAACCCTTTCCGGCCAACGCATCTCAAAAGCTTCCAGGCGGATGGGGTGTCATGACGGATGACGTGATTGCGGCTGTTTATTGCAACCTCGCTTTACAGATTGTGTTTCGTTTGATCATTTGATGAAATGTGCTGAAGCCACAGCGTTAGTAGATGAATATGCGAGTCGAGATTATTTCCGTTGGAGATGAGCTGCTCATCGGCCAAGTCGTCAACACCAATGCCTCGTGGATGGGGAAGCAACTGTTGAATGCCGGTGTGCAGGTCGATTGGATCACCACCGTTGGCGATCATGAAGAACGCATCTCCGAAGCGCTGCGCATTGCACAAGACCGCACGGACATCGTGCTGCTGACCGGCGGGCTTGGACCCACGCACGATGACGTGACCAAAAAGGTTCTTTGTCAGCATTTTGATTGCGAGGTGATTCTGGATACAGGCACCTTAGAGCACATCAAAGCTCTCTTCCGCCACCGCGGCATCAGCATGTCCAGGGTGAATGAGGCACAGGCGCTGATTCCGGACAAAGCTGAGGTGATTTTCAATGATCGCGGAACAGCCCCTGGATTGCGTTTGCGGCAAAACGGGAAGATTATCTATGTGATGCCCGGCGTGCCCTTTGAGATGAAGTCCATGATGCAGCGGATCATAATCCCCGAGATACAAGAGATGGCGGGTAATCGCCGCATTGCCATAAGAGTTCTCTGCACCATAGGAATTGCCGAAAGCTCGCTTTTCGACAAATTAGGTGACATCGCCGTCATCGAACAATTTGCCAAGATGGCTTTTTTGCCCAGTCCGGGTGGCATTCGCATTCGATTGACAGCAGAGGCTGAAGATCAAGCTGCGGCAAAAAGCGTCTTGGACAGCGCTGAAAAGCTGATTCGGGAAAAGGCCAACGCGTACATATTTGCCGATGAAGACATCACGCTCGAAGAAGCCATCGCGAAGATTCTTATCGCAGAAAAGAAAACCATCGCCATTGCCGAATCTTGTACCGGCGGATTGATCTCGCACAAGCTGACGAACATTTCCGGCAGCTCCAATTACCTCGACCGTGCGGTTGTCAGCTACAGCAATGCTGCCAAAATGGACGAATTGGCTGTCCCTGCCGAGCTGATCGAAAAGCATGGCGCCGTCAGCACGGAAGTCGCCTGCGCGATGGCGGAGGGAGCACGCCGGATCGCACACACGGATTTTGGAATCTCCACCACCGGAATTGCCGGCCCTATGGGCGGTTCTGAGCAAAAACCGGTCGGCCTGGTCTATATCGCAGTTGCAGGCGATGCCGGCACGATTTGCGAGAGGCATCAATTCACAGGAGACCGGCTAACAAACAAGGAGCGCTTTGCTTATTCAGCCTTGAACCTGCTGAGAAAAACACTTTTGGGCATCGAAACGAAGCATGGCTAAGATTAGAACATTTATTTGCATTGAGCTTCCCCACGCTGTACTTCAAGAACTTCGCGCCTTACAAGATAGGCTGCGATTTCTGGGCAGTGGCGTCAGTTGGTCGCGCTCCGAGGGAATTCATTTGACGCTCAAGTTCTTGGGCGACGTGGAGGAGACCCAAATCGCGCCTATCGCTGAATCCGTAAAAACCGCAGCAAAAGCTTGCGCACCATTCAAAATAAGAATCAACGGCACAGGCGCCTTTCCGGATTTCCGGCGGCCACGAGTTTACTGGGTCGGCGTAGAAGAGCCGACTGGAACATTGACGGAATTACAGCACTGCATAGAAACCGAGCTTGCGAAGCTTGGTTTTCCCAAAGAAAAGCGGGCGTTTTCCGCACACTTGACAATCGGTCGGGTCAAGTCATCCGAAAAGATCGGCAGAATTTCCTCTCAACTGGAGCAAGAAAACCTTCAGTCCAGCGAATTCATGGTCAACGAGATCATAGTCATGCAAAGTCAATTGCAGCCTTCTGGCGCTATTTATACACCGCTGCAAAGCATCGTATTGCAGAGCTAAAAGCTTAGGGAGAGAACATGGCAGAAGAAAAAGACGAAAAGAAGAAAGCGTTAGACCTGGCGATGACCCAAATCGATCGCCAATTCGGCAAGGGCTCCATCATGTGGATGGGCGACAACAAAGCGGTCCCTATGGACGTTATCTCGACAGGCTCCATTTCCCTTGACGCTGCCCTGGGAGTAGGCGGCATTCCCCGCGGGCGAGTGGTGGAAATCTTCGGCCCGGAGTCTTCGGGAAAAACGACGTTGGCTCTGCACGTTGTCGCTGAGGCGCAGAAGAAAGGCGGCCTGGCTGCTTTCATCGACGCGGAGCATGCTTTGGACGCTAACTACTCCAAGCTTTTGGGGGTAGATACGGATAATCTGCTCATTTCCCAACCGGACACTGGGGAACAAGCTCTGGAAATTACCGAAACTTTGGTGCGCAGCGGCGCTTTGGATGTGGTCGTCATCGACTCGGTGGCTGCTCTGGTGCCGCGCGCAGAGATCGAAGGTGAGATGGGCGACGCGCAGATGGGCTTGCAGGCACGGCTTATGTCCCAAGCGATGCGCAAGCTGACGGCCGCCATTAGCAAATCGCATACATCGGTCGTTTTCATCAACCAAATCCGAGAGAAAATTGGCGTCATGTTCGGCAGCCCGGAAACAACCACGGGCGGACGCGCTCTCAAATTCTATGCTTCGGTTCGCTTGGACATCCGGCGCACGGCTTCCATTAAGGAAGGTGAGAATGTCATCGGTAACCGCACCAAGGTCAAGGTTGTGAAGAACAAGGTGGCGCCGCCGTTCCGGGAGGCGGAATTCGATATAATCTACGGCGAAGGAATATCCAAGTTAGGCGACCTCTTGGATCTGGCCGTCAATGCCAAAATCATCGACAAGAGCGGAACATGGTTCTCCTACGGTGAAGAACGTCTGGGGCAAGGGCGCGAAAACGTCAAACGCTACCTGCAACAAAACCCGGAATTGACGAACACCATAGAGAAGAAACTGCGGGAGACGCTGGGTCTGATACCGCCATCAGCTCCTGCTGCTAATGGGAAAACCAAAACGATTAAGGCTGAGACGGTGAGCGCCTAATTCAGCTTTTTCGAAAAAGAACTGGCCAAACATTTGCGAGGTGCAGCACAACGCGTTCTCGATGTTGCGGCGTTCATTCTCCATGTAGGCGGTACGAGACACGGTATTTGAGACTCAGGCAGAGAGACTTTTTCAAAATGAACTGACGAGCGGTACTAACACGCATGTCCGGGCTTCGCAAGATTACATCGATTGAGACGCAAGCAAAACGCAAAGACCGATTTTCCGTCTTTCTGGATGGAGAATTCGCCTTTGGGCTTTCCGAAGGCGTGCTCTTGGAATCCGGGGTAGCCAAGGGCGATATGCTTTCCGAAGAGCGAATCCAAGAAATTTTGCACCTTGAAGAACGTAGGCAGGCAAAAGAGAAAGCCATGCGGCTCTTGGCGGTTCGCGCCCGCAGCGCGAAGGAAATAGCGGATCGGCTGCGTTTAGCCAAGTATTCGCAAGCCATCACGGACTGGACCATTGCGGAATTGCTTCGGCTGAAACTGCTCGATGATGCCGAGTTTGCGGTCCAGTATGCCCGCTCGCGTTTGTCCACTAGACCCGTCGGAGAGTATCTCTTGCGCCGAGAGCTAAAACAGAAGGGCATTCCGGAAGAAGAAATAGAGAAGGCCATCACGACGGCCTTTGCCGCCAGCAGCGAGGTCGAATTGGCGCGTGAATTAGCTGCGAAGCGCAAGAGAGCTTGTGGCAATATCGACCGGATGAAAGCCAAACAGCGTGTGTCGGATTTTCTGTTGCGCCGGGGCTTCGGCTGGAATATTGTTGCAGAGATTTTGGAAAATTGGGATGAGTTGTGAAAAAACCGTCTTCTCCCCTGTACGGCGAAGATCAGCTCCCCAGCGACCGGCGTTCCATCATCCTGTTACCCTGCGCTTAAGGTCCCTTACCTCCTTCTAACAGAAAATGATCAAAGGATCGTCAGCACTCTTTCAGTAGGTTTCAATTTGGCAAGTAAAAACATAAAAACTTTTAGCGTTGGCACAAGAGCCATCGCAGCTACTTCGCACGTAGATTTCAGCCACGTTCGTTCGCATATCCCACCCATTTTTCAGACGGTGAACTATGAGTACGCCGATGCGGATGAAGGCTTGTCTGTTTTCAAAAAGGAAAAGCCCGGTTACATCTATACCCGTGAGAGCAATCCTACGACGGATTTGTTGAGTCAAGTCGTTGCCTTGATAGAAGAAGGCGAGGCCGCGGCCGTGGCAGCTTCGGGCATGGCCGCCATCAGTAGCACCTTCTTGGCGCTTGTCAAGCCGGGAGATCATATTATCTCCTCCGCTGCCATTTATGGCGGAACACGGGCCTTATTGCGCGATCATTTGAGCACACTGGGAATTCAAACGTCCTTCGTCGATGTCAACGACCAAGCGCAGGTGGAGGCAGCCATTACGCCCAAAAGCAAAATCCTCTACACTGAGGTGGTGGCGAATTCAAATCTCTCGGTTGCAGACATTGCGTTTTTGGACAAGGTAGCCCAGCAACGAGGGTTGCTCTTGGTGGTGGATAATACCTTCACTCCTCCACCGATTATTCAGCCCTTAAAGCTCGGCGCTCATGTTGTCATCCACAGCGCCACGAAATACTTGGGCGGACACGGAGATTTGATTGGTGGAGTGGTCGTCAGCACGAAAGAGATTGTGAAGCAAATCAGCCAGACGATCAAGCTGTATGGCGGCAGCATGAGTCCCTTCAATGCCTGGCTGGCTTTGCGAGGTATCAAGACTTTGGGCGTTAGATTGGAACGACATTGCAGCAACGCCTTGAGGATTGCCAACTTTCTCAGCCAACACGAAAAGGTCATTCAGGTTTCTTATCCGGGCCTGCCGAATCATCCCCAGCATCCGTTGGCGAAGCGGCAGCTCAAAGGTTTTGGTGGTATGCTCGCCTTTGAAGTAAAAGGCGGACTAAACGCAGGGAAAGCATTGATAAATTCCGTGCAGATTTGTAACTTCACCGCCAGTCTGGGTGAAATTGACACCATCATCACCCATCCGGCATCAACCTCGCACGTTGCGCTCTCCCCGCAGGAGCGGGAAGCCATCGGCGTGAGCGACGGTCTGATACGCTTGTCGGTTGGAATAGAAGAAATTGACGATTTGTTGGCTGACTTGAAACAGGCGTTGGAAAGGGTGTGAATGCCAAAAAGCTCTCGGCAAATCCTCGAGTTTTGCCTATTTTTTGATCAGCCCGATCTTTGTGTTATTGAAGCCTCCATGATGGCGCGCTTTCAAGCAGAAAGATTAGGAAGTTCGATCTGGTTTGGATATCGATCTATGAGCTGCGGAAACATCAGCAGTACTATGGTATGCGACGCATGCGGCAAAGAAGGCGCACGCGTCCGCAAAATCACAGAAACCTACGGCAAAGGTGAGGATCTATTGGTCATAGAAAATGTACCTATGATCAGTTGTCCAAATTG
>Ga0172370_10007669_pt1 | contig 13170 bp, 12 predicted proteins | sample LakKiv5m_FD_114538 | JGI IMG/M metagenome (GOLD analysis project Ga0172370, IMG submission 114538) | Freshwater microbial communities from Kabuno Bay, South-Kivu, Congo - kab_022012_11.5m | ecosystem: Environmental > Aquatic > Freshwater > Lake | place: Democratic Republic of the Congo...
AAAGGTGCATTAATCGATTTCAATTACGATACAGAACCCCTCCCGGGTTCATTCCCATTCCCCGGTGTAGGTCCTTTCGGTTTGCTTAAGGAAACCCGCACTAACCATTACGGGAAACTTATGTTCCGCTGGATCTACTGGCATATTCTATTGAAAGGCAAGGAAATGCCTATTGATTCCAAGATGACAATGGCTGGTAAGAAAATGTGAAGGAGGTATATAATGACTGAAAACAACATACAGGTTCAGTTTGCCCAGCTAAACAGTAAATTGGACCAGGTCCTTGAAAGTGTTGAGCAACAAAAAAGAAGTCGCGAAGAGTTTGATGATCTCATAGCAGACTTAAGTATTGTAGGTAAAGACGCTTTCCGGCAAACCGTGGATCTGCTTGATAAATCACAAGTTGAACTGGACCATTGCGGGCTTTCCTGCCTGATGATTAAAATCCTCCAGAATGTCAATACTTTTCATGAACTGCTTGACATGATGGAAAGTGCCAGGGATTTTATGAAAGATGTTTCGCCGATTTTGCATCAAGTCGGGCTGGATGCGGTTCATAAAATGAATGAACTGGATCAGAAGGGATATTTTGAGTATACCCGCCAAATGATGGCCTTTATCGATAAATTCATTCAGACCTTCACCGTGGATGATCTTCGGCGATTACACGATAATCTTGAAAATATGACCGGTATAATCCGGAATTTGACTGATCCTGATCTTTTAAAATCATTGAATAATTTCACAAGGGCCATCTCCGAAGTGAAAATGGACGTAAAGCTGGACGACTTGTCATGGTGGAAGCTTTTCATGAAAATGAGATCACCGGCAGTGCGCAAATCTCTATCATATTCCTTAAGACTGTTAGAAACCATAAATAAAAAAAATTAACCAGAGGCTTCAGATAAAAAATTTGTATAGCATTGGACTTCAGTCAGAAATCATTAACGCCAGGCTTCAGCCTGGATTATATATCAACAATTTAATTTATACAGGTATGGCACAGAAAATTTATGCAGGTGTAACTGTCGATATAAACGACGAAGGTTACTTTACAAATCCTGTACAATGGACAAAAGAAATTGCAATGGAAATCGGTAAAGAAGAAGGAATTCAGCTGACCGACAAACATCTTGAAGTATTGAAATTCATCCGTGACCGCTTTTCCAAGGGCGAAATGCTGACAATCAGGTCAGTAGGAAACTCGGGTATCACCGACATTAAAGGTTTTTATGGTCTCTTCCCCGGAGCGCCTATGAAGAAGGCAGCAAAAATCGCAGGAATTCCAAAGCCGGCATCCTGTGTTTAATTTTAAATTATGAAAGAATTCAAAATTCATTTTTGCACATATTAACAGAATTAAGACAATGATCAAAGAAGAACATCCTTTAAAGAAAGTCTGCATCATCTGTGCCAAAGGCACCATTGAAGATGTATACGCAGCGCTTGTAATGGGTAACGGAGCCGTGATGGAAGGTATTGAAACCAAGATTTTCTTTACCTTTTTCGGTCTCGATGCCATAACCAAAAAAAACATGAACAATCTGCATACCGGAACTGTCGGGAATCCGGCCATGCGCATGCCAGGAGGATTACCATTCCCAACTCTCCTCGGCATTATTCCGGGAGTCGAAGCCGGTGTTTCGGCCATGATGCGGAGTAAGATTGAAAAACTGGATATTCCGCCTGTGAAAGAATTCCTTGAAATGATCGAAGCCGGCGGCGGTGAGATTTACGCCTGTAAGCTTGCCACAGATATGTTCAAGCTCAAGAAGGAAGACCTCTGGGAAGGGGTGAAAGATATACTTACCATAGGTCAGTTCTACGAAATGTGCGGCGGACTGCAAACACAGATAATCTTTACTTAATGCAATCCTTGCCTACACTGCAATAAATGCGTACAATGAGAACATGCACTATTGCACCACTGTATCATCTGAGCAAAAAAGAATTGACCATGATTTGCGGTCCCAGGCAGGTCGGGAAAACCACAATGAGGAATGTTTTAATCGACGAATTGCAGCGTGCCTGAGAATCCGCCCTGTTCCTCAGTTATGATATCGATTCGGATCAGCCATTGCTCCGGTCGCAGAAAGCATTCACTGACAAAATTCAATAAGAAAAGGTTGCGGAATCAATGGCAGGGAGGAAACGAATCTTCGAACTTTCTCCACTCAGTTTTACCGAATTTGCCGAACACTAGACAGGATACCCGTATCCCGTGAAGCCTGCCGACAGCTCCGATATCGTCAACCCTGAACTGATGAGCCTCTTTCACGAATAGATGAATTTCGGTGGATATCCCCGGGTCGTTACAGAATCGACGACCCACGAAAAACGGCAGGTGATCAATGAAATCTACCAATCGTACCTTGACCGTGATATCCGCATATTTTTATCGGGAAAGAGGCCTGAATCCTACAGCAGGCTGCTGAAACTTCTTGCGGCCCACTCAGGTCAAATGCTGAACCTGAATAACCTGGCCAAGGATATGCAATTATGTGTGCCCACCATCAGAAAGTACCTTTGGTACGCCGAAAAAACCTTTTTCATCCGGCTGGTTTCTCCTTATATCAACAACGTTACGAAAGAGATAACCAAGTCGCCGGTCGTCTATTTTTATGATCACGGCATGCGGAACCTGGCGCTTTCTTGTTTCGGCAACCTGCAGAATTCGGTCGATCAGGGATTCGCTTTTCAGAACATTGTCGGGAATCTTTTGCTTCAGGAGTTGGGGCTTTCACAGTTTTCTGTTAAATTTTGGAGAACCACCGACAAGGCCGAAGTTGATTTCGTCATCGACCGTGGTAAGAAACCGCTCGCTGTTGAGGTCAAACTGACTTCCCTGAAAAAGCCTCAGATCACCCGATCCCTTCGAAGCTTCATTGATAAATACCATCCATCTGAAGCATAGGTTGTGAACCTCTCTCTGGATGACAAACTGGTTCTTGGAAAAACCAGAGCTGAAGATAAGATCAATGCAAACAATGATCTCATCCCCTGCACCCCTTGTACTTAAGGAGAAGGGGACGGGTATTGAGGTGTTAATCCATCTTCAAATCTCCAAATTTTCCTAATTGTACTCTGCGTTGTTGGTTCCGAAGAGATAGACGACCACGATGGAGGTGTTACAGACAAATGCCGGGCTGCGCCTCAGGTAATCGCTGTCGTTGATGCTGTTCCCGGAATAGAGATACACTTTACTTGCATGAGGCGAGAATGCATTTGCGATCGTTTGCATCAGATCTGAGTTTACCGCCTCACTGCCTTTGCTGTTCTGGGTGTTTGCATAGAGAGAGATAGATCCGGTGTTGCAGTTATAAAAAAGGGAGATCGCGAATTCACCGTACTGGTTATAAAAATCGTCGAGCGCTGCTTCGAGTTCTGCCGCCCCGGGGAATCCAAGCTTGGAAGCCAGGTTCGCTATGGGCTGATGGTTAAGCAACAGGTCCTTCAGAACGGTATATGAGAGGTTTTGTCCGCCAAGGGAAATATTGAATCCATATTCCCTGCACTGGCAGCACGATTTTTCAAAGGGATAATAGAGCGTCGTGGTGAATACCGGCAGCACGCTTCCCGGTCCTTCGTGGCCTAAAATGAAATATCCGCCGCCATCGTGATAGAGGCAGCAGTTTGAACTCATCGGTCGGATGATCCCATCGGTCAGACCAGAGATCACCCACGATGTGATGGTCGACAATACCTTGCACATGTCGTTCTCCCAGTTATTCAGCGACATCAATTGACCGGCCGACTTAATAACCGGTCCGTTTTTACCCGTAAGGCCAATCCGTGTCGCTTTTACTTTGAAGGTATTCTTCGTGATATCGGGATATATCTTGGATGGCTGATAGGTGCCATTCCCTTCCATATTTCCGTACGAATCCAGGGTCAGGGCGACATCCGACAGGTAGATCATCTCATCAATCGTCCTTTCTCTGACAAACTCCCCATCGGGGTGATCGTAAAACTTCAGGGATACCTGGTTACCTTTTACTGTCCCTGACACTTTCAACGGGCCGAATGATCCGAGGATTTGGTCGTTGGACTGTTGCAGATAAACTTCCTCGGAGGAGGATGAATAAACTTCGAAATCCGTCCCCCTGTGGTTCTTGATCAGGGCCGTGTCCTGATAGACCTTGTCGGGGATCAGCACGAAACTCCATTGCCCGGAGACGTTTTGTGCAGTGCTGTATTCAGTTCCATTGTTATCATGCTTGCAGGAGACAGACATTACCAGGATCAGACTGATGAAACAGGTTTTTTTGATAAACTTCTTCATGGTCAGGAAATTTACTCATAAAGATAATGAAATTTCTTTTCCATAAACAATTATTGACATTAACAATGCCGTCAATGCAAGCAATGCAAACAATATCGGACCATAATGGAGACATTGCCATGGCTAAGTAAACATGCACCACTGCACCACGTGTCACGTGTCACGCGTCACGCGTAACGTCCATAATCAGCCGACAAGATTTTTTACCGCGTACAAGGGATAGACTTCGATCCGGTCATATCTGCTGAAATTTTCGAGGGAACAGCGCATTCCGGCCGAAAGCGATTTTTCTTTCAGGTAAACAAAAAGACTCTGCATTTTACCAGTCGATCCCGATTTGACTTCAACCGGAAACAGTTTTCCTTTCTTCTGAATGATATAATCGACTTCCGAATGACTTCCTGGATTTTCGCGATGCCAGTAAAAAAGTCGGTGTCTTGAAGTTTCAGATTTGTACTTGATCATCTCCGTTCCGACAAACTGCTCCGCAAGATTGCCCTTGTTGACAGCAGAAAAATCTGATGAAAGTAAAATATCCGACAATTCAAGTCCTAGTATGCGCTGAAAAAGACCATGATCCAACATCAGGATCTTAAATCTTGATTGATTTATCCCCGATCCAGGCGGGATTCCCGTGGCAGAAGTATGAAATACTTTATGAATTAATCCTGCCATTTCGAGCAATTCCAAACCTTCTGAAGCCTGGTAATAGTTTGCCGCATGAGAAACATGAGCTATTTTAAACTTCTTACCGGACTGGAAAGCCACTGCATCGAAAATTTCTCTCAGTCGATTTGCAGGATACTGTTTACGGTACTTCGAGAAATCATCCATCAATCCTGTTAGAAAATGATCCAGAATCCGCTGGGAAGCACGCAGATCACCGATTTCGACATAACCTGCTACGACCTCAGGCATTCCTCCAACAATCAGAAACTCTTTTAAAAGATCGGTCATCCCCCGGTGAAACGGCTCCTCCAGGGGCGAATCCGGTCCGGCTCCATCAAGAAGAGGCAGAAGATTGCCTTTCCCTTTTGCCATTACAAATTCCCTGAAGGACAATGGATACATAAAGAGATGCTCCATCCTGCCTACGCCAAATGAAGGGATCTTCCTCAAAGCTACTTCCAGCACCGACCCGGCAGCAATAACATGCAATCCCGGTCTCTTTTCATAAAAAAACCTCAGGGCTGAAAGGGCATTCTCACATGCCTGAATTTCATCAAAAAAAACCAGCGTCTCACCATCTTTCACGGGAACATCGTAATATGCCGATAATTGCTGTAAAATCCTGCCGGCATCGATATCTCCCGAGAATAAAGAATGAATCGCCTTGTCTGTTTCAAAATTGACCTCCAGATAATATGGAAATGCTTTCGAGAAATCCCTTACAGACCATGTCTTTCCGACTTGTCTTGCGCCACGGAGCAAAAGCACCTTCCGCTTTTTATTTTCCTGCCAGGCAATCAAATGTTCTTTAACCGTTCTTTCCATTGAATAAAATATAAGCGAATTTTAATAGAAATTTAATTTTTCATAGGCAAAGATAATAAGATTTTTGAATTTTTTATAATCATGACAGGTCAATCAATGCAGGAATGAAGGAATGTCGGAGCGGAGACCACGCCTTGGCGTGGCAGGAATTGAGGGAGTGCCAGGCCGACCGATGCAGAATGCGGGAAATATTTTGATTGGTTCATTATTTGTAAATTAGCGTCAAATAATGCATTCGTAATCAATAAAACACGATGATTATGAAAACGATCCTATCCATTCCGGTGATTGTTATTCTGTTACTGATCTTTTCGTCCGGTTGCATGAAGAACAAAGTGAAATCCGGTAAAGCCAGGATTCATGAACTTACCTATCAGACTCCCGGTGTTGACGGGAAGATGATTGCTGCCTCAGGGATATTAATATTGCCGCCATCCGGCGACGGACCTTTCCCTGTGGTTTCATGTCAGCATGGTACGATTTTTTTCCGGGAAGTAGCTCCTTCTTACACTGACAGTTGTGCTGAAGCCCAGGCATGGATGACCGAAATGGCAGTCAATGGTTACGTTGTAGTGATGGCCAATTATATCGGACTCGGTAAATCCGGCACGACTCCACATCCCTATTTCCATGCAAAAACCGAAGCAACTGCGGCGAGGGACATGATACGGGCGGCCCGCGACTATTGTAAAAAGCAGAACATTGAACTCAGTGAAAAGTTGTTCCTGGCAGGTTATTCCCAGGGAGGTCATGTTACGGCCTCTTTACAGCGGCTTATTGAGCAGGATCAGGCCTATGAATTTAAAATAACCGCTTCGGCCATCATGGCTGCTCCTTTCGACCTTGAAATGTTGTGGAACCATCATGTGACAAAACCAAACATGATATCATCCGCGGTGACCTCCCTGATGTTCAAGACCTATTTTGATATTTATCAATTCGGAGACTCCTTTGGTCAGTTCCTTGAAAAACCTTATGACACCCTGATACCCAAATTGCTCGATTACACTTACCCGGAAAATTATGTCATTGCATCATTCAGGGATTCCCCTTCTGCCATTTTCAAACCCTGGTTTCTGAAAGAGATTGCTGAAGGGAAACATCCTTTCGCTCTCAATCTCCGGAAAAACGAGGTTTACAACTGGTCGCCCAAATTCCCCACCCGCCTTGTCTTTTCAATGGGAGATGAAGTTGTGCCCTATACAATCGAAAATAAGGCCTTCACGCGGTGGATTGAACTCGGAGGCAATGTTGACAGTGTCAATCTCGGTCAGAAGTATAATCATGGAGATGGGTTTTTACCAGCCCTGCATGAAGCAAAAAAATGGTTCGACAGCTTTATGGCCGATCATAAAAAAGCGAACTGACCGGGTAAAAGGGAAAGAGAAAGAACGTAAAAAAATTTTCTACGACATGAACGAGATCGACAAATACATCGGCGCTTTCCCGGAGGAGACAGCGAAAATGCTGATCCAGATTCGTGGCGCAATCCGCAGGGCAGCACCGGAAGCGGAAGAGGTGATCAGCTATGGAATGCCCGCCTACAAGCAGCACGGCATTGTCCTCTATTTCGCCGGGCACAGGAACCACATCGGGATTTATCCGAAGACTACCGCAATAACAGCCTTTCAAAATGAGTTATCCGGATATCATACTTCCAAAGGAACCATTCAATTCCCGATCGGGAAACCGATACCCCTGAAGCTTATTGAAAAGATTGTCAGGTTCCGGATAGAAGAAAATATTGAAAAGAAAAAAAATAAATCGAAGAAAAAATGAGCAAACCAATTTATCCCTGCCTCTGGAACGCCGACCATCAGTCCGATGAGAATCAGGATCAGAATTGTCGTTAGATTCATGACTTTAAGATTAAGTTGACCAATGCAGGAATTACCGATTACTTTCTTCATGATCATAATATTCTGAATGAACAATCTTTATTACCTGTTAATACTTTCCCAAACAGCCCCGCCGTACATTTATCGTTGCAGGGAGAATTGATAGTTAACCTGTTAAAATCCAATAAATGATTATATTTATACGTCCTAAAAAAGCAAATCCGATTTCTGATCCTATGAAAAAAATTATCTCTTTTCCGGTTATGGTTTTTATCCTGATCCTGGTGGGGAATATCAATCTCCGGGTACAGGTAAACCCCTATTTGTAAACTCCCACACCAACTTCGGTGTATATCAGCTGGCATTCAAACGACACGGCTTTCACCATAGTCCGTTACGGAATTTCCGGCACATCACTCAACGAGGTGATAGACGGTTCCTTCCAGAACATCAGCGGCAAGCGCTGGCATACGGTGAAGCTTACCGGCCTTGCCCCCGATACAAGGTATTATTACCGTTGCATCAGCGGGGTCGATTCTTCGGACATTTATCCTTTCCGCAGCGAACCCCTTCCGGGCTCACCGGGACGGCATATCAGGTTTGTTATTTTTGGCGATTCAAGGTACAATGATACCATTCCGTCCATCCTTGGGCAGCTTTGTCAGAATGTACAGCAAACACTGCAGTCAAAATACGGAAATGCATGGTTTGATTCGGTGAACCTGGTCATGCATACAGGCGATATAGTGTGGAAAGGCTCGGAGATCGATCGTTACCAGACCGAGTATTTTTCGCTGATCACCAATCTTTCCTGCTCCCTGCCGTTCATGGTGGCTATCGGAAACCATGAACACGAATCGGCAAACTATTTTGATTACATGAAGTACGATGATTTCACCGATTCTGCGGTTGCAAAAACAACATACAAGGAAAGGTTCTATTCATTTGATATTGCGCGCTGCAAATTTGTAGTCCTGAACAGCAATAACAAAATAATTGGCGCCCCGATCCAGAAGACCTGGCTGAATAAAATCCTAACTGAATCCGATGCGGATACCGGGACGAATCTTGTTTTCACGTTCGCTCATCACCCCTGGCATACGGAGATCTGGACCGAAGGCAACAGGGATTCAGTTGGTGTTGCGTTTTACCAGGAGTTCGTGAAGTTTTACAAAATGGTCCAGTATTCTTACGGCCATGCCCACGATTTTGAAATAGGGGTCATCGTGGATACCAATTCCCAGAACACAGTTATGCACGATTTCCGTACCGTTCTTGCCGGAGGCGGTGGAGCCGAGCTCACAAGATTTTTCTCCGGCTCTCATGATTACCCTGAGATCCAGGAAACCGTCGACGATTACAACTATGTTCTTATGGATATCAATGTTGATGATCAATCATACGTTGCCGAAGCATACACGATGGGAAAACCCGAGCACCCTCTTCATCAGTTACTCGACACCTGGCATTTCAGGATGAACCAGCCGTCCCCTCAGAAACCGGTCACGAATCCTGTTCCTTCAACAAAACCAGTGATCCTTTCAGCCTCTCCGATGAGCGGCGCCGATTCCTGCATGTCATCCTGGTTTGAGGTTACGGAGGTCCAGGGGAACTATACAAAACCGGTACTTACCGTACTCCGCGACAGGGAGGATATTTTTGAAAATACCGGTTCCCCAAACTTTTTCCCTATCAATAAAAATGCGGGGATTGACCTTACTTCACTGGAAGTGCCCGACAGCCTTCTTTCCAATGGTACAACCTTTGGATTCAGGGTAAGGTACAAGGACGATAATCTGAAGTGGAGCCCGTGGTCCGATAAGGTTTTCTTTCATAATACCGGCATAAATGACCCGGACTTTTCATCAAATGAATTCAACCTGTCTCAAAATTCCCCGAATCCCTTCAGCCAAACTACTGTTATCGGCTACCAGTTGAAATCAAGAGCTCATGTAACGATAAAAATTCTTGATCCGATCGGAAAAGAGCTTGTAACCCTTGTGGATGAAGAAAAACAGGCTGGCGAGCATTCGGCGCTATTTTCCGCCGACCATTACATGTATCCTGCGGGAATCTATTTCGTACAAATGAAGTGCAACAGTGAAGTCCAGACCAGGAGGATGGTGATCATCTACTGAAAGTGAAGTCAGAAGTTAGAAATACGAAGTTAGAACTTTGTTTTCATACTTCAAAGAAAGCCTGCATTATCTGTTCCAAAGGCACCATTGAAGATGTTAATGCTGCACTGATAAAGTAAAACGGAGTCGTAACGGAGGGGATTGAGACCAATACCCGGGGGATTATCCTTAGTTGTATTGCGCAATTATACCTTAAGAGTTTCAGTAATTCCACTCTTGTTTGTCCATAAGCAAAGTTTTATCTTTATAGATTGATTATCAGATTATTTTATTTGGATAAAGGTTTTAAATTATCCGGACATGATAATCGTAATTTTTATTATGTGAAAAATCCAATCGATCTATGAACTCTTAAATCCGAAAAACATGAAAAAAAACTTTACCTTGGTAGTCATCGGAATATTCCTTCCCCTGATTTTAATCTCATTCAGACCTGAGAACCCTTCAAAACCTGAAACAGACGAGTATATTGTAATTGCCTGGAACGACCTCGGGATGCATTGCTCAAACCAGGATTTTTCAAACTTGGCCATTCTGCCACCTTACAATAATCAAAAGGCACATGTGATTCTGAAAGGCAGCACTTCTGCAATGCCAACTGTAATGCCCCATTCAAGCGGGATTTATGTTACCTATGAAATCCCTGGTAATACCTATTCCGTCGGGAAAACCAATTTCTGGACTTATTGCCAGCATTTATTTGGCGTCGATCTACCACCAAATATAGGTCTTACCGGTTTCGGCCTTGCCGGCACTATGCTGAATGCCGATACCATCAATTTTCATCATGTTGAAGGAATTCCCGTTACAGCTTTCCTGGATGCAACACCTACAACGGAAACTCCTTTTCAATTAACCCTCATCAAAGCCTTTTCTCCAACCGGAATTTTGCTCAGCTCAACCCAAAGCGTCATCCCGATTTCGCATGAGATTAATTGTGTCAGTTCCGGGTGTCATTCCAGCGAATTGGATATCCTTCAGGAACATGAGTCAGTTCCGGGTTTTAATATTGCAGATAAACCGATCCTTTGCGCTAATTGTCATGCCGACAATGCTCTGGGTATGCAAGGCCAGCCTGGTGTTGCTCCTTTCTCACAAGTTATGCATGAAAAACATGGTGAATTTATCAACACCGGAACAACAGCGGATTGTTATAAATGTCATCCCGGACCGAATACCCAGTGCTGGCGCGACGTAATGCATAGCACCGGGGGTACGGTAAGTGAGTGCCAAAACTGCCATGGAAGTGTTTCAAATGTAGGTCAAACTATAGAGAATGGAAGGGAACCCTGGCTTGAAGAACCATCATGCGGGGCAGCCACCTGCCATGGTCCGAACTATGCTGAAGAACCGGGCAAGCTTTTCCGGCAATCCAAGGGTCATGGAGGTTTATTCTGTAGTACTTGTCATAGCTCACCCCATGCTATTCTTCCTTCAGAGAGAGCCGAAGATAATGTTCAAAATATTGCTCTTCAGGGATTTGCAGGTACCTTGAAAACCTGTTCGGTTTGTCATGGTTATACTCCGGCAGGGCCGGGTCCTCACGGATACAATCCTTTGGGAATTAAACCGGTAAGCAGGTCTATCCCAAATGAAAATAAATTATTGCAGAATTATCCGAATCCCAGTACATTCATGACAAACATTCCATTCCACATCTGTAAAGCAGGGAAAGTGAATATTGATATTCTGGATATTAATGGAAACAATGTGGCATCACTTGTAAATAATGTTATGCAAGCCGGAAAATACAAGGTCGAATTTTATTCATCTAAAGTGACTCCCGGGATTTATATTTGTAAATTGCAAACTGCTGAAACTGTCGATTTTCTAAAAATAATCGTCAGAGACTAGAAGCCAAGAGAAAGTATAACCGGGTCATTACATGATCACTATCTTCTGACTACCTTCTTTTCCTGAAGTAGTGCGGATCTTCAGTAAATATGTTCCTTTGGAGATGGAATCTAATTTCAGACTGACGATTTTCTTATTGAGTGATATCTGGTAGTAAACACACTTACCATTGCTGTTAAATAAATAAAGTTTGGAGATAGTTTCCGTCGATTGAACCATGAATACCCCATTGGAAGGATTAGGAGATACTATATAGGGAATAGCCAATCGAGTATCACTGATCCCTGTATTCATCAATTTCCCGGTCAGGTAAACATCATCGATTTTGTCAATCCCATTCGGACCGACAATTCCTCCGTCGGAACTGGTATTGGTAGTCATAACCCAGCGGAGAAATAGAGAAGTTTTATTTGAGCATTCAGTAGGTACTGCCACGCTATCAAGAACTCCGGTGGTCCAGTCATTTGCCGTAACGATTGCAGTACCGGGTATATCAATCCAGTCGCCACCCTCACCGATCCGGTATTGAACGGAATAATCGCGAGGTCCCGGATTGTTTCCTCCGGATTGTTGTTTCGACGACAATTTTAGATTCTCATATCCTGCTGTGGTAACTTCAAAAACCCAGCATTTGGTTAATGTACCATTATCCCAACCGGTAGCCTGTGCGCTCTTGGTCGTAGCACCGTTTTTGGAAAAATCAATTTCGCTTGTACCTCCTTCGGTGCGGATGGCTTTGTCGAGATTCACCGGCAGTCCGCCGTCGGCAAGGCTGTCGGTTTCATTTCCCGTAGGAAAGGTCCATCTCACGATCAGGACCTGTGCCTGGGTCATGGCTCCTGTAAAAAGAAGCGTCAAAACGAGGGTAATAATTTTTTTCATTTTGTTTGATGTTTTAGTTAGTTGATTTATGATTTTATGAACCGGTAAGAAAGGTTAAGCATAAAGAATCTTCCGGGTGAAATATTACCTTTTGAATCGAGATAACGGTTATTGAAAATATCCTGTACGATAAGGGCTGCAGTAATTGCTTTGAAAAATGTTTTTCCAATTTTCAAATCGAAAGTACTGTAACCGGCAGTTTCCTGAGTATTTTCATCGTTAGTCCACTGGGGTCCCTTATAATTAAAAACCAGTGAAGCCTGTAAGATATGGCTGTTATAATAAATTCCGGCAAAAACCTGGTTTTTAGGGACCTCCATAAGGTACTTTCCGTTTAGATCCTTGGCGACCCGGCCCGTCGTATCAAACGCGGTGATCCGTGAATCGTTGTACGCATAATTCGCAGTAAGTAATAGATGTTTTATGATCTGCCAGGAAAGAGTAATCTCTCCCCCGATTACCCTAACCCGGCTCACATTCTGACGTTGTAAAACGGGTTTCAGATTATCGCCCCCGGTGTTGATACTATCGCCGTTTCCTACGAAATACTGGAAATCGCTGCCAATGGTATAGTAGATTGAAGGCTCAATACTGACTGAAGGAACGGGATGCCAGTCTGACCCGATTTCGAAATTATCGACATTTTCGGGTTTCAATTGTGGATTTGCCAGTTTGAATCCCT
>Ga0172370_10007670_pt1 | contig 13168 bp, 13 predicted proteins | sample LakKiv5m_FD_114538 | JGI IMG/M metagenome (GOLD analysis project Ga0172370, IMG submission 114538) | Freshwater microbial communities from Kabuno Bay, South-Kivu, Congo - kab_022012_11.5m | ecosystem: Environmental > Aquatic > Freshwater > Lake | place: Democratic Republic of the Congo...
AGCGGCCCCAAAGGTCCCTCATTCTACGGCACATGCCCGGAATCCAATCGAGCCCCTAGAGGTTGGGAGCATTCCCAACGAGATTGCTTGGCTTCGCCCGCAATGACAGGAGGAGGGCTCGTAATGATACGAGGCTGTTTTGTCATTGCCAGGAGGCGCAAGCCGACGCGGCAGTCTCGGTCTTGGCCGGGTGGCATTCCCAAATAGCCGTGGGGCCAGCCGAAGACTCACAAGGACTCCTAAAATCAGACCCTGGTGACCCTGACCTTGACAATTCCTGAGTCGGCAAGGAAGGCGCCGGTATTGATGCCTGTGCCCCTCGGCTCGGCGCTTTTTCTCGGGATGCCGTCCACCTCGTTAGTGGCCGCCCCAAACTGGGTGTGTCCGTATCCTTTGGCCAAGGCCACCACCCCTGGGCGAACGCCGGGCAGGACATTTACATAGCATTTTTGTGATAGTCCACCGCCGACAACCTCAATCCGTACTTTGGCCCCCTGGGTTATGGAACGGCGCCGAGCATCCTCGGTGTTCATGAGGAGCCTGTTTTCCGGCATGACTTCAAGCAGCCAAGAATTTACTACAGACCTGCCTGAACGGTAGAAGGGAAGTGTATAGCAGATTAGGATCAAGTCTTCGTCCTCGTGGCCGTATTTCACAGAAAAGTGCTTCAATCTTTTGGAAGCGATCAGGGAATCTTCTCGTCTATGAGTGGATGTGACCGGGCGAGATTTAGCCTCATGGAGAAAGAAGCCACCCCTTTCCACCACCGCAGACAAATCTAGGGAGATTTTCCCAGTGATGGAATCTTCATGCTGCATTTCATCCCAGATCACCTGAATCCCCTCTTCAAACCAGGAACAGGCGTTTCTTATGCGCCCCTTGTCGTCAGGCAGGAAGCCCTTCAGTCCCAGCCTGGATCCTATGAGCGCGAGAATATCTTCGGCCGTCTTTGTCTCTGTAAAGATAGGCAGATAGTCTTTGTTTCTAGGGTTGACCGCACCGACGACCGGTGATCTCACACCGAAACCTGGTTCACTGATCACCGGAGGAGACTGACAGATGTCCCACCGTTCTAGATAAGTTGTGTCAGGGAGTATGTAATCCGCCGCCGAAGCAGTCTCTGTAATCTGTCGATCGATCACAATCAGCAGGGGCATCTTTTTGGAATCCAAGAACCGGGATAGAGCCGAGGTGGGGGATTCGTAAACGGGGTTTGCCATCCAAACCATAAGGCCCTGCGGGTCTGAAGCATCGTTGTTACGGATTGCAGCGGGCTCACCAAGCAGCCGGGCCGCTGCCCGATCGAAGAATCGACACCCGTATCTTGCGAGTCCGCCAACCCCGGGGTCAGAACCAACCATTGCGTTTAGCATGAGAATGGTCTTTGCCGTTTCCAACCCGTTAGGCTGGCCATAGATCGCCCTGCCCGGGACAACAGCGGAGTAAACGCCTCCTTGTGCCAGCCAATCAGCAAGCTGACGGATCATCTCAACGGGCAGACCACATGCCCGGGCATAAGAATCGGCAGTGTTGTCACGGACGAGATTCTCGATAATGTCTCGTGGCAAGCACAAGGATTCTGGATACTTGTCGAGGAAGGAGCGCATGATACCTAGGGCAAGCTCGCGATCTTTACCCGGCAGTACGGGCACCCAGAGGTCCGACTTGCCTGCGGAGGTTGAAAACCGAGGATCCACCACAGCCCACCTGAATGAAGGCGCTTTGGACCGATCTTGGGCGATCAGCCGAGCCGTAGCTACAAGGGGTTCGCCTGAATCCAGAGGAGCGTCGCCGAAACTGATGACGCAGGCTGCACGATCATACAAGGCATCCACAGCTCCTGTACCCATTCCGAACACGGCGTCGCCAGCCTTTGCAGCCAGCTCGCTTTGATATACTTCTGCGTTCCGTACGAGTGAAGCACCGGAGAATTGCTGGAGCCACCTCTTCACAAATACTGTGGAACCCCAGTCTGCCCCCCCCAAAATAAACTGGAAAGCCCCTTCAGATCCCACCATTCTCTTTATACCGGGAACGATTCCTTCGCCGAACAGGTTTCCGCCCTCGACTATCTCTGTCAGGGCCTGGTCCCAGGTGATTGCAGTCCACTTTCCGCAACCGCGATTACCTATTCTCTTCAGCGGCCTGACAACTCGAAATGGGTCGTACAAAGTTTGAACGCCCGCTCCGCCTTCAGCGCATATTGATCCGCCGGAGGTGAGGGCTTTTTCCAGCGGAGTTTCGGCCGCTAGCGGCGCCTGGGTCGAAGCCGGGTGAAAGGGACTGCCGCCAATCTTCACCAGCATTCCTTGGGCCACTCGGCATCTGATGCCGCAATTCCCCGGACACAGTCCACAGACGGTGTACACGTTTCTAACACCAACTAAATTTTCCAGTGGGTCTGCGTTGGGCGCCCCTTGTATATACTCGGGAACGTTTGCCTCTTGTGTAAAAAGGTGGCAACCGGCAAACAAGCTTGCCCCGCCCATAGCAGCCGCCAATCGGAAAAAATCTCGCCTTGTAAGATTCTTCATGGTCGAATCAACAGCGCCTATCCTAACTTAAGGGGACGTCAAACCCGATGAAAACCACGGAATACCTCATGAGGAATACTCCTCCAATTATAAGCAGGGAGGCAAAACAGAGCCACGCCTTCCGGGTTCTAGTCCATGGTAAGATCAGTATCACTAGGGGAAGCAACATGCCTGCAACATATTCTCCCCAGATATAAAGCTTTTCATGAAATGCCAGCATAATGGAGGCGTAGCCGTCTGCCGTGCTGACAAGCAAAGTAAGCCAAAAACTCCCACTCCAGAAAAGATCCACCAAGAGTATTCCCACCATCATGAGTCTGAGGCTTGTGTAAAGTTCGGGATCGAGCTTGTTTTTTTGATATCGATCCATGACGAGGGCGACAACCACGAGCAGCGCTATTCCGGACAATAAGGCTGAGGTGAGAAAATAGCCCGGCATGAGGGCTGAATGCCACCAAGCCCGGGCCCTCACCAAGGCGAAGGCGAAGCCTGTGTATGCGTGCACAAATATGGCCAAAGGGACTGTAAACGTGCCAAGTATCTTCGTCACACGATCGTACTTAACGTAGATAAAGTAGATGTAAACCAAGTTTGCAATGGGGTAGATAGTGAGCAGCCATGAACCGTACGAAAGAGCAGACGTACGGTTGAAATATTCAGGCACAAGCGTATGCCAGAATCTCGTGGGTTGATGTAGATCCAATATCAAACAGGCTGGCGCGAGCATGAGTAGTACGAAAGATATGATCGCCGCTGGAAGCGCCATAGGTTTAAATCTTTTTATGCCGAATACCGTGGAAAGCGTAGAAAGAATGAACGAACCCGCGGATAAGCCCGTGAAATAGAAATATAAGGGTATATAGACCTTCCAGGGGATTTCATGGGGCACATTGTAAAGCACGGCAGCTTCCATTCGTCTTACTACTCCCCTCTCTTCCAGTATTCCGCTGCGGGGCTGGGGATGTGCCGGCGATACTCGAGTATTTCGTCTTCGAAGCGGTCGGAAAAACTGATTCGGCCTTGGAGGGAATGATCCGCCTCCACGTAATAAACTTTTGGTTTTGTTCCCAATTCGGCCTTGAGCACCGTTGTGGCGGTGGATGCTAGCTTTTGAGATATCTCCGATGATGGGTCAGCGGTATCGCCGAAGATCAGCGCGCCGGAGACGCACGCCTCTACACAGGCTGGTTTAAGTCCATTGTCGATTCGAGAAAGGCAAAAGTCGCATTTATCCGCTGTGTTGCGAACGGGATTGAAAAAGCGCGCATCGTAAGGGCATGCGGCAATGCACATGCCACAGCCGATGCATTTGCCGTAATACATGACCACCACGCCGTCTTCCTCCCGCCGTACAGTAGCCTGAACCGGGCATACTTGCACGCATGGCGGCGTGTCGCACTGATTGCAAAGTCGTCTCAGATACAGGTTTCCTACACCTGGGAATGTCCCTTTCTGTATGCCTTTTACCCACGATCTCCAATAGCCCAAAGGGACGTTATTTTCACTCTTGCAAGCAATCGTGCAGCTATGACAGCCTATGCACAGCCTTTGATCGACAAGCATAGCCCATCTCTTTGTAGGCAGCGAGCCAGATGCGCCATTCCCGGAAGCCGGGTCCTCCGGCACTTTCCCTTGATCTAGTTTGTTCGTTTCAGCCATGGCAACTATGCCTATTCTAAAAATTTCCCGTGAGATTTCTCCCATTAAACTGTAATGAACGCAACGCCTCGCTCTTTCCGTTGAGACTCGTCTTATGCGGCGAGGCCATCTCAGTCATTACGGGTGTGTTGAACAATAAAGCACGGCTCAGACACTACCTTAGACTAACGCCAGTGTCATTTTTCAGTCGCCTTCAACACCATCGGCTAAAAAGTTTCAACGACGCTCGTGGCAACTAAGGCAATCCAACCTGCTGAAGGATTCCTTCCCATCGTGGCACGCTCCAGTCGCGCATGTTCCGCAAGCCCGAGGAACCTCATACGAAGTTAGGAGTTCCTCCTCTATGTTATTTTGGCCCGATGCTATGAGGGTTGAGGCATCCCTGCCAATGCGTATCTTGGTCGGCGGGCTGTCCGCCAAAGCCCTCATAACAAACGTACCGTATCTCTGAGGGGCGAAGAGCTTGTCGTGACAAACTTTGCAGTCTTTATACTTTCCGCCACTAAACCACATATGGCTGTAATGCCGAAAAACCACCGGGCCAGGCGAACCCTTGGCGGTATAGTGTACGTTGCCGCCGCCAAACACCGCAGACATAGCGAGAAAAAATGTGAGAAGCCCTCCGCAAATCAGCACAACAAGTACAAGCCCAATGCCTGCTGCCTGAACGCGCCAGTACGGAGACTGGTCTTGCAGACCTCTGACATATTCAGTGAGTGCTTTCCAATAGGCGCTCAAAAACTTCACCCGTGTATTTTTCGGAAAAAACTAACGAACGGTCCCAACATACGTCGTGGTCCACTGTCTCTTCTTAACGTCAGGATTCCCATAATCCGGTAAGATCACCGGCGAAACCCGATCGGTGACGATGCCTGCTTCCTCGAGTTCGTTGTGATACTTCCGAACGTGGTCAACAGAGATATCCCTCACCGGGCCTCTGGTAAGCGCATATTTGCCAGCCGATTCTCCCGCAAGACGTCCAAAAACGGTGATGTCGAGCAGAGAATTTCCCATGAGGCGGTTTGCGCCGTGAACACCGCCCCCCACTTCACCAGCCACGTAGAATCCTTCCACTGCGGTCGAGCCATCCGGGTTGTAGGCCAATCCCCCGTTCTGATAGTGAAGGGTTGGGTACACTAGCATGGGCAGATTCGAGATATCTATGCCGTACCGGATGAAAAGGATGTGTTTTGCTGGGAACTCCCTCTCGACTGTGCCAGGGCCTTCTAAAAGGTCGATCATTGGAGAATCTAGCCACACACCATACTTGCCAGGTTGGCCTGGGACAGGAATGCCCTTGCCTAACTTTGTACACTCACGGATTATGCTTGCGGATTCTATATCACGGGGCTCCCGCTCGAAAACAAACTGCTCTCCATCTATATTAACTAGGTTGGCTCCCGCGCCTCGAACCTTCTCGGTTATGAGGAGCCCCTCGGCCTGTTCTGGGAAAACCGCGCCGGTTGGGTGGTATTGTGTGGCGTGCAGGAAACGTACACCCACACCTATTCGATAGCCCAATACCAGCCCGTCGCCCGTTGCCCCGTAATGGTTCGTGGTCATGAATTGTTGAATGTGAAGCCTTCCAGAGCCTCCGGTTGCCATGACAACGGCCTTGGCCTTTACCAGAAAATACTCCTCGGTCTCGAGATTATATAAAACTGCGCCAGAACATCGCCCTTGGGCGTCTGTAAGCAGCTCTACTGCCGGAGAGAACTCGAGCACGCCGATGTCTTTCACCCTGTTGCGAGCTTCATCCCGCAGGGTCCTCATGATCTCGGCGCCTGTCATATCCCCGGCGTAGTGCATACGTTTCCGACATGTGCCCGCCCCATGTAAGGTAAACATCTTGCCGTCAGACCATTTGTTGAACATGCACCCAAGCTTCTCAAGCCATCCTATAACCTTAGGCGCTTCCAGCACCATGGTTCTCGCCAATTGGGGATCGTTTTCAAAATGGCCGCCTCCGAGTACATCGAGATAGTGATAGTAAGGCGAATCCTTCCATCCCTTGGTAGCAGCCTGAATGCCCCCTTCTGCCATCATGGTATTCGCGTCGCCATGACGGAGCTTGGTCGCGATGATAACCCTTGCGCCCTGTTCCTGTGCCAAAAGCGCCGCGGCAGTGCCCGCGCCTCCGCCGCCGATTACCAGAACATCTGTTTCGTAATGCACCTCATTCAGGTCAATCTTGTCTGGATCAACGCGGCTCCTTGCCTCAAATATATCAACAAACTCCTTGGCCGCGGCGTAGCCTTTGCTGGGCCCCACCTTGAGCTCTCTAAGGCCACCGGCCCTGTAATCCGGATGATATTTTTCGAGCCTTGTTTGCCGTTCGGCCAGGGTAAGCGCAGGGAACTCATGGCCGGCCTTTTTCTCGGCCACTCGCTCGGATCGGGTCTTCTCAACCCTTTTTATGAGTTCCATCAACTCAGCAGTGTATCCCATTGATACCTCCGATCAAAAACCCATGTAAAGTGACGGCCGAAGAGTGCCTGGATTTCACCATGGGAATAACGTTTTCTTCCAGTTGTCTGGCTCAGGTTTGGAGCATCTCCCTGAAACACCCCATTTTGACTACTCGCAGCATGCCCCGGCCTAGACATCATTTTACAACAGAGTCTTGTCATCAGGCTCCCACATCTCGTCGGCATTATGAGGCTCCATTTGGCGGTCCACATAAAGGCGCCGCAACGTTTCTAGGTCTGCGTCTATGAGCTGCTGCAAAAATTTTTCATAGCGGCCCTGGGAGACTCTCCCGATCATCTCTCCTACGTGGTCTGCCTTTGGCCGTATATGCCGTCCCGTCATGCGGCGACACAAGATAGCGATGTTGTACTGCGCAAGTTCGGCCGGGCATCTCGAAGTGCAAATACCGCACATTACGCATGACATCGACAGTTCGGCGGCCTTTTCCACTTCGCCTCTCAGGGCTGCTGAAATATATTCCATCACTGGAATGTCCATAGGACACGACTTGGTGCATGTGTTGCAGCCCATGCATTTCGCCAATTCCGGGTAGTACTTTAGGAGCGTCTTAAAATCGGGCGTAAGCTCTTCCAAGTCATACACGGATCGATTCGCAGGGAAAAAAGGCACCATGGCGAGGTACATGTTCGGCTGAACCACGGTCTGGCACGCCAGCCCTACATGGATCTTCGGGCTGCCTGGCATTCGGTACACAGTAGCGCACGCCCCGCAAATGCCGCCTCGGCAGCCGCAGCCCCGAATAAGTTGATACCCTGCGAACTCGAACGCCTTCTGAATGGTCAGCGTGCTCGGTACGTCGTACCGCTTTCCCATGATGAATATGGGGATCAAGTCTGTTCGGTCGGTTCCGACATCCATCACAGCCTCTCTGGTATTTAAGCTTCCTTGATGGTCAACCGATGACATAGAGACATCCTTTCTCAACTGATTGAAACCTCTCGCTACGGCTACTCATCGCGCGACAAATACGCCTATCACCACGCCGATGACTAATGCGATCAACGCCATAAAGTAGTTGTCTAATGCACTAATTCGAGGCGCCGGCTGAATTGTCTCAGGCGCGACTTCATCAACAATATAGTCCTTATAAGCTGTATCAACCTGAGGGCACGCCAGCACACAGGAATAGCACTGCTCGCAGTCTTCCCCCACACACGCCTCCAAAGCAAAAGACGTACGCTGCTCTGTTTTCTGCAGTCTAGCTGGATCTTTACGCAAAACAGGACAGGAGTCTATACAGTTCCCGCACGCTAAACAACCTTTGTCCCCAGTGATATCGACGTCAGGGGCCTTGAAATAAAGCCTGTGGTATGCCTCCATACCTCTTGAGAGCAGCCTGAACCTGGCAACGGGCGGCTCCTTAGTGTTCAAGATGATGTCCGCAACCTCTTTGTTAATGCTTTCAGGCGGATAATCCTTGGTTGTCGTCATATCTGCGTCCCCATCTTGGCCTAGTAGGTTCCTTCGGTGTCTGAAGGTCCAGTCATGGCTGCCTTGTACGCCCCATCCCTCTTGCCTGCCATCAGCGCGGAACCCTCCGGCATCGGAGTGAGAGTCGAGGTAGGCAAGCTTTTGTAGGTGGCCGGACTTGTGTCTGCAACTGAACCAGACCTCTCTTTTCCCCTCATATACTCTTCAAAATAGGACTTTGTCATCAACGGATGACATTTCAAACAGTTGTCGTAGCTGGCCCCGGTGCGGCATTCTGCTGGAAATACTCTCGTCTTGTAATGAATCTGTCCGTTGTGGCAGCGTCTGCATGTCTTTTCCGAGGGGATTCCCACCATCCAGCGCGGGTTGGTGGAAAGACTTGACCACGCCAGTTCCCTAGATTCTCTATACTGGACCTCACTCATAGGCAAAAGTTGATCACGGCGGTACGCATGGGAGGCGTAGCTATGGCAAGCGTCGCACGCCATATGATCGACTTCGGCGTAGTTGACCGCCTTATCCGGCGTGGACTCGTCCGGTGCCTTGTAACGCTCATGGCATCGGGCACATGTACCCTGTTTGGCCAGCACATGCTTCCTGTGGTCCATTACAAGCCCAATCCTCTTAAGTCCCTCTGGCAAGTCCTTCAAATACACCGCCTTACGATACATAGAGGCATAATGGCAATACTGGCAGTTTTGCGAAGGGACTCTCGTGCGACTGAAAAGCCCTGTAGTCCCTTGTTCGCGTGGATCTAATTGCGGCACTATATATGTGATGACATGCAGCAGACTACGGAAACGCGACGCCATGGTTCGTTCCGTATTCCCCTTCATGTGGCAGTCTGCGCACGCAATCATTTCGTGAGCGAATCCCTTCTTCTCTTGGCGAGCCTTGTCCGTCATCCAAGTGGTATAGGCGGCTTCCTGCCGATGACAAAGCATGCACGATGCGCTCCTCGTTGACAATTCCGCAGCAGCTAAGACCATAACAACGACGAGCAAAAAAATGCCTATGGGAAGCAAATAAGACCTCATGAAGACTTCCCGCCTCCCGCTATTTCCAATTTCCGGTGCTCACTACGAGACGCTTGAAAGGCCGCCGAGATTACCAATGGCCCTGAGTTGCCAATAGGACACTTGGCCGCGCATCTCCCGCATCCCACGCAATACTTCGACAACTCGAGTACCCGGTCATAGTCGCCCAACCTCGTCAACAAGACCAGCCCCATTGGGAACTGGATCCCTTCTGCCTCCTTAACCGGACAGGCGCCCACGCAAGTCGCGCAGTTGTAACAGTTGATGGATCGGCCGGTGCCAGGAACCAGCATAGACTGCAGTGTGTATTCGAAAACCATCAACGCGGCAAACAGGATGGCAAGTGCATTAAGTGTGACTCTGTCAGGGGCCGTACCGATAAACGCGCCTAGGAACGCGCGCGAAAATAGACTGTACGCCGGATAGTCGGGAACGCCTTTATTGAGGGCCGATTGAACAGCATTAAAATACCCGGTCAATGTTTGCGATGCCCCTCGGAGCATCCCAGCCTGAGCAGGCCTATTTAATTTCCCACTCTCCAGAATCGTTTTCTTGAACGCTCCTATTTCGTTGTCTAATACAGATATCAAGTCAGGATATTCCAGAGTTTTTATGCCAACTATTCTATGGTTCCTAACTCTCACCTCCACATTGATCGGGCCCCTAAACCCTTCACCAGTGCCTGTATAAGTCCCATCCATGACGCGTGATATGCCTTCTCCCAGACTACTAAAAGAGAATCTAAGATCATTTACCCGGTGGACGTCCACGAAAGCCGCAATATAGCCTGTGATCAGCAAGATCACGAAAGCGCCAATGTAACCTATATAACACCTGCCTGATTTCATGCCCTCTCTGTACGCAAAGACCCCGAGAGGCACCAAAGCCGCAATCACGACTATCAAGCGTGCAGATGGAAAGAGGATCCCCACAACGACCACATATAAAATCAACCGGACTCCCCTTGTCATCAGCAGATCGCCCGCTGCATTCAGGAGATCAGGCGCACGCTTTGACGACGTCATCTATGAATTCCTTTCCCACCAGTCCCGAGGCTAACGCGTCTGATAAGCAATGACGGGGAACTATGCCCTGCCGAATGGCCGCCCGCGTCTCCTCCTGCATCATGGCAAACATTTGGGGCAGAGGCAAAAATTGCACACAGTAACTCTGGCAGTTGCCGCATCTTATGCACTTAAGCCCGCCGTTTCGAATAAAGCGATCGTAGTCCGTGACCCTCCCCGCTACGACAAGTTCCGCCTGCAAAGATATGCCCACCGGGCACCTATCTTGAGTAGCGTAGCAGGCTCGACATTCGTAGCAATAAATCGTGGCCGGGTTTCTCCGGGCCAGCGGCTTGAGTACAGTCGCGAGCAGCGCAGCGACAATGCCAAAGAGGGCCACCCTGTCCAGGTTCATTGTCCATCCACGGTCTTTCAGATTAGTGAAAAACTGATACCTGTGGATTCCGGGCAGAACTATCGGCTGGGTAGTGTCTTCTCTCTTGTGCTGCTGGGTCTTACGGGAATCGTTCTTCTCAGACATGCTCTTCACCTTAACGGCCCTATTAATGGGGCAGCATAGCCGCCATTAGCAGCCCCGCAATGAGACCGCCCGCAGCCCCCTGAAGCAATTCTGCCGGAGAATACATGTCCATAGCCCAGGCGATGATCGCCCCTGACAATATCCCTACCAACGCAAATATCAACCACGTAAGCACAATCAATCCTTTTCAGCCATCTCTCCAGCAAACTCATACAGTGAGATGACCAACTATACATGTGGGCCACTCAGTGTGGCCGTCATCCTGCGCGACAAAGTCTTCGGAACCATCAACCCTATCAGCAGCGCCGCAATCATGCCGCCTATAATTCCCTGAACCACTGCAAATACATTGTGCTCGAACAGCGAGAAGGCCAATATCCCTCCTGATAGCCCACCGCTGGCAACGAATCCAAGAGTCTGAAGTACGAAGTTTTTATTAGCATCACTGCCAAGCAAACGGCTGCCTCCAAAAATAAAGGCAACATTGACGCCTGCAATGACAAGCGCAAACTCGATTATGGCAAGAATGTCTGTCAAGACGCGAGGATCTTCAGGCTGAAAAATCGAAAGATTTAGAAACTTCATGTAGATAGCAGCAATCGGAGCCATGATTGCCATGGACGCAAATGTATAAGCGCCCTTAATAAAACCGGTCTCCGCCCTCATGGTCCCTTCACCCATCATGCCGCCGCCTCCCAACGGCGATGGCCCGCAGGACGTGGTGGCATTGATGATGTAAGCGGCCATGACAATAGCCAACTGCGACCAATCGAGGAATGCAAACTGTGCAGGCCCAAACAAATAGAGCACGGGCACGAGCGCGGCCGTGAGGATCCGAGCACAAGAAAGCGGCAGTATCGTTTGGAATTGCACAAAAATTGCCAGCATTCCCGCAACTCCGAGTACAGGGATGTTCACAAGGCTGTTGAGCAGGATTCCTAGTGCTTTGAAGCCGCCGGTCGCGGCCAAGGCCCCAGCGGCAAGAAAGCCTGCGGCCATCGCGGTAACAGGAAGGAGGATAATCCCCTCAAGCAAGTCTCGAAGCCGAATTCGGCATACGAGAATCATGAGCAGTGCCCCAGCTACGAGCACGGTCTGCACAGGCATCTTTCCGAAAGGCTGGAAAATTGCAATGAGCAGCGACGAAACAAATAATACGAGGGCAAGATAGCCCTCCACAGGCGCTGTTATGAGTTGCTCGAGAGACTCCTTCCGGCTCCCTAACGGCGCGTCTCTCAAAGACACGTCATTAGGATAGAGCCGCTGACTCACGAACTTCAAGAAGAGGGCTACTACGGCTGTGCCCAACATTAAGGCAAACGCCTGAGGTGCACGGAGGATTCCGTCAGAAGCTGTGGGAAAGAAGCTGCCTAAGAAACCCTCGGCGATTTGGCCCACCCCACCTATGGGCGAAGGGCCGCATGAACCCATGGAATTCCTCGTGAAGGCGCCAATGAGCACTATCAATTGCGACTTAGTTAGTATCCCCATGCCCCCCTCGAAACCGAACGTAAACAACAACGGCAACAGTGCCGCGGCCAGGATCCGTCCGCATGGTAGCGAGGAGATCACAGGAAGATTGATGAGTATGACCAACGTCCCCACGAGCCCGATTGGGCTGCGACGCAGATAACCGAGGAGAACCTTGAGCGCCTCAAAGCCTCCGGACGCCTTTAGCCCTCCGGCAAGAAAAAGGCCGGTCAGCAAAGCCGTAATAGGATGCAGAATAATGCCCCCAAGGAACTCGTTGGGCATCAGCAGGACGGCGTCCATGCCGTAGGCAAAATATCGAAATACTCCTCCCACCAACAGGCATAGAACCGTGGACAACACTAGAACAGTCTGCACAGGCGTTCGAATATACCCGAACAGCGTTAATAGCATCAGAGCTAGAAAAATGCCGAGTGTAATGAACCCGAGAATCTCCAATATGCCTACCTCAAATCAACGTCGCCTATGGCCGAAGGCCTTAATTGGCAGTTTCCAGATCGCATTTACGGCCTCGCCTCGAGCAGTTCATGGTCCTTAGCCATGGCAGGTCAACCGAGTAGCCTCTGCCGGAACGCATGACGCGGACTTCGTCGCCAACTCCCAAGCGACCCAGACACATTGTGCAGGGCTGAATTTTTGCGGTTATCTCCTTCCCGTCCTCCAGCTTTACTTGGGCACTCGCAGCTAGGTCAAGCGATGTCCCTTCGTCTCCTGCCTCTAGCAACCTCAAAATTATCCCTTTCTGGCTGCCTAATACACGATGGACCTCCGCAGCGATGAACACGGCCAAAACCAAAAGTGTTGTCAAGAATTCCAAGTCCATTGGATCAGGGTTTCCCAGAAAAAACGGCATAGGCGAAGCTTTTCACTTCAGTTCCTCGATCCCTTGCCTATAAAGTCAGCGTGCTGAATGTATTCTCTCTCAAGACCTGGACACGGCTATTGCCGGAATCAGCGACGAAGAGGCTGCCGTTATGCCAG
>Ga0172370_10007675_pt1 | contig 13163 bp, 14 predicted proteins | sample LakKiv5m_FD_114538 | JGI IMG/M metagenome (GOLD analysis project Ga0172370, IMG submission 114538) | Freshwater microbial communities from Kabuno Bay, South-Kivu, Congo - kab_022012_11.5m | ecosystem: Environmental > Aquatic > Freshwater > Lake | place: Democratic Republic of the Congo...
GAATTAGATGATATACTGTGGGAGATCAATAACCGTCCTAGAAAATGCTTAGGATATCAAACACCGTTAGAAGTTTTCAATAAACACCTGATCGATCGTTCGGATTCAAGGTAGAATTCAGGAGTGACTTGTCCGTACTGGGCGTACGTAGATGGAGCTAAGAATAAAAAGCCAATAATAAGTAGCGCAAACAGGAATGTTTTTTTCATTGTGTTTATTATACTACAGGATGAAAGAGTTGTCAACTATGGGATATAAAACTCAACATTGTTGAATTGCTTCACTGTTTCATTGCTATTTTAACGATTATGCTTTATAACAATGCAGCAATGTAACAATGTAGCCATGATATAATTTATGTATGAAGCTAAATGCAAAAGAACTGCGGGAACTGGAAGAAAGCCGTGTTCGTGGAGAAATCAACTCCGTCAAACGCCAACCGCTGTATTTTATTCTGGAAAATATATATGATACATATAATATTGGCGGACTGTTCCGTCTGGCTGACGCCCTGGCGATCGAAAAGATTTACCTTTGCGGAACCTGCGAAATACCACCAAACTCGAAAATAAAAAAAGCCTCGATCGGGACTTATAAAGTCGTCAATTGGGAGTACAAAAAGACAGTAAAGGATGCAATTGACGACTTAAGATCAAAAATCAATGATCAAAATAGCAATGTAGCAATGAAACAATGTAACAATGTAACAATTATTGCCGTTGAACAGCATCCAGACGCCATAAATTACACCTCCGGGGTGTATCACTTGCCGCTGGCATTAATTTTCGGTAACGAATCATATGGCGTAACACCGGAAACTCTGAAGCTGGCCGATAAGATTGTAGAAATCCCGATGTGGGGGATTAATAAATCACTAAATGTTATTGTGTCAGCCGCGATTGTTAGTTATTATGCGATTAATCAATTAACGAGTTAACGGATTAACGAATTGATATAATAAATAAAATTAGTTGATAGGTTGCCCGGATAGTTTAGTGGTCCTCCTACGCCAAGGCTACGGAGGATAAATAAAACAAGCCGACATAGTTTAGTGGCAAAACATTCCCTTGGTAAGGGAAAAACTGTGGGTTCGATTCCCACTGTCGGCTCAAGATATAATGCGGGTTCGACTGTGTCCCTCGAAGTCCCGCTAAGCGGGACGAAGTGGGATTCCCGCTCCGGGCTCAAAATAGCGCGAGTTCGACCATGTTTCTTGAAGTCCGTAATCTCTCAGATAATCAGGTTTACTTCTTTTGAAAGGCGGAATGATAAATGATGTATTAGCGGTATCTAATGATAGTTGGATTAATCTTTGATCAGCTATCTTTATCGGTTCAAATTGGTACACGTCAGTCGGGATTCCGCCGGGAAAATTCAATTCTACAAACTCACAGTATTCACTCATTTTAATTAAAAGGGAGATTAAATCTCGATCAAAGTTTTTAGTCTGGATATCTGAAAGCTTCATTGTTTTGAATTGGCTAAAAAAATCATAAAAATTAGCGGGAGTTAATAATTTAAGTTCAATCAAATGATCGATAAGACCTTGGTTTGATTTTTGACTATTAAACTCTGAAAGTCGTTTTTCTTTAAATTGTTTAAAAAAGTCAGCAAAGTTTATTAAAGATAACAATTTAAGAACGCGTGGATCTAAAAAACTTGGATTGTCGACTAGACCAGGGGCAATATGTCTATGGTTTATCGCTTGAGCCAATACTTTTTTGACGAGTCCTTCAGTGGGATTTTTAAATTCAGAAACAGGGACAAACCTAGCTTCATCATTTGAGTTGTGCACTGGATGATGATAGTGGCCGGAGTGATGTCTGACTAAATATGTTGCCAATGAAGTCTCCTTGGTCTGATGAGCGCGTATTATTAACTCGCTTTTTTGACCGACGCTTGCATAATATTTGTAAAACGTTCGGAAGTCAACTTCTTTTCTTTGGTTCATTGAGGAAAATTCTCGATTTTCCGACATTCTTAAAAATTCTCTTCCCATAAAATTATAAGATATTGTACCAGATTAACAAGAAATATTAGAGGATTATAATTATGCGCAGATCCGAATATAAATAAATAATCGATTGTTTATTATAAGTTACTGATTAACCGTCGCTTCAATGTCGGGGAGTGTCCCGTCAAAAATAATCTTTGAATCCTGGACGGTCATTGACTGAATGTTAACCCCGGGTCTTTCCCGGATAAATTTATCCTCGACAAATCTTTCGACCGCCGACGTATACTGTTTGACAAAATTTTGAGGGATGGTTATCCGCCCGATCTCCAGTTGAGAAATATCCGTCGTCACCCGGTTGTTTTTTACCGAACCATCAACTTTGACATAAAAAGGCAGGTCAATCTTGGGAATTTTGGCGATGGTCATGCCTTTTTCAATATCCGAAGGGGCAACGCCTATCGCAAGAAGCCATTGATAACCGGTGTTGAATTTTAAGATACCCGAGGCTTCTGCGGACCCATCGGAATTAAACCTGACCTGAGTATTTGTAAAAGGGAAATAAACCCATTTCCGTAAATCTGCCATCGAACTAATTTCTTCGCTGGAAAAACTTTCCTGGACAGTGTGCGAACCGATAAATTTAATACTTTCATTAACATTATTATTTTTTAGTATTCCTTCTTGCTTTACACCAGATTTTTTATAGTAATTATTGTAAGCCGATTGACTGATTTTAATGCCTAAGTCTTTTGGTTTTGGGCCGATATAGCCTGAAAGGTAGGGGACCAGTCCGAGATATCCAAGAACTAAAATTAATATCAGAGGAAAAAGAATAATAAAGCCAATTAATTTTTTCATATGAAAAAAGTTTAGCATATTTTAAGAAGAGTTTGATCAAATTTGTTCACTAATAGAATAAATAAGATTATAAGTTAATAAATATTATTATTTAGAAATCAATGTTCTCGCGCCTGTCTACCGGCAGAGCAGGCCGGAGGGGCGTGTCTGCGGGGTAGGCGGGGTAAATTTTTTGTCGATGTTTCATCAAAAAATTTACCCCTTGACAAGTATTATAGGATATGCTAATTTAATATTAATGATCAGATTAGCAGTTAAATTTTATGAAATATGAAAATCATAAAACTGCAAGAGGAAAATCTTTTTCCGGGTTTATGGAGCGGCTAATTTAGATTCCAGATGCTAGATCTTAGATAGAAAATATCTAAACTTAAGCGCAGCCAAGTCCAAAGATGTTGTCCGCGGGCTAGGCGCGCTTTTTTTATAGCTTAATTATACAAGATTTTTCTCGATAAACAATAACTACATATTTTGACAATAATGTTTCTTACCGTTATAATTGGAACGTTATATTTGTAACGCAATATGACCGACAAAGTATTTTTATCAACCAGCGAATATGCCGCAAAGCACAACATCTCCAAGATGCAGGTGATTCGTTTGATCCAATCGGGACAGATCATCGCCCAGCGTGTGGGTGCGACCTGGATGATCGAATCGACAGAAGCGTTAATGAATCAGATTGGTTTAGAAAAGTCTACTTCGTTGCAAAAATGGAATAAAATAATCAATTCCATTTTTCATAAACATCTTTCGATTGAAGATACAAAAGACCGGGAACTGATTTATTCACGGCTTCATGGTTTAGGCTTACCTCATGAACGTTGTATTTCTTTTCCGGTTGGACAGTTTCCCACAAAAAACGATTTTGAAACGGCAATTGCCAGATTGGGAATACCATACTGGGTCAGCGCCGTACCCGATGCCCGATTTGGTCAGTTGAATCGGCAGTCCAAGCTCCGGTTATATGACCTCGAATCAGGATGGGAATTCATCAACAAACTCCAGAGCAAAAAAGAATACAAAATTATCGTTATGCAGTATGCGGACAATCCGGATTTTAAAGGAACGGCGTTAATCTCGCGGGCTGGTAACGGAGTGGTAGAGTTTATTACAGGTGACAGGCACTATATTATGACCCGGGGTTTTACGCTTACCGATCCCATGCTTTTTGACCGCAACGGCATCAAACGTTATTCAAAGACAGTCGTCGAGGATAAACAGAATAAATTGTTTGATTTATTAAACACGGTCTATGGACATCTGGAACTTCAATACGGGACGATCGATAGAAAAAAGCAGATAACTTTTTTCGATTTTAATGAAGAAAAAGCCTATATGAAGATTGATAAAATTTGGAATGATTTGAATGAATATTTTTCCTGCAAAAAAAAGGCGCAAAAAAAATTTTTATACGGATTGCCGGCCAGCTCCGGAAAAGCCAGCGGAAGATGTGTTGTAGTCCACCATGAGACTGCCGGTATTTACGACCAGGTAAAAAAAGGCGACATCCTGGTTTCTGATACGACTACTCCGGAGATGACGATGATTATGAAAAAGGTCTCGGCGATAGTTACGGATCTCGGAGGAGTAACGAGTCATGCAGCTATTGTCTGTCGTGAACTGAGAATTCCGGCGGTTGTCGGCGTCGGCAATGCAACCGAACACCTCAAAACCGGCGACATGATCCGCGTTGATGCTGATAAGGGTGAAATTGAGACTCTTCTTGTAAAGAAATAAGGATGAGAATATACTGAAAATAATGAAGACGGAATTTATTCTTCTTGTCATAATCGGAGGTTTTTTTAGCGCCCTGATTGTTTTTTTGATCATCATTTATAAGCCGGCCGTTCCTTCAAGTATCTATAAGACAACAACAGTATCTAATGAGAGTGCAGATAGTTTAAAAAGTCGGGTTAAATTGTTGGAAACAGAACTGGCAGATTCACAAGCAAAACAAAAAGAGCAGGCAAAAAACTGGCAGGATTTTATCTTTGCAAGCACCCAGTCTGCGAAAACTGATACGTTAACCGGGACAAAATCAATTATGGCTGTTACCAATACTCAAGGGTCGGGTTTTACGACGACGAGCGCTGGCTATTCACCAATGGGAATGTATGTTAATATCAAATGTTTGAGGAATTGTTATCTCTGGATTAATTTTTCTACCGCCTCAAAAAATCTGGGGCCGATATCATCAGAGCAGGGAAATACCAATACTTACGGTCTTTTTATTGACAATACTGATCAGGGAATTTATTCACAAGCGAGCGTTCCTGTCGCCAACGCCTCAAGTCCTGTTTCAATCAACTCGATGATTTCAGCCGGAGTTGGTACTCACACGATAGAAATAAAAGCGAAAACCACCGGCGGCACACTTCAGTCGGATTCTTCAACTCTTCAGGTAATGGCGATTGAAAAATAGACCTATAGTTGAAATATTTTGACATATTCACTATAATTCAGCTATACAAATTATTGAGGGAGGTATTAGAAAAACGATTAGTAAGCTTATAGCAAAAGAAAATGGTCCGTTGGTTGTTAATTCGCTCCTAGATCGTTCTGAATGTCCGATGATGAGTATTGCGCTCATAAGACTAAATGGAATAAATAAAAAGGTTTGCAACCAAGGATCACAAGTGAGATATTATATTTTAGCGGGTGAAGGACATTTTATTTTATGGAGAGAAGATGGAACACACTATTTAAGAAAAGTATCTTCAGGCGCATATGTTGAAATTCCTCGCAGTACGCCGTATCAGGATATTGGAAGAATGGTAATGATAAGTATTAATCATCCCGCTTATAATCCGGACGAAGTAAAGGAATTAATTTAGGGATTAATGCCAACGATCGAGTAAGTTATTAAAAGAAGCAAGCCATAAAAAGTGTGATAAGATATTATTAATTGTTACTGGTGATCGTAGCTCAACGGTAGAGCGTCGCCCTGTGGAGGCGAATGTTGCGGGTTCAAATCCCGTCGATCACCCCCGCGTCGAACGCGGTTCCCCCCGCGTGAGAAGCGGTGACCCGTTTGACGGGTCCCGCTTTAATATATAATGATAAAATATGGAACTGAAACGTCAGACGTTTCATCACTATACTTACATTCTTTATAGTTTAAAGGATAATAAATTATATATCGGATCGACAAATAATCTAAAAAGAAGACTTATCCAGCATTCTCATCGGCAAGTTGCCGCTACGAAAAATAGATTGCCCTTAAAATTAATACATTATGAATATTTTATAAATAGAGAAGATGCTGGAGCTCGAGAATTATTTTTAAAAAGCGGTTACGGTCACAAACAATTAAATGAAATCTTAAAAAGTACTTTAAAATCGATTTAAACCTCTTTGATGTATAATCAGGTTTAATGACGAGTAAGAGGAAAGATGTAATGTTCGGATATTCTTTCTTTAGTCTTTATACAAAGTTGTTTTTCTAAACATGAAATATAAAGCTGTTATCTTTGACATTGACGGAACGGCTGTCTCCAACGAACAGCATGCTAAACCGTCAAAATTGCTTATTGAAACCATAGAAAAAGCAAAAAATAAAACTCATATTTGCGCTGCCACAGGAAGAATTTACGCAACTGCCAAATGGGTGATAGACCCGTTAAAATTAGTAGATCCGTGTATTATTTCATCCGGTGCAGAAATCATCGATCCAACATCCGGAAAAATATTATGGCAGAAAAGTATTCCAAAAGATGCAGTAAAAAATATTTTACAAATAACTTCACTTTATCCGTATGAAATGACTGTCGCCAGTCAGTATGTTACATATCCTCCCCAAAAAAGATTAATGTTGCAGGATGAAAACATCATTTATGTAAAAGAAATACCAATTAAACAAAGTATTAGTTTAATCAAAAAACTGCGCAATATTAAGAATATTGTAGTTTACAGCGCTCCCGATTACCAGAAAGGAAAAATTACTTTAAATATTACTCATAAAGACGCAACTAAAGAAAAAGCTCTCGGTATACTTACTGAAATGTTAGGAATAAGGAAAGAAGAAATTATTGCCGTCGGAGATGGAGAGAACGATTTGCCTCTTTTCGCCTCAGCTAAATTAAAAATAGCTTTGGATAACGCCACAGAACAATTAAAACGTAGTGCGGATGTAATTGCTCCCTCAGTTGATAAAGACGGTCTCGCCTATATCATTCAAGAATATATACTTTCATGATCGTTCGGGTTTGAAGTTCATTCGTTTACCCTGAGTTTTATCGCGAAGAGCCGAGTCATTCACAGTATTTTTAGAGTTTAATAACAATCTAATACATTAGATACGATTGATAATCGCCGACTATAGTGTTATTATCCATTTATATGGAAAAGGTGAAATTCTCATCAAAACAATATACAAAAAAGAACCCGAAGAAAGTAGCAATTATCAAAAGAGCAGTAAAACGAGGCATAAAAGAGTATGAAGAAACATTCCGAAGGCTCGCAACAATTTAATACGATTTGGTTAAACTCCGAAGATTTTGAATACTTATGCTTTGACTTTGCTCGAGAACAAATGAGTTATGATGAACCCATTCCTGATTATTGTACAAGAAACAATACCTTATTAGAATCTGCTCTTGGTTCGCCGAAGCAAACGTTTGAAGGACAGTTACTATATCCAACCATAATAGAACAGTCAGCCATTCTGTTTTATTCTATTATTAAAAACCATCCATTTAAAAATGGTAATAAAAGAATAGCGGTTATGTCTTTGTTGGTGTTATTGGCTCTTAATAAAAAATGGTTGTCAATTTCACCATATAATTTATATAAATTAGCACTATTTGTCGCAGGAACAGATTCAAAGATAAAAGACGCAGTCCTAAAACAAATTAAAGCAAGTATTGGGAAATACTTGATTACTTTTCCTGTTAATAAGAGCTAAAGATATGGACAGAAAAAAATTATCCAAACTCGGTATTTATTATGCTTTGTATCCTTTTAAAAGAAACCAGGATGTTGTGAAGGTTCAAAAGATTAATTCTTCGTTAGCAATTAGTCTAGCCGACGGATTTCATCATTGTCAAAACGACGACGCCTCTATTCTTCTCAAAATATAATTATTTTTTTGGTATACTTTTGACAGTTTCTTCCGGTTAATAATTATTATTAATAATATGGAAATAAAATATTTCGGGCATTCTTCATTCTTTATAAAAACCAAAGATGGTCGACTAGTGACCGATCCATTTGACGGAGAAATGGTTGGTTTTAAATATCCCAAAGTTGAAGCCGATATTGTGACCGTCTCTCATCAGCATAAAGATCATAACCAAACCGCACAGATCGGCGGCAATCCGTTAATTATTGAGTTGCCGGGAGAGTATGAAAAGAACGGTATCAGGATCTTCGGTTATAGCAGTTATCACGACAAACAAAAAGGAGCTCAAAGAGGACAGAATACTCTATTTAAAATTGAAGCCGAAGGAGTGAGTATTTTGCACTGCGGCGATCTTGGAATAGTGCTTGAGGATTCATTTATTGATCAGATCGGCGGGGTAGACGTTCTCCTGGTTCCTGTAGGAGGATTATATACGGTTGATCCGTCAGAAGCGGCTGAATTGGTAAAAAAATTTGAACCTTCGTTCGTGATCCCGATGCACTATCGTACGCCAAAACACTCCCTCTCTAATTTTGGCGGAATCGCGCCGGTTGATGATTTTATCAAAAAAATGGGATTATCATCGGTTGTACCAATACCTAAATTAGTAGTAAAGAGTGAAGGATTTGAAGACGAAATGAAGGTAATAGTATTAGACGTTAGCCGGTAATTAAAAATTATTTATAATAAATGTCCGATTCTGCGGCAATGACAAAAATTCCTCCACACGATGTGGAAGCGGAGAAGTCCGTTCTTGGGGCAGTTTTGATCGATTCGAGCGCCATGAACTCAGTAGCGGAATTTCTAAAACCCGAGCATTTTTATTTACCGGAGCATCAGACGATTTTTGAGGCAATGATGAGTTCATTCGAAAAACAAAGACCGATTGATTTGATTACGATCCAAGATGAACTCAAAAAACAAGGAACACTAAAAAAAATTGGCGGTAAAAGTTATTTGTCGGATTTAATAAACAGTGTTCCGACTTCTGCGTATGTTGAACACTACGGTCGGATCGTCAAAGGGCATTACACCAAGAGGAAATTAATTGAAGTTTCATCTCAATTGGTGCAAAAAGCTTTTGATGAGAAAGGCGATGTTAAAACACTGATTGATCAGGCAGAGGCAACGATCTTTGGTCTGGCCCAAGAACACCTTCATCAGGACTTTGTCGAACTGAAAAAAATCCTCGGCCAGAGTTTTGAGCGACTGGAAGAGTTTATGAAAAAAGGGAGTGGCCTGCGTGGTGTGCCGACCGGTTATATCGATTTGGACAACAAGTTGGCCGGAATGCAGGACTCAAACTTACTTATTTTAGCCGCACGCCCGGGTGTCGGAAAAACCAGCTTAGCGCTTAACATTGCGTTAAATGTCGCGGAAAAACATAAAGTGCCAGTTGGATTTTTCTCACTGGAGATGAGCAAGGAAGAACTGGTTGATCGGTTACTGGTCGGTCAGGCGGATATTGATGCCTGGCGTTTAAAGACAGGGAGATTGTCGGATGAGGACTATAAAAAATTGACCGAAGCAATGGGACAGCTTTATGAAGCGCCGATCTATATTGATGATACACCGGGCGCATCGGTTTTGGAAATGCGGACAAAAGCGAGAAAGTTAGTTGTCGAGAAAAAAATCCACATGATTATTGTTGATTATCTGCAGTTGGCCGATTCCGGGCGCCGGTTTGACAACCGGGTACAGGAAGTTTCATTTGTTTCCCAGGGTTTGAAGAATTTAGCCCGCGAACTGCACATTCCGGTTCTCGCAATTTCTCAACTTTCCCGGGCCGTGGAACAACGGGGAACAAAAAAACCGCAGTTGGCGGATCTGCGTGAATCCGGCGCGATCGAACAGGATGCCGACGTCGTCATGTTTTTGTATTACGAAGAAGAGAGCGAGGATTTACTAGACCAAAACAAGCGCTTGATAAAACTTTATATTGCCAAACACCGCAACGGTCCGACCGGTGAAATTGACCTGATGTTCCGCGGCGACCGCGTTAAATTCTACGGAGTGGAGAAGTAAATGATCTTTAATTTCCGTTATTGTTCGGGAACATGTGGGCTTTAGCAGCTAACCAACTAACAAATATAGTTGCCGGAATAGCCAAGGAAGCATAACCAATGCTATTTGAATAGTAGCCAATCAATCCTCCAACGATTGGAACAATAAGAGTAAATGCCATTAAGCCGAACGCACGTTCCGGTCTTCTTGCCTCTAATAACGCGATTTCCAAAGGCCTGGTTCCGAATAATTCTATCCCGATTGCGGTAAGTCCGACCGCCCCTCTGACCATTGAATAACCCGGAGCTTGATTAGTCAATAAATCAAGACCATTGCTTTGACAGGCGAGCGTTGATATTGTCATTGCCAATAATCCAAGCTTTACTCCTGCTTTTTGAATAAGGTTTTTGTTTCTTTTAATTAAATTTTCCGACATATTTGACTTATACTATTATAGCAGCCTAACCAGCATTTGACAAATAAAAATTATTTATTAATGTTAAAGTATTACAAAATTTGTAATAGTATAAATTATACGTGAATAACCAATTGGCAGACGAAACTTTTGTTATCAAGGGGATGCACTGCGCATCATGCGTGTATACGACAGAAAAAGCCCTGCAAAAAATTGATGGAGTGATTAAAGCGACAGTTAACCTCGCAACCGAAAAGGCAACGGTTACATTTGACCCAGATAAAGTTAATCGTCATCATCTCGAAATAGCAGTTGAATCTGTCGGTTATGAGGCGGATTTTGGAGATATGCATAAGGACCATCAAGAAGCCCTAAAACAACAAGAGCTGAAAACACTGAAGATAAAAACATTTATCAGTTTACTGTTTGGAGCAATAATTATCTGGGGAAGCTTTCCTCTACTTACAAATACCGCTCCGGCGATCTTTAGGGATATTTACGTTCAATTTGCTTTAGCATCAATTATCCAGTTTTGGGCCGGTTGGCAGTTTTATCTGGCTTCTATTCCGGCGCTAAAACATCGATTGGCCAACATGGACACGCTTGTTGTTTTAGGAACAACAATAGCTTATGGTTTTTCCGCAATTATCGCCATTTTCTCTTTACAACAAATGCCGTATTTTGATGTGTCTGTACTAATAATTGCATTTATCTTGTTAGGAAGACTGCTTGAAGCGACAGCGAAAAGAAAGGCGTCTGATGCAATGAAAAAACTAATGGATCTACAGCCAAAAATTGCCCACCTGGTAAGAAACGGAAAAGAAATTAATGTTGACATTAATCAAGTCATGGTGGGAGATAATTTACGCGTCCGGCCGGGAGAACGGGTGCCGGTCGATGGAGCAATACTCTTCGGTTTAAGCTCAATCGATGAATCATCTGTCACCGGAGAGAGTATTCCGGTTGATAAAAAACCGGGCGATTTGGTCATTGGTGCAACCATAAACATTCAAGGAAGTTTTGTAATGCGAGCCACAAAAGTAGGCAAAGCAACCATGCTGGCGCAAATAATTCAGTTAGTTGAGGATGCCCAGGCAAGTAAGGCGACAATCCAGCGGACAGCTGATATTATCGCCTCATATTTTGTTCCGATCGTGATTGGCATCGCGTTCTTGACATTTCTTAGTTGGCTTATTTTGACGCCCGGTAATTTCAATAACGCCATATTAAACAGTATTGCCGTCTTAATTATTGCTTGTCCGTGCGCGATGGGTTTGGCGACGCCGACGGCCATCATGGTTGGGACAGGAGTTGGCGCGGAGAACGGTATTTTAATCAAAGACGCACAGGCCTTAGAATTAACTCAAAATATTAAAGCGGTCATTTTTGATAAAACCGGGACGTTAACCAACGGAAAACCGAAGGTAACAGATATAATAGTAAGTTCAAAGTTTAAAGCTCCCCACTTCGCCAAGGCTTCGCGGGGCAAGCAAAACTCAAAGCTTAAAGTTGATAACGAGAAAGATTTGTTACAAATTGCTGCGTCGGTGGAAAGTCATTCTGAACATCCATTAGGGAGAGCGGTGGTTGATAAAGCCAAGGAAGAAAATATTAATCTTATAAAAATTAGTAATTTTAGGGCGCAGATTGGTTATGGAGTTGAAGGAATTATAAACGGACAAAAAGTCATTATTGGAAAGCCACCCAAAGCCATAAAATCAACCTGGCAGGTTGCCGATGGATTGGTAGGACAACTTAAAAACCAAGGAAAAACGGTCATTTTTGTTTATTTAAATCAAGAGCCAATTGGGTTGATTGCGATTGCCGACACAATAAAAACATCAGCCAAAGAGACAATCAGCGCTTTGACAAAAATAGGGGTTGAGAGTTATCTGGTTACCGGAGACAATCTTCAGACAGCCAAATCAATCGCTAAAGTTGCAGGAATCACTCAGGATCACGTGATTGCGGAAGTTTACCCGGCCGATAAGGAAAAAAAGGTGCAAGATTTAAGATCAAAAAGTATAGATCAAAAATCTAAAATTGCTTTTGTCGGTGACGGAATTAATGATGCGCCGGCACTGGTGGCTGCCGATGTAGGGATTGCATTGGGGTCGGGAACAGATATTGCCAAAGACACGGCTGATATAATTTTAATCGGAAAAGATCTTTCAACGGTCGTCAAAGCGATCAAATTATCAAAAGCAACCATGAAAACAATTTATCAGAACCTTTTCTGGGCTTTTGCCTATAATATTATCCTTATTCCGGTGGCTGCATTCGGGCAGATAAACCCAATTTATGCATCAGTCGCAATGGCCCTAAGCTCGGTTTCAGTCGTTACCAATTCGCTTTTATTAAAAAGGAAAAAAATATGAAAAAAACCACCTTGCATATTAAAGGAATGCACTGTCCGTCATGTGAAATTTTGATTAAAGACAAGATAAGACAGATTAGGGGAGTCGGGGAGGTTCGGGCAGATTTTAGACAACAGCAGGCAGAGGTATTATACACAGGTAATTTTGGGCCGGAAGAAAGAGAAAAGATAAACTCTACAATTAAACCATTCGGGTATGAAATAGTTGAAAAAGATGAAATAAAAAAAGCCAGTCAGCCGTGGCTCAAAAAAGCGCTTGATGCCGGAGCAATCGCAATCCTACTTTTTGTAGGATTTTATTTTTCCCAAGAACTTCATCTGTTTCCGAAATTTGACATCACTTCCGGGCTGACATTGACAACTGTGTTTCTTTTGGGAATTATTGCGTCAACTTCAACCTGTATGGCCACGTCCGGGACACTGCTTTTAA
>Ga0172370_10007677_pt1 | contig 13161 bp, 9 predicted proteins | sample LakKiv5m_FD_114538 | JGI IMG/M metagenome (GOLD analysis project Ga0172370, IMG submission 114538) | Freshwater microbial communities from Kabuno Bay, South-Kivu, Congo - kab_022012_11.5m | ecosystem: Environmental > Aquatic > Freshwater > Lake | place: Democratic Republic of the Congo...
CGCAAGGCGGCCGAGCTCATCTACGGGCACGTGAAGCGCCGCCTCGACGACCGCGACCCCGAGCCGGCGGACCGTGTGCAGCCGTACCGCGCCGGCTACACGCCCGAGCAGCGGCGCGACATCGAGCGGCGCCTGTTCGCACACGAACTGGACGCAGTGGTCGCGACGCAGGCGCTTGAGCTCGGCATCGACGTCGGCAGCCTCGACGTGTCGCTCGTGACCGGCTTTCCCGGCACGGTCACGAGCTTGCGTCAGCGTTGGGGCAGGGCGGGCCGGTCCGGGCACGGCTACGCCGTGCTCGTCGCCGGCCAGGACGCGCTCGACCAGTACTTCATGCGCGAGCCCGAGCGATTGCTGAGCCGCAGGGTCGAGGAGGCGATCATCGATCTGCACAACCCGCAGATCGCCGCCCCCCACCTCGAGGCGGCGGCCTACGAGCACCCCCTGACGCCGGCCGACGAGGAGTACTTCGGCGAGCAGGGCCTGCTCCAGGCCGAGCGGCTGAGGCAGGGCGGCAGGCTGCGGCGGCGCGGCGACGGCCTGGCTTGGGCGAAGCCGTACTCCCCCGCCGCCGAGACCGGCCTGCGCACCGCGAGCAACGAGCAGTTCGTCATCGTCGAGAGGCGTCAGGGCGAGATCATCGGCACCGTCGAGCGCGAGCGCGTCTTCCGTTTCGCCCACCCCGGCGCCGTGTACCTGCACCTCGGCCGCAGCTACCTGATCCGACACCTCGACCTCGATGGCCACACGGTGACGGTCGACGACTTCGACGGCAGCTACTACACGCAGGCCAAGACCGACAAGAACGTGCAGATCGCCGGGCAGGCAGGTATACGCCCGCTGCCCGGCGCCTCCCTCTTCCTCGGCGACCTCGAGGTCACGGAGCAGGTGGTCGCCTACCAGCGCCGCGACATGACCGACGGTCACATCATCGACACCACGACTCTGGACCTGCCGGAGCAGACGTTCACGACGCAGGCGTTCTGGATCGCGGTCCCGCGGCCTGTGCTGGAGAAGACCCTGGCGGGACTGAGCGAGACCGACGAGCTCGCCACTCCCGGCTCGCTGCATGCCGCCGAGCACGCGCTCATCGCCCTGCTGCCGCTGTATGCGATGTGCGACCGCTGGGACATCGGCGGCCTGAGCACGCCGTGGCACTGGCAGACGGACGCGGCGAGCATCTTCGTCTACGACGCCTACCCCGGCGGGATCGGCCTGTCGCGCCGGGGCTACGATGCCTTCGAGAGCCTCGCCGCCGACGCCCGCACACTCGTCGCCGAGTGCCCTTGCGAGAGCGGCTGCCCGAGCTGCGTGCAGAGCCCCAAGTGCGGCAACCTCAACGAGCCGCTGAGCAAGGCCGGGGCGGTGGCGCTGCTGGGGGCGATGCTGCAACACGGGTAGCGGCGTCGGCCGCGATCGATGGGTGCTCTACTGCAGCATCTTGAGGATGTGCTTCGCCAAGGTGTCGGCGATCTCCCTGTGCCGAGGCACCGGCTGGCTCACCTTGGTCGCCGGATTCTGATACCAGTCATGGCTGCCGCCATGCCGGATGAGCACACACCCGCTGGACTTCAGGGACCGGATGAGCTGGGAGCGCTTCACGCGACGTTGAGCTCACCGACCTTGTGCACGCAAGGTATCTGCCCTGAGGTGAGCTCGCTGTAGATGTCCTGGAGGTTCTTCTTGAGCTCATCCATGGTCTCACCCTGCGTGCGGTAGTCCGGGTACTCCTCCAGCCAGCCCACGAACAACTCGCCCTCTTCGTGGTAGATGAACCTCTTGCTCTCCATGATGTCCCTCCGTCGGCTCACTCGGATGCGCGACACATGCCCGTCTGAGTGGAGCCTGAGAAGACCGGTCGGCCGATGATGATGGTTCCAGTATACCGCGCCCACCTTGATCCTCCGGGTCTCACCGACCGGGACCGGTGGACGATCTCAGGGTCGCGATCCCGCTCCGCTCGGCACCCGCAGCCTCCCGGCGCAGGCTGATCATGGGTGCGCCGCCGACGTCCGCTCCCTGATCGCCCAGTGCCCCTGCGAGAGCGGCTGCCCGAGTTGCGTGCAGAGCTCCAAGTGCGGCAACCCGAACAAGCCGCTGAGCACGGCCGGAGCGGTGGCGCTGCGGAGGGCGATGCCACGCCGAAGTTGAGAATAAGCCCCCGAGTCACGAGCGGCTAACCAGCTAGAACGACCGGACGGCGCGCACCCTGTACGTCGACGCCTTGCCGTAGCCGTACCATTGGCCGTCGTGGAAGTCCGCGCCCCACGAGTCCCCTGCCCCTATCTCGGACGAACTCCAGTAGTAGGACTCGAATCGGGTCGAGAAGAACCCGCCGATCGCCGCTCGGTTGTCGTACAGCTTGCCGAGCTCGTCTTTGCTCGGCAGGTACCAGTCGCTGCGGCCACCCGAGACCAACTGAGCGCAGATGTGGGCGGCGCCGCCCGTGCAGCCGGCCTGGTGGAAGATCGCCAGCGTGTTCGTCGATCCGGTCCCCAGGACGATGCCCTGAGCGTCATCCCCTATCTCGGTCGCGACGATGCTGCTCCACGCGACGCCGGCGCTCTGGTCGGCCGTGGCGGCGATCAGGCCGTGTGTCTGTCCAGAGAAGTAGCCAGGGTCGTCAGATTGGAACATGTAGGCGATCTTGCCGCCGCCGTAGCTCTGGCCGATCACCGCGTCGGCGACCGTCACGGTGACCGTGTACTCCTGGGTTGAGGCGTCGGCGGCGGTCACCGCGTAGGTGACCGGGCCGGTGAAGTCGTTGTCGGTCACCGCGCTGACCTGGGGAGTGGCGCCAACCTTGACCGAGACGCCGGTGGTGGTGAAGGTCGCGACCAGGGCGGTGACGTCGGTGCCGTACGGGACGGTCGCGGCGATCGTGTGCGCGGTCTCGTCGATGGTGCCAGTGACGACCGGGGCCAGCCCCTCAAAGTCGAAGGCGGTGATCGCCTTGGCGGAGCTCGGTGGCGGGGGCTGCGGCGTTGCGATGGTGAAGGAGACGCTCTTGCTCCAGGCGCCGGAGCCGCGGGCGTTCTTGCCGCGGACCTTCCAGGTGAGACCGATGCCCTTCGGCAGCGTCTTGCTGCTCGTCCAGGAGCGCTTCTTGATGCCGGTCTTCTTGAGCAGCAAGGTGCTGCCCTTGTAGACGCGCAACTCGTAGCTGGTGGCGCGGGCCGCCTTGCCCCAGGTGAAGGTCGGCTTGGTAGTCGCGATGGTGCCCTTGGGCGACTTGGCGGTGGGCTTGCCGGGCTTGGCGATCGCCCGCGCTCCGGCGTCGGCGGCGGCGAAGCCGGCGCCGGCAAGGAGCACTGCGGCGAGGAGCGCTGTCATGAAGGCCGAGGTCAGCGCCCGCGGTCTATGGGCTCGGATGCTCGCACTGGTGAGCCTCATCTCTTACCCCCGTTGTGGGCCGGCCGGACTGTGTGGGCAGTATTGCTGGGGGAACCTCTGAGCGCAATGACGGCGCGCGCCAAGGGAGGACGGGGGACGCGAGTCGGCTCAGCGCCGCCTCCACCACGCACGCACCTCTTGCGGGACCTCGTTTTCGAATCTCGGCCCCAGCCGGCCGGGCGTCGGTATACTGGGTGACGGAGTCCCTTTCCGGCCCGGCGACGCGCCACCCGGCCGCGGCGGCGATGCGGGAGGAAGCGTGAGCAAGTACAGGATCGGCAGATGGGCGTCCGCGCCGGCGGCGCTGCTCTCTCTCGTCGTCCTGCTCCTGCTGGTCGGCGGGCCCGTCGCGCCGGCGGCCCAGCCGGCGCGGACCGCGGACGGGACGCGGGGCGTGCAGGTGGCGCCGCTGAACCCCGAGTTCGTGCTCTGGCAGGCCAGACGCAGCGTGAACGACGCGCTCCGAAGCGTCGACGGCCTCGGGCTCGGCCAGGTGCCGGCGCCGCAGATCCCTTACGACGACGAGCCGCCCGAGACGCGGCTTCCCCTCGCCGGATACGCTTCTCGCTACGACCTGCGCGACGAGGACAAGCTCACGCCCGTCAAGGACCAAGGCGAGTACGGCACGTGCTGGGCCTTCGCCACCTTCGGCTCCCTGGAGTCGTGCCTGCTGCCCGGAGAGTCCGCCGACTTCTCGGAGGACAACCTGGTGCTGCAGAACGGATTCGATACCGGCTCCACGGCCCACGACAAGTACATGCGCGGCGGCCACATCTGGTACTCCACCGCCTACCTCGCGCGCTGGGGCGGTCCCGTCTGGGAGTCCGAGGACGCCTACGGCGACGACATCACGCCGGGCGGGCTCTCGGCGCGCGCGCACGTGCAGGACATCTCGTTCTACGCGCCGCGCGCCTCGTCCCTCGACAACGACCGCATCAAGTACGCCGTCACCACCGACGGCGGCGCCTACGTCTCCATGTCGTGGCAGGGCAGTTCGCTCGGCTCCATCTACTACAAGGCGGCGACGCACGCCTACTACTACAACGAGCCGACCTACCCCAACCACGCCGTGGTGGTCGTCGGCTGGGACGACGACTACGCAAAGAGCAACTTCGCGCTCGCGCCGCCGGGGAACGGCGCCTTCATCGTCAGGAACAGCTGGGGTACGGACTTCGGCGACGGCGGCTACTTCTACGTCTCTTACTACGACACCGTCTTCGGGCGCTACGACTACGCCGCCACGGTCGAGGGCGCCGAGTCGATGACGAACTACGACGCCATCTACCAGTACGACCCGCTGGGCGAAGTGGGCGCTGTCGGCGCCGGAGTGGCGACCTTCTGGGGCGCCAACCGGTTCACCGCCGGCGCCGGCTCGCGCCTGGGCGCGGTCGGCTTCTACGCCGAGGCGCCGAACACGGCCTACGAGGTCTGGGAGGGTCCGGCGCTCGACAGGCTGACGAAGATCGCCGCCGGCACGTTGCCGCAGATGGGCTTCCACACGGTGACGCCGGCCGACGGACCCGCCCTGACGAACGGCGTCGACTTCGTGGTCGCCGTCAAGCTCACGACGCCCGGTAACACGTATCCGCTGGCGATCGAGTACCCCGCGGCAGGCTACTCGAGCGCCGCCTCGGCCTCGCCCGGCCAGAGCTTCGTCAGCTGGAACGGAACGACCTGGGACGACGTCACCTTGTGGAAGCCCGGCGCGAACGTGTGCCTCAAGGCCTACGCGACCAGCGTCATCGACACGACCACGCCGGTCACCACCGACGACCATCTCACCGCCCCGCTGGTCGCCCCCGCAACCATCACGCTGACGCCCACCGACACGTACTCGGGCATGATCGGCGGTGAGGCCAGGACCGAGTACAAGGTCGACGGCGCCGACGCCTACACGACCGGCACCAGGGTCGTCCTCGAAAGAGGCGAGCACACCGTGGCCTACCGCTCGACCGACGCGGCCGGCAACCTGGAGACGCCCGACAAGAGCTTCACCGTCACGGTGACGCCGGCGCCGCTCAGGAGCGCCGGCGACTACGCCTTCGCGCCGGATACCCGCAGCGGCTGGCACAAGACCCCCCAGACGGTCACCATCACCGCCTCCGGTGGCGCGGGCACGGACCGCGCCATCCACGTCAGCACGGACGGCGGCGCGACCTGGACGGCGACCGCCGGCGACAGTGCCCGGGTACCGGTGGACGGTCAGGGCTCACACCGCGTCCAGTACTACGCCGCCGACTCGCTGGCCACCGAGGCCGTCCACGACGCCGGCTACGTGAACATCGACTCGCGGCGCCCGGTGACCAGGGCCGCGCCGGCCGCCGTCAGGAAGGGCCGGCGTGTCACCCTCAGGTTCAGCGTGGCCGACGCGCAGCCCGGCTGCGGCAAGGCCGTCGTGAAGCTCCAGATACGCAGGCGCGGACGCGTCGCCCAGACGATCCGCGTCGGCGTCAGGGCGACCAACACCGCCCTGACGTACCGGCTCACCGCCCGCCTCGCACGAGGCACGTACACCTGCCGCGTGCTGGCCACCGACATCGCCGGCAACACGGCCTCGCGCATCGGCTCGGCGAGGCTGGTGATGCGGTAGGGCGGCATCGCGGCCGGGTGGCAGCGCCGCACTGCGCCGCGGTCGCCGCCACCACCGCACCGGCCGCGGCGACAGGGTGCGCGGGTGGCCCGCCGAGCGTCCGCCCGGCGGGCCACCGCACTGCCCCGTCTACTTCACGCGCAGCTTCCGGCTGGCGACCTTGGCCTGCGCGTTGCCGGCCAGGTCGGTCGCGTAGACCTTCCAGGTGTACGAGCCCTTGGCCAGCTTGCACTTGTAGCTGTAGGTGAGGTTCTTGTTGGTCGCACGCTGGCCCAGCTTGAGGGTCTTCTTGAGCTTCTTGCCCTTGTAGATCTTGATTGTCGTGAGCGCGGTCTTGCTGGCCGCGTCGCTGACCTTGAAGCGGAGCTTGGCCTTGGCGTTGCGCTTGACGCTCACGGCCTTCAAGGCTTTGACGACCGGCTTGGCCGTGTCACGCGCGACGGCGAAGCTCGAGAAGCTGGTCACCTTGCCGTAGATGTCGGTCGCGGTGAGCTTCCAGGTCACGTCCTCCCAGGCGCCCGAGCTCGCCTGATGCATGAGGCGCAGCTTGTCGATCGGTCCGGCGTAGCCGTTGGCGCGCAGCACGGCGATCGGGATCTTGATCTCGACCTCCCCGCTGAAGGCGGCGTTCGTCTCGAGCTTCAGCGTCACCGCAACGCTGGAGCAGCCCGGGACGGCGGTGCCGGCGGGAGGCACGCTGATCGTGCCGGTCAGCGTGCCGGCGCTCGCCACCTGCGGGAACGTGACCGTGAAGCCGCTGACCGTCACCGCTTGTCCGCTGCCGGTCGGCAGCGGCGCCTGGCTCGGCGTCGGTGTGGGCGTGGGCGTCGGCTCGGGCGGTGGCGGCGGGACGGTGACGGTGAAGCTCGCGGCGCTCGTCCCGGTGCCGCCGGGGGTGGTGACGCTGATCGTGCCGCTGGTGGCGCCGCTCGGCACGGTGGTCGTGATCTGCGTCGCGCTGACGACGGTCAGCGCCGTCTGGTCGGCGCCGTGGAAGCTGACCTTGGTGGCGCCGGTGAAGTTCGTCCCGGTCAGGGTCACGGCGGCGCCGACCAGGCCCGAGGTCGGCGTGAAGCTCGCGACGGTGGGCGGGAGGAAGAGCGCGGCATCGATGTTCGGCGTCGCCGCTCCGGCGGTCACGGCGACGTCGTCGGCGTGGTCGAGGTCCGGCTTGTTGTTGTAGCACTGCTTGGCGTACTCGCCGCCGTAGCAGTCCTCGAACTCGACGCGGTAGCTGCCGGTGGGCAGGCCGCCGAGGTCGTAGGCGCCGCTGGCGTCAGTCTCGGCGTACGACACGTCTTCCCAGCCGCCGTCGCCGTCGGAGCGGTAGGCGGTCACAGCGATGTCCTCGAGAGCGCCGCCGCCGGTCTTCGTCACCGTGCCGGTGATGTGGCCCGCCGTCGCAAGCGTGGCGTTGATGTCCTCCGTCGGCGCTCCGGCGGTCACGTCGACGCCGTCGGCGTGGTCGAGGTCCGGCTCGTTGTTATAGCACTGCCTGGCGTACTCGCCGGACCAGTCCTGGAACTCGACGCGGTAGCTGCCGGTGGGCAGGCCGCCGAGGTCGTAGGTTCCGTCACCCGCGGTCGACGCCCAGTCCACGTAGGCCCAGCCGCCGGAGCCGTCGGACCGGTAGGCGTACACAGAGATGTCCCCGAGGGCGCCGCCGCCGGTCTTCGTCACCGTGCCGGTGATGTGGCCCGCAGTCGCAAGCGTGGCGTCGATGTTCGGCGTCGCCACTCCGGCTTGTCGTTGTAGCACTGCCTGGCGTACTCGCCGGACCAGTCCTGGAACTCGACGCGGTAGCTGCCGGTGGGCAGGCCGCCGAGGTCGTACGTGCCGTCATCCGCGGTCCTCGCCCAGCGCACGTCTTCCCAGCCGCCGTCGCCGTCGGAGCGGTAGGCGGTCACATCGATGTCCTCGAGGGCGCCGCCGCCGATCTTCGTCACCGTGCCGGTGATGTGGCCCGCGGTCGCAAGCACGGCGTCGATGTTCGGCGTCGCCGCTCCGGCAGTCACGTCGACGTCGTGGGCATGGTCGAGGTCCGGCTTGTCGTTGTAGCACTGCCTGGCGTACTCGCCGGACCAGTCCTGGAACTCGACGCGGTAGCTGCCGGTGGGCAGGCCGCCGAGGTCGTAGGTGCCGTCATCCGCGGTCCTCGCCCAGCGCACGTAGTCCCAGCCGCCGTCGCCGTCGGAGCGGTAGGCGGTCACATCGATGTCCTCGAGGGCGCCGCCGCCGCCCGTCACGGTGCCGGTGATGTGGCCCGCCGTCGCAAGCGTGGCGTCGATGTCCTCCGTCGCCGCTCCGGCGGTCACGTCGACGTCGTCGGCATGGTCGAGGTCCGGCGCGTCGTTGACGACAAGCCTACGGTTTCGCAGGGTCGCCGAAGCCGCGGAGGTACGCGCGCCCGTGGTCCGGAGCATCATGCGTTGTCAGGAGTGGCGCCCTGGCCCGGCACGGTCACTGCCGCGGCTCCGCCCGGGATCACCTGCCGCAGAGCAGGCGCTCCTGGTAATCGTTCGGCTTCAGTCGCGGAGCCAGTTGCTGGGCGCGACGCAGCGCCTCCTCGGAGCCGGTCTTGTGCCCGGCGGCCTCGAGATAGACCGAGATCCAGTGCCAGGCGTCCGGCGAGCGCGGGTCCTGCGCGAGCAGGGACTCGTGCAACGAAGCCGCGGCGCCGGCATCCGAGCGCGAGAGCGCCTCGACGGCGGCGTACGCGCACAGACCCTCGAGCACGGGGTTGTGCGGGTTCGCCTCGAGGCCTGCCCGCACCGCGTCCGCGACCTCCCCGAGGCGGCCGGTCGCGATCGCGAACCTCGCGAGGTCGGCGTACCCGGTGGGGCCGGTCGGGCTCAAGCACCTCGGCTACAGCGACAAGGAGATGGCGCGGCTCATGGGCGTCAAGCCCAACGTCCCGCGCCACTACCTCAGCGAAGGCAAGCGCAAGCTCGGCCTGCCCGCCGGAGCGGCGGTGATGCTCTTCGTCCACTTCTCCGGAGTGATCGACGACGCCCTGCCCCTGCTCGCCGCCCCGCCCCACGACGACGCCCCGCGCGCCGCAGACGACCAGGTCATCGAGGCCGCTCGGGGGCCTTCGATTCCGTAGGCTGCGGAATCGCAGCCTTGACCCGCCGCCGCCCGGCGACGACGATGCGGAGGCGCCCGGCGGGATCCTGCGAGACCATCCCCTCGCAGACCCTGCACGCCGGCCGCAGCGATCGTCACCACGGGAGGAGGCCTCGGGAAGCCGAGGTCGCAGTGGGGCCCGACCGGCCGCCATCGCCACAAGTACGGCCGTGGCGGCCGGTCGTCACTGCTTTTCGCGAGGCCGACTGGGGACGCCCGAAGCCCGTCTGCCGCATCCTGAAGCCTCGATCGGCCGTGTGCGGCACGTCTTGCGACGCAACGTCGCGTCTGCGGCGCCGCCGGCTCTCACCGGCGGCGCCGCAGACCGTCCCTCAGTTCACCGTGAGCGTCGTCCGCGTCACCCCACGCTGGAAGTTGCGGGCGAGGTCCATGGCGCGCACCACCACGACGTAGGTGCCAGGGGACAAGCTGCGGGTGCTGATCCGCAGCTTGTGCCACGCGTTGGTCTTCACCTGCCGGGTACTGGAGCGCGTCAGCGCCCGCCCGGAGGCGTCGACGACGACGAGCCGCACGAGAGCGCGACCGCAGCCGGGGACGTGGTCCCTGACCCGGTACTTGAGCCAGGCCGCGGAGCCGGCCGGGCCCGCAGGGCCGGAGCGGAGCTGGACACGTGGGCGGCGCGTGTCGACACGCACGGCGCAGTGGCCGGGCGGCTCCTGGACGTTGGCGTGGATGTCCACGGCGCGATACTCGACGCGGGTCACGCCCTGGCGGCGGATCGTCACAGCGGAGCCTCTGACCCACTCGCCGTCACCGAGACGGTACTCGGTGTAGGCGACGGCGATGCCGTAAGGCCCAGGCTGGCCGGCGAACGTCAGCTTGACCGGCCGCTTCTGCCAGCCCTTGGTCCGACCCTGGACGGTGCTGGAGGGCATGGACGGCGCCATGAAGACGTAGGCGGCGCCGGCCTGCGCCAGCTCGCCGGAAGCGGCGAGAGGGGCGCCCATCAGGAAGCTGTCGGCGTCGAGCGCGACGGCGTGTCCGAAGCCGTCGCCCGCGACCTCGCCGCTCGCGGCCAGCTTCTGGTACTGGGTCCAGGTCGTCCCCGAGCGGGTGAAGATGTAGGCGGCGCCGGGCGACGCCACCGGCTGTGGGGGGCCAGATACGCCGGCGGCCTGGAAGTGCTCGGCGCCGATCAAGGCGGTGTCGCCCTGCAGGGCCACCGAGACACCGAAGGCGTCATCGAACGTCGCGTCGGCCGCAGTCAGCTTCGCCTGCTGGGTCCACGTCGTGCCCGAGCGGGTGAAGACGTAGGCGGCGCCACCGGTCCCCAGTGGGATGTCGACATCGGACACGCTCGTGGAGGTGATCCCGTAGCTGCCGACAAGCGCGGTGTCGCCGTCGAGGGCGAGCGAGACGCCGAACCACTCCCACTCGACAGTCGCGTCCGGGGTCAGCTCCGCCTGCTGGGTCCAGGTCGCGCCCGAGCGGGTGAAGACGTAAACAGCCCCGTCGTTCAGCACGAAGCCCGACGATCCGAAGACCCTGAGGGTTCTGGCGCTGATCAAGGCCGAGTCGCCGTCGAGGGCAACGGCGGCGCCGAAGCGCCCGAACTCGACGGGCACGCCGGCCGTCAGCCTCGCCTGCTGGGTCCACGTCGCGCCCGAGCGCGTGAAGACATAGGCGGCCCCGGCGTAGACCTCTCCGCCAGACTCGGCCAGCGAAGCGCCGATCAGAGCGGTGTCGCCGTCGAGGGCGACGGAGGCGCCGAACCCGTAGGCGTCGACGGTGTCTCCCCCGCTCAGCTTCGCCTGCTGGGTCCACGTCGCGCCCGAGCGGGTGAAGACGTAGGCGGCGCCGACCGCGACGAATCCGGGCTCAGGCGATGCTTTGATACCGCCGGAGCCCATGCCGATCAGGGCGGTGTCGCCGTCGAGGGCGACCGAGGCGCCGAACCGCCCGTACTCGACGGGCGCGTCGGCGATCAGCTTCGCCTGCTGGGTCCAGGTCACACCCGAGCGGGTGAAGACGTAGGCGGCGCCGGCCGCTTCCAGCACCCCGGAATCGGCCGAAGGGGCGCCCACGAGAGCGGTCTCGCCGTCGATGGCGACGGAGTAGCCCAGGTAGTCGCTTGCGGCCGCGTCACCGGCGGTCAGCTTCGCCTGCTGGACGGCCAGAGTGGCCAGCGGGTCGCCGCCGGGCGCGGCGGCGGCCGGCGCAGCGGCGGCGCCGAGCAGGCAGGCCAGAGCGACGACCAGCGCCGCGACGGCCGCCGGCGGCCGGACGACCGGCGATCGGCGAGCACGGGTCGGCTGCGAACGCGAATTCCTCATGGTGCGACTCCTCCGTTGGTCTCGATTCTTCTGCTCGTCGTCAGTGCTGCCCCGTCCACGTCCGGCCGCCGTTGGTCGTGCGCAGCCGCAGGCTCTTGTCGCCGACGACCCACCCGCGCGACGCGCTGACGAAGCACACCGCCGTCAGGTCCTTGCGGGTGCCGGTCATCCTCTTGACCCAGTGCGCGCCCCCGTCGGAGGTGCGCAGCACGCAGCCGCTCTCGCCGACCGCGTAGCCCACCCTGGTGGAGACGAAGTCGACGGCGAGGAGCCGCCCCTTGACCCCGGACTTCTGCTTCTTCCAGGTCGCCCCGGCGTTCACGGTCTTGACGATGCGTCCCGCGTCACCGACCGCCCAGCCCGTCTTGCCGGCGGGGAAGTCGATGTCGCTGTAACCGGCGTAGGCGCCGGGGATCGCCGGCAGCGCGCGCCGTACCCAGGTGGCTCCGCCGTTCGCCGTCGCCCAGACGCCGGCCTGACGGCCCCACTTGAACACATAGCTGCGCGTCTCCGTCGGGCTGCTCACGCGCGAGAACCCGCCGGAGCCGTCCGGCAGAGGCAGATCCAGCCGGCTCGTCCAGGTCGCGCCGCCGTCGGTGGTCGCGGCGATCGACCCGCCGGACTCCGACGTGCCGTTGGAGCAGGCGGCCCACCCCAGCTTGGCGGTCGCGAAGGAAGCGTCGTTGAAGATCCCGAGACCCGCCCGCGAGGTGTCCTGCCAGGAGGCGCCGGCGTTGGTCGTGCGCACCAGGCCGCCGTTACCCCACATGCCGGTCGTCCGGCTCACGAAGCTCACCCAGCAGACGCCCGCGCCGACGGTGATGGTCGAGCCGGTCCCGGTCCAGGTGCGCCCGCCGTTGTTCGTCTTCCAGACAGTGGTGAGGCCGGTCTTGCCGTCGATACCGGTGACCCAGCCGTGGCTCTTGTCCACGAACGAGACCGAACCGTAGTCGACCGAAGCCTCTGCGACGGCGGCGAAGCACGCCGCCCAGAGAAGGCACAGCACAAGCGTCGCCGTGCCTGCCACTGCGAACCGATGGGCCGCCGCACCGGCGCCCCCCTGCCGTTGCCGGCGTCCGGGCGCCCGGCCCGGCCCGCCCGCTGCTCCCCCGCGCCTCATGATGGCCTCCTCCCCGTGGTTCCACCAGTGACCTCATCATACTGCCTCGACCTTGAGAGCGACATGGTCCGGCGACGGCGCGCGACGGTGTGAAGGCCGGTGCCGTGAGGTAGTCTGCGGCCTGACGCCCTCAGGAAAGGAACCCAGCCGTGCCGGACGACCTCATCATCACCGAGCTCGACGCCGCCGAGATCGACGAAGTCGCGCCGTTGTGGAAGGCGCTGCTCGACCACGTCGCCGCGCTGCCCGGGTCGCTCGTGCCGGTACGGCCATCAGACGAATCCTGGGTGCTCGAGCGCGTGGACATGCTGGAGGCGCTGGCCGGCGGCGCCTTCGCGCTGGTGGCTCGCCGCCGCGGCACAGCCGTCGGCTATCTCTTCGTACGCGTCGAGGGCCCGGACCCCGTGTGGTACACCGGCGACACCCACGCCGAGCTCGCACACCTGTGCGTGGCCGAGGGTGAGCGCGGCAACGGGGTCGGCGGTGCGCTCGTGGACGCGATGGACGCCGAGCTCGAGCGCCGCGGCATCGAAGACGTGGAGATCGGCGTGGACACCGGCAACGACGACGCCGTGCGTTTCTACGAGAGCCGCGGCTACCGGCCCGACTACCGGATCTTCTACGGGTCGCCGGGGCGC
>Ga0172370_10007683_pt1 | contig 13154 bp, 13 predicted proteins | sample LakKiv5m_FD_114538 | JGI IMG/M metagenome (GOLD analysis project Ga0172370, IMG submission 114538) | Freshwater microbial communities from Kabuno Bay, South-Kivu, Congo - kab_022012_11.5m | ecosystem: Environmental > Aquatic > Freshwater > Lake | place: Democratic Republic of the Congo...
TACTAAAAACGCAAACCAACGTAATTTTTTTTCATTCCTAAAAACTTTCTGATACAAGTAAAGGTTCCCCGCACGCGGCGGATAAATTACTTTATATAAAAAAATCGTAATCACAAAAGCCAATAGCGGCAGAACTATCCACATCAACAGGATTTTGGAGAAAAGCACCTTTAATGATAATGCCTTAAAAAAAATCCCGGCTCCGACTATCGCTCCGACCGTCACCTGGCTGGTCGATTGAGGAATCTTTAATAAATTTGCGATTGCTAAGCTAAACGCCGCGGAAAAAATAATAATCAAAGCCACCGGTAAACTGATAAATTCCTTTGCTAAGAGTTTACCACCTAAGGTAACGACGACATTTCTGCCAAGCAGTATTGCTCCCAGTATCACAAAACCCGTAAAAAATATAACCGCCCTTTTACGCGTAATGAGCTTGGCCCCATAAAGAGAGGCAAATGCCGGCGCGATTCCGCTGGCCCCCATATTTAATGCGAAAAACACACTGATTATAAACAATGCTAAATTTAACATAAGTTGTTACTTTCCTTACTAAATCGAATAGGTGAGCACCCTTGAGGAGGCGCTAATCTGCTGCCTTAAATCCTCAAAAGTAACCTGATCAATAATATCTGAAGTTGCCCGGGCAACCTTCTGCCAGATTCCCTTAAAAACACACCGGTTTAAATCCAGGCAGTTAGAGTACCCCTTTTCCACGCAGGCAATCGGCTCAATTGGCCCATCCATAAACCTGACCACTTGGCCCACGGTAATACCAGACGGATGTTTAGACAATTGATAACCTCCGACATTACCGCGTTTACTTTCTACAAAACCACCTTTTTTTAAATCCAAAAGCACTTGTTCTAAAAACTTAACCGGCGCGTCAATACGTTTAGCAATATCATTAATTGTCGATAACCCCTGCTCATAATGCAAAGCCAAATCTAGAAGCGCTTTTAACGCGTAATCACCTTTATAAGTAATTCTCATTTTACCCCCTCTTCTATACTATCTCTATAAACATAGTAGAGTATAACTTAAAAATAATAATTGTCAAGAGAAATTTTATTAATTATTTAACTCGGCTAATTTCTCGCGCACTTCCTGGAATTTAACCGAGTCGACACTTCGATAGATCTCCTGCGCTTTACGCCAACATTCTCTGGCCATGTTTTTCTTTCCCTTCTTCTGATACAGCAAACCTAGATTATAATTCGCGTTAGCTAAATCCGGCAAACTATTAATTTCATCGGCCAGCCGGATTGACTGATCAAAACACTCCCGGGCTTTTAGCGGATCATCCATCTCCAGATAAAGCTCGCCAATCATATTATAATCACAGGTTAAATTAACCTTGTTATTTTGTTTCTGGTCCACCGTTAACCCTTTAGCATAATAATCTAAGGCTTTATGATACTCCTTTTGGAAAAGATAAATTTCCCCCAAATTAAAAAAACAATCGCTTAATTCATTTTCCAGCTTAAGCGACTGGAAGATCATAAGGCTTTTTTCGTAAAACTCTTTGGCGGCGGGATAATCATCTTTATTGGCAAAAACCAGCCCAATATCAAAATAATCGCTGGCCAGGTTCTTACGGTATTCGTAATTTTTGCTCCGGCTTATATTAATCGCCACGCTTTTAGTCAATAACTGCATCGCCGCTTCAAAATTCATTTTATCAATATTCCAAACCGCGAGTTTTCTCAAGGCTATTGCCTCGTTTAATTTATCTTTTAATTCCATGCTTAAAGCCAGCGCCTTATGGTAAAACTCCTCAGCCTTATTCAGTTGGCCGTCAAGATGGTAAAACCACCCTAATTTAATATAAGCCTGGCTCAGGTGAGCCTTATGATTTAGCTTCTCGCTTTTAAGCACATAATCAAAATAATATTTTAAAGCCTTATCTTTTTCGCCGATACGTTGATACGCATTAGCCATAATCGGATAAACCGCCAGATAATCCTGATCCCTGTCAATTACCTGCTGGCCCAAAGTTATCGCCGCCTGATTGTGGCCCTGGCGGTACTGGGATGCGGCATTAAGGAATAAATATAACTTAGTAGGATTAATCTTCGGAAGCCAAAAAACCAAAAAAATACTCAAGCCCATAAAAATAAGCGCTAAGCTTAGCTTTAAGATAACCTTTTTATAAATTAAATTTATTTTACGCCGAGGATCCTGATGGCGCGGAGATTTAAAAAAAACAAATCCCGGATCCCCATAAAGCAGATAATTCACCCAGTGCAAACCAGCCAATCCATACTCCTTAACCAGCTTTAACCGAGATAATCGTACCGACTCCCCCACGCTTGAGCCAGAGATAAGTTTACTGTAAAACTCCTGCGCAAATATCAGGCTGGCGTTATCCTCGATTTTGCGAATAGAGCCGATATAGTGCCTGACCCCGGCGAATAAAAAAGCGCTGGCCATGCCATAATTAGCCTGCTGGTATTCTGAAGCGATTAAAACAGGATTCATTTGCGCGGAATGACAGGAGTTCGAAAAGACTAAAGCCGGTAAACTGCAACTTTGCCCCATCTTGAGTATATCCGTTATTTTAAAAACACCGTCACTTAAGACCCAACCGCTATCTTTAACATTTGTTTTATCAAACTCGCAGTGGCCGGCATAATGCAGGATATCATAATCACAGATATTTTTCTTTACATAATGCCGGTCAATATTCGTTGATTTAAAATTAACCTGAATTTTTTTAATTTTATGGCTAAACTGGTTTTTGATATTTAAGCCTTCCAGATACGCGGATTTTAAATCGCCGCTGGGATTGGCTAAAATTAGCATCTTTAAACTCTCCGTTAAATCACGGTATTGAACTGCCAAAGAATCGCCTTTACTGCGCACCAGCCTTCCCAAGCTGAATTTTAAACCCAGGAAATCCTCACCATCATAAATTAGCTCCCAAGGGAATTGAATCAACTCCTCATCCAAAGAAAGAGTGAGCGCGCAAGGCAGGATACTTTTAAGTTTTACCTTAATGGAACGGCTAAGCAGATGGTCCCAAAATAATTGGCCGATTTTTTGCAGACTCTTTAATTGCTGAAGTTTGGATACTTGATCCTTAGCCGGGCGGTTTAAAACCTCAACCATCTCCAGACTTAAATGCCTTAATTCGCCAAAAGAAACCCCCACCTGTCGATAATGCCGTAAAGTGGGGGCAGTTTGTCCCTGATCAAATAGGCCCATCTTAAGCGCATCATCCTGCTTAAAAACTTCTAAGATTAGGGCTTCCGTATGAGGCATAAAATTATGCGCTTACTTTTAAATCAATCACCGCTTCCCTTTGATCCTCTCGGTATATCTCCACCGCATAGCTGCCAGGTAAAATATTTTCAAAGAAACTACTGCCCGCCGGATCAGTTATAATTGACTCTAACTCAATTCCGTCTCTGACCAGAGTAACCCGTAAATCTTTGCTAATCTTCTGGCTTTTTTTGTCTTTAACCGTAATCGTCAAATTAAAACTCTTAATCGATTTACTCTGGATCTTCGCCATAACCCTGACTTGCTGTAAATCTTTTAAAATACTTATCTCATCCTTAAATTCACTGATCTTTCTACTGCGTAATACCGGAGCAGGAACCAGCTCTTGGCCAAAGAGCACATCTCCGGTAGTCTGAATAATCTCTAAAGCTTTTTCTTTAAGCTTAATGAATATTTCTAGTAAATCACCTGAATTATCCTGATTAACTAACATTTTAATCTTCTCCAGCAGCGCCGCAGGAACCTCTAAACTTAAATGTGGCTGTATTTTAAGCTGAGTACTTAAATATTCAGCGCACAAATCACAGCTCAGCGCATGTTTTTGCATCAGCTTTTTCTCCGGCTCAGAGAGCTTATCCTCAAGAAAACAGGCTAAGCTCTCCGCATCCGGATGAACCTCTGCGCTAAATCGGTTAGTTTTCTTCCATTCCCGATAAATAATCCTCGCCAGCTGCTCAAAATAGTCAGGCATACTTCTCCTTCTAATACAATAGACGTATTAATTGAAAAAATCTAACTAAAAAAATCCTTTCTGTTTAAAGCAATCCTGTAATTTCTGCAAGATCCTGCTTTTACGCATATCCACCGCCCCGCGTTTAATCTTTAAATACTCCTTTATCTCATCCGGAGTCAGCTCCTGATTCAGGAATAATTCCAAAAAATACTGCTCATCAGTCTCCAGCAAACTAATGCACTCCTGAAGAGTTTTGCGCCTGTCCTGATGGTTAAGAAATTCAATTGCCCCTGCCGAAAGGTCCTTAAGCATGTCCTTGAGAATAAAACCATCCTTATCCTCGGCGTCTAAAGATGTAAGCGGCTTAAGTTTGCGTAAATAATCAATCGTAAAGTTAATCGTTACCTGCCTGAGCCAACTCGCCAAAGAACAACCATTTTTCCCCTGATAAGTAGATAGTTTTCGATAATGATTATCAATTAAGGCCTGAAATATTTCTTGAAAAATATCCTCCACCTGTTGAGTGGAAACACTACGGCCTTTAACCTTCAGAACGCTATAAATATAATTATAAATTAGGGGAGAATAACGAAAGATGAATTCAGACCAGGATTGTTTGTTCCCTTTGAGGCAGCCTTGGACAAATATTAAATCATCCATGGCTATAATTATAGCACTAAAAATTCTTAACAAAAGTAAAAAAAGACCCCATTTCCCGCTTAGCTGCGAAACAGTTTCCAAGCTAAAGGGAAATGGGGTATTTGAAACTTTTAGAGATTACTTAAACAGCGTATTTTTAATAATAAATGATGCGAATACAATCGAAACCATGGACATCAGCTTAATTAGAATATTTAAGCTCGGGCCCGAAGTATCCTTAAATGGGTCTCCCACCGTATCACCAACCACTGTAGCTTTGTGGGCAGGCGATCCTTTGCCGCCATGATGCCCTTCTTCGACAAATTTCTTGGCATTATCCCAGGCGCCTCCAGAGTTAGCCATCATTACCGCTAAAACAAAACCGGTAACTGTTGCGCCCATAAGCAAGCCAGCAACCGCATCAATACCAATCAATAAACCTACAGCGATCGGAGCAACGATTGCCAAGAGAGACGGCGCAATCATTTCTTTCTGCGCCGCGGCAGTGGCAATAGTTACGCAACGCGCATAATCCGGCTTAGCTGTCCCTTCCATGATACCGATTATTTCCTTAAATTGCCGGCGAACTTCCACGACAATTTTACCGGCGGCCCGGCCAACTGCCCGCATGGTTAAAGAACAGAATAAAAATGGCAGCATACCACCGAGGAATAGGCCGACTAATACCGTAGGATTCATCATGCTGGTATTTATATCTTTACCGAAAAGTATAACCTGGTCTTTATAGGCAGCAATCAAAGCCAACGCGGTTAAGGCGGCTGAACCAATCGCAAAACCTTTACCCGTGGCAGCAGTAGTATTACCCAGGGCATCCAAAGCATCAGTTCTTTTTCTTACTTCCGAAGGTAATTTCGACATCTCGGCATTACCGCCAGCATTATCCGCCACCGGCCCATAGGCATCCGTAGCCAAAGTAATACCTAAAGTAGAAAGCATCCCTACCGCTGAAATAGCAATACCATAAAGCCCGGTATTAAAATTTGCTGCTCCGCCAGACATAAAAAAACTAACCATAATCGCGACACAGACAATAATTACCGGAATCGCCGTCGACATCATACCTACAGCAATACCACCGATAATTACCGTCGCCGGTCCGGTTAAAGATGCGTCCGCAATCGAGCGCGTAGGTTTAAAACCGCTGGAAGTATAATACTCGGTTACTAAACCAATTAAAACACCTGCAATCAAACCTGCCAACACTGACCAGTAAACTCCTAGATGCTCAACCCCTAATGAATATCTCACTAAAAAGTATGAAATTACTGCCACGATTAACGAGCTGGTAAATACACCTTTTCTTAAAGCCGCCAGTAATACTTTTTGACTAGCCTGCTCACCGCTTTTTACAAAAAAAGTTCCAATAATCGAAGCAATCACGCCTACCGCAGCCATTACCATTGGCACGGTTACCCCGGCAACCCCTAAGCCGGCCGCAACCCCTAAAGCCGAAGTAGCCACGATTGAACCAACATATGATTCATAAAGATCCGCGCCCATACCCGCCACGTCACCGACATTATCACCGACATTATCTGCAATCACCGCCGGATTACGTGGATCATCTTCAGGAATACCTGCTTCGACTTTACCGACTAAATCCGCGCCAACATCCGCGGCTTTCGTGAAAATACCGCCGCCGACCCTGGCAAAAAGCGCCATTGAGCTGGCGCCCATACCAAAACAAAGCATGGTCGAAGTAATCGCCGCAATCTTATCCGTTCCTAGAGGAATCGCATGGCAAGAATAATACCAATTTAGAAAATAATACCAGATACTTAAATCTAATAGCCCTAAACCAACTACAGTAAGGCCCATAACTGCCCCGCTGGAAAAAGCCACGCGTAAACCGGAATTTAAGCTCTTGGATGCTGCTTGAGCGGTCCGATTGGAAGATTGCGTAGCAATCGACATACCGATAAAACCGGATAAACCGGAAAAAATACCTCCGGTTAAAAAAGCAAAAGGCACGAATATAACTAAATAATTCTTCAAGGCCATTGCCAAGAGAATAAAAAATACCACGATAAAAAACATAGAAATGCCCAAATACTGCCTTTTTAAATAAGCCCGCGCTCCCACCCGCACAGCCTGAGCAATCTCCTTCATTTTATCCGATCCTTCATCCATCCTTAAAATACTTAGGGCCAGATAAAATGCAAAACCTAAAGCCAGAATCGAACCAACCGGTGCCAATAACAACAGATCAAAACCCATCTTTACTACGCTCCTTTCAGATATATATTAATTACTGCATTATCTTGCAATTTTTAAAAATTCGAAAGTATCTTAACACAACTACACTCGATGTCAATAGAAATAGGGGAGGAGTCCCTTTTCGGCTAATTTTTCAGAAAATGGGAAACCTCCCCGATCTGCCTTCTTTATCTTTCCCCTCGACTACTTCTCCCTCAACATCAATAACTTTACCGCGGCGATGGCTACCTGACTGGCCGTTAGCAGCCACGCCACCGCTGCCCTGGCGAAGCTGTGCGCTAATTTTCCGGGCAAAAGCATGTATTTTAATAACGAATAAAAGAACCAGTACCGCCTCAACCCCCAGCCACAAACGGGTTGAGCCAAAAATGAGTTTACCAAAGATAAGGTTAAACATGATCAGCATCGGCAATAAACATCCTGATTGGCCGGTGAATACAAAACCCGAAGATGGCATTAAAATTTCTCCCAATGTAAAAGCTCTTTGGAACTTCTTTTTTCCATAATTTTAAACGCCCCTTCATCTTGAGGATATCCCAAGGCAATCAGGCTGATCAATTTCATGCCGCTTGATGCATTTAACAGTGTATTTACCTGCTCAGAGTAAGGCTTTTTATCTCCGGCTATCCAGCAAGAACCAATACCTAAAGCTGTTGCGGCTAAAAGAATATTGCAGGTAGCCGCGCAGCCGTCTTCCAGGTAATATTTTGTATCCACGCAAAAAACCGCAATGCCGGCAGCTGCCTGAGCCATAAGTTTGGCATTTTCACCTAATTCCGACAAGTCTTTTAGTTTATGCTTATCCGTAACAACTACAAACTCCCAAGGCTGTACATTTCTGGCAGTCGGAGCAAACCTGGCCGCATCAATTAGCTTTTCTAAATCCGCCCGTGATATCTGTTTATCGCGAAATAACCGGATACTGCGCCGAAATTTTAAAAGTTCAAGATTTTCCATTTAAGAAATTTTACTGCGCACTTCCTGAGGGATTGCTTGCGGCTTTAAATGCTTATCGACACAAACAAGGATAGTTTTGGCTTGAACAATCAGCTGTTTATTTTGATTGTAGATTTCATGCAGGAATTCAATGCGTACCCCGGTAATTGTTCCTCTTTGTGTCTGAATCTCCAGCTCATCCCCGTAGACAGCCGGAAATTTATAATCCACCTCTTGACGCGCTACCACAAACAAGGTTCCCGCATCCGCCAGCTGTTTAATCGATGCGCCTTTTAAAGCAAAATACTCTGTACGCGCTTCTTCCAGAAAATTAAGGTAGTTGGCGTAATAAACCACTCCGCCGCAATCAGTATGATGATAATAAATACGTATTTTCATATGTTTTCTAATATACCGCTAAACTGTTAATTGTCAATATATTCCCCGATAAAACAATCTTGCCGGATACTTTTAAGTCTGGCGCGTACAATTAAGTTAACTAGATTAGGCTTAAATGGTAATCTTACCTTTAGATAATTATCCGTTAGGCCTTCAACTAGCCCGGAAGCATTCTTCGGCTTTGCCTCAATTAAAACATCAACCTTCCGGCCGATAAATTTTTGCATAAATTCTTTAGAACACTCTTGGGACACCTTAGCTAACCGATCGCAGCGCAAACGGATTATTTCCGGATTTACTAAGCCAGGAAAATTCTCCGCCTTAGTTCCCGGCCGGCTGGAATAAGGGAAAATGTGCACCTTTAACGGCGTGATTTTTTTTACTAAATCTACGGTGTTGCGAAAATTATCTTCCGTTTCTCCGGGAAAACCAATCAAACAGTCGGTGGTAATCGAAATTCCCGGAAGATGCGCCTTTAATTTAACAATTAAATTTTCATATTCTTTACCACTATATTTACGATGCATCAGCTTTAAAATATGGTCATCACCGCTTTGAATAGGAATATGCAAATGCCGGCATAGCTTTTTACTCTGCCGCAGGTATTTAATCAACTCCAAAGAAACATCACCGGCTTCAATGGAACTTAATCGTATGCGCGATAACCCCTTAATTTTCTCCAGGCAGTCAATCAGATCAACCAGATTTCCGGCAACTTTAGAACCTCGGCCGTAGGCGCCCAAACAAATTCCGGTTAAGACTATTTCCTGGTATCCGCAGGCCGCCAGTTGTTTTGCCTCCTGAATTACTTGTTTTAAGGGTTTAGACCTTTCTCGCCCGCGCACTAAAGCTACTTTACAATAAGTGCAAAAATTACTGCAGCCGTCCTGAATTTTTAAAAAAGCCCGTGTGTGCTGGCTAAAGCTGCTTACCCCTTCGGGAAAAAAAGACTTTTTTACGATTAAACTGATTCCTTTAATTTTTTTTAACTGCTCCCAATCTTTCTCAGCTAAACATCCGGTCACGATTACTTGCGCCTGCGGCGCGGCCTGAATACAGCGGCGGATAATATTGCGGGATTTTTGGTCCGCACCGGAGGTAACCGTACAGGTGTTGATCAGAAAATAATCCGGCGGGCGGCTATTTTCAACTTCTTTAAAACCCTTACTTATAAATCGTTCGCGAATGCTCTGGGTATCATACTGATTAGCTTTACAACCAAGGGTAAAAAATTTAACAGATGGATTAGTTTTCGGCATGGAGTTTTATAAAACTAACCGCGGCAATGGCTGCCGTATCCACGCGCAGAACTTGCCGGCCAAGGCTCACCGGAAAAAAGCCCGCTTCTTTTGCCAAAACAACCTCCTGGTGAGTAAAATCACCTTCCGGGCCAATCAACAGAATAATCTTCTTAAACCGTCCGGCCGCATCTTGATTAAAAATATGTTTAAGCGTTTTTCTCTCCGCTTCCAAGGTCGGAATTAATTTTAAATCAAAACCCTGCGTATTTGCAATCAGCTCTTTGAATTCCATCACCGGTTTAATCACGACAAGCTTACTGCGCTGGCTCTGTTTCACTGCGCTAAAAGCAATTTTCTCCCAACGCTGAAAACGTTGTATTTTTTTCTGCTTATCTAATTTAACAATCACGCGCTCGGTCTGCAGCGGAATTATACAGGCCACCCCCAGTTGTGTAAGCTTATCAACAATATCATCCATTTTTACTTTTTTAGGAATAGCGCAGGCAACCGTAATCTGAATATCTAAATCATTCGCTGGCCGGGTTTCTTTTATGGCTAACTTTGCGCAGCTTAAGTTAATCTCCATAACGCAAGCCAAATATTCATTGCCCAGGCGGTCAAAAACGGCAATTGTTTCTTTTGGCTTAATCCTCAAAACATCCCTTAAATGGTGCAGCTGAGCCGTATCGCTTAAAATAATTATTTTATCAGCAGTATTAATCTGCTCAATAAAGAAACGGTTCACTGTTTATTTGCTCCTTTTTCGGAAAAAACATCCGCGGTAAAAATATAAAGTTCAGTATCCTTATTTTTCCAGGCATTGGCGGCGATTCCGGCTTTATGGGCGCAGAGGTTATTTAAAAACTCCTCCTTGCTCCAGCCGGTTTCCGTAGCGACCTGAGGTAGAAATACCCCGCTTTGATTTCCTCGCCGGATCAATACTCCATGTTTTCCTAGTTCAATTTTTTCCGCGGAATCCACTTTTTCTAAAGGTGATAGTGCGGAAATTTCTATTTCCACGTCTTTAAGCTCGGATAAAGTAAGCGCAGAGAACCGTGGATCATCTACCGCCGCTTCCACCGCCATATCCCGGATCGTCAAATAAAGAGGCTGACTGGCCGTAAGGTTTCCGATACATCCCCGGAGTTCTCCGTGCTTATTCAGCGTCACAAAAGCGCCCATCTGTTGTTTTAATACCGGATCCATTTCGCTAACCTGCATTTTCTTATTCGTCTGCAGATAGGTATTAATTGATGCGCGGGCAATCTCAAGGAGCTTTTTTCTTTGCTGATTATTCAACATCTCGTCTCCTTTCGCATTATAAACGGCAATACTGGCATAACCAACTGTCCATTGGCTATTTACCGCCGCATTGGTTACTTGCGCAGAATTTGTATGATTTAATACGTCTACTTTATCAGCACCCATATCTTTTGCAATTGCTAAAGCAATCACCGCGGCAAACCCTCCGCAAGCTTGTGCCTGAGTATCGCGTAAAGAATAGTATAGTCCTTCGACATCCATTTTTTTAATCAACCCAAGCGTCAACGCATCTACTTGTTCGGCCTCTTTGATATCATAACCATGATATAAATCTGTAGAGACAATGATCAAAACATCCCGGCGGCTACCGATGGCATCTTTAAATAAAGAAGCAATCTTTTTACAACTATCCAGAGAACAATCACCAATAATCACCGGAACAATTCCTCCGGTTTCACGGACAGATAAATTTGGCAGAACCTTTTGCAAGAATGGCAGCTGGACCTCAACCGAATGCTCCCCGTTAAATGCTTTTTCATCAACAAAAACATCCGGACTTTTACCGATCAGCTTATGCGTAAATTCATCATCTATCTTTAATCTGCCTAAACTAGTTTCAAATTCACCATGGGCATAAACCGCCGCGCCATTAAAAACTTGATGATGGCTAGTGCCAAGAATAATTACGGTTTTATAAGTCTTATTCTTAACGAGCTTATAACCGTATGCGGCAGTTTGTCCTGAATATCCGTAGCCGGCGTGCGGGCTAATCAGAACCAAAGGTTTTTCCGATGTATAATTAACCGCGGCATTAGCCAATAGTTTATCCAGCATCGCTGATAATTCTTCTTTTTGCTCAGGGTAAAACTGCCCGGCGAATTCAGGCTGTTTTACGGTTAATGCAAAACAGTTTAAAAAGCCAAAAAATAATAATGCTTGCAGAATTAAGATTGTTTTAAACTTCATGGATTTGAAAAGAGATTAAGCGGTCTTCTGGTAAAAATTTAAGTGGAGCTGAGCGGGATTGAACCGCTGACCCCCTCGTTGCGAACGAGGTGCTCTCCCAGCTGAGCTACAGCCCCAATTAATCATAAAAAGTATCTAAAACTGATTAACTAATTTAACATATTTTTAAGAAGTAATCAATTCAAAAGTACTTAAGGAAGGATTTTAAAATAGGATAAAAAAATATTTAATTCGCGGAGGAGCCTGAGCTAACTAATCTTGTTTTCAGGGAAACTTGAGGATTACTTGCGCTCACCGCAGCAGCAGGATCATACCTTCCGACTAAACCTATATCCACGGCGGTGCCTTGATCAGTAATATTTACGTAACAACCTTGAGTTGGAGGATCCGGCATAATGGTACCACCGGCAAATCCAGCGATTATTTTATCGTTGAGATTCTCGGAAGTAAACGGACAACTGCCTCCATTTGCGGTACAGCTTGCATTAAGGGTGTTTGTGGAAAGAGTAAAATCAATCCAGCCATCATCTGCAAGATTAGACGGCGTTTGCGAAGCATTTAAATCAAGATAAACACGAAAACCAGCAGTACCGTTATACTGAATGGCCGGTCTATTGAGATTCCCGTTAGCCTGCTGAACATATTTACTTATAAATTCAATAGCATAAGAAATTTCATTTTGCACTTTGGCCCGCCGGCCTGAACTAATCACATGATGCTGGCTAAAGATGTTAATCCCAAACATCCCCAAAATAACCATCGACATTATACCCATGGAAACCAATAATTCGATTAAAGTTAAACCAATGATTTTTTTAGGCATGAATAATTATGGAGAAGGCTCATCCCAGTTTATGCGAACTGCGACTTTACGTAAATCTGTATTCGGCAAAGCGCTGACATTGTATTGCGCGGTATAGTCAATATTATTAATTATTCTTTGAGTTGCCACTGAAGGACAAGCAGGATTTTGATCGCCGCTGGCGCTGCAACTAGTAATACCTAAGCTCAAACCATTAGAAGTATTATCCCAGGTATCCTGCCGCACGGAAAATTGCAGAGGATCAATAAAAAGTTTGCCGATTTCACTGCTGGTCATCCTGCCTTGCGCGTGCATAATATGGCGCTTGCCGGCGACAAAAACACCCAGTATCCCGGCGATAACCAAAGAAAATATTACTGTAGCGACAATTATTTCAAACAGTGTGGTTGAACGCTTATTGCGAATTATCATGGACAATTGCCAGTGCTACCAGTAGGACAATCCTTCCCAAAACAACAAAGAGTACTCCAATCCCAATCCTTTACTTGCCAATTCTTATTAACTCCCCCTGTTCTACCGGCAGTTATATTTACAAAGGTATTAAGGTTATTAACTTCATAACTCCATTTTCTTGCAGCATCAGTTGGCAGCGAAAGTTTTAAGGCAGTATTTATATTAGCTTGATTCGACTCCAGATTATTAACCGGCCAATACGTCCCATTCTCCATCCGATAAATCTTATCTGCCGCAA
>Ga0172370_10007684_pt1 | contig 13152 bp, 16 predicted proteins | sample LakKiv5m_FD_114538 | JGI IMG/M metagenome (GOLD analysis project Ga0172370, IMG submission 114538) | Freshwater microbial communities from Kabuno Bay, South-Kivu, Congo - kab_022012_11.5m | ecosystem: Environmental > Aquatic > Freshwater > Lake | place: Democratic Republic of the Congo...
ATGAAGTTAAAAAAGAAGTGGTAACGCTAAAAAACCTAAACAACCGCACCCAGCAAGAAGTAAAACCCGCCTCCCTGCTTTCTCTTATTTCTTAATATCCCCCTTATTTCCCCAGTATTTTGGTATTTTCCACCATTCCCCTTATTCCCCCTATCTTCCCCTATTCACCCCGCCTTTATTCCCTAAAAACCAATAAGACCCTCGCAAGCTTGTCTGCCAAAGCAAACTAGCCTTTGAGGGTCAATAAGTACCAACCGGACTGGGGAGGATTAGGGTTGCTTGTGTCGTCATCGACCAAACAACGCCGTCCTCACCAGCCCGAGGGCAACCGGAAGGACTCGAACCTTCGACCCGACGACACCACCATCGTCGTGCTCTTCCACTAAGCTACGGCTGCCAAGCAAAGCCACCGGTGGGGTTAGAACCCTTTTCTTGATTCCCGATGGCCTAGTTTTCGTATTTTTCCGCTACGGCGGAAACAAAGGTTATGTCGGCAAGCACACTAGCTTTGCACCACTGCAAACCACAAGGAGTGAGCTTAGCAGTATCGTACCCCGCTAAAGCCACAAACCCTGATCTGCTGAGTTCTCTCAGTGCAACATGCAAATCCTCGTAGCACTCCCGCACCGAGTGAACCAAAATACATCGATAAACAGGATACCCGCACCCTCCAATGTGACTTCCGTGGGCTAGAGTTTGGAGGGTGGTCAGAACAGCCTCAGCGTCTGCAGATAACTGATGCATAACCACCCTCCTATTCAGCTAGACCGTCGGCCGTGGACGGGTGTGATGGCCGTTGCGAGGGCGTTTAGCACCAGCATGTGCATCGCTCCGTTCGCAATTCCCCCGACCGTACTTCTCCTCAAAGATCTGTGCGGCACGGCGAAGTTTTTTCTGGACAGCCTCTTCGGAAAGCCACTCGTCGAAAAACCAAATGGCTCCGCAAATGGAGCATTTTTTCCCAGCGTATGTGAATCCGCAGGGACCCACGACGACCGTCTGGGCATCCTTTCCGCCAATGGGTCTGTGATCAGAATCGGCACAAAGCGTAGATGTAGGTTTATCCATTTTTCCGCCCCCAACACACACGCCGTCTCCGATTCCACGCCCCAACCCAACTCCGAGTCCGATCGTACCGAATACCACGCCTCATGTTTCCTCCAAATAGGTTGTTTTGGAAAAACAAAAAAACGCCAAAAAGAGCAAAATATTTAAACTCCATATTTAAAAATCTTGGTCCTCTTTAGCGTTCTTTTGTTTTCCTGTAGGCCTTTCCCTCTAAAACTTGCTCATAATACCAAATATTTCCCCTCTATGCAAGTTTTATCCAAACCTTTAATATAAAAGCAAGTATGACCAAAATTAAGCTTGCCTTGCTTTATATTCTTCTTGCCAATGCTATTTGGGGCATTGCCCCCACTTTTATAAAAATTGGTGTAAACCATCTTCCTCCCCTTTATTTTCTTTTTATTAGATTTCTACTTTCCACAATAATTATTCTTCCCTTTTTTATACCCCGAATTAAGAAAGAAAAAATTAAGTTAAGCCATATCCCTTCCCCATTTTTTATTGGAATAATTTGCTACACAGTTTCTTTATCTTTAGTTTTTATTGGAATAAGTAAAACCACCGCTCTGGATTCGGTATTAATTGGATCTATTGAACCTTTAATTGTTTGTCTATTGGGCGTTTTATTTTTAAAGGAAAAAATTAGCAAAGTTAGATTTATTGGCTTAATAATTGCCCTTCTTGGATCGTTAATAATAATACTAGAACCTTTAGCAGAAGAAATTTTGCCCTTGGCGCCAAAAATTAATCCCCAAGAAAGGTTTTTTGGAAACTTTTTAATTGCCCTATTTTTAATTACTAATGGAATTTATGTAATTGCAACAAGAGCGTTTTTTAAAAACAAAAAAAACACCCTTTCGCCATTTTTCAAATTAAGTATTGGTTTTATTGGTGCCACCATTACCCTATTTCCCCTTTCCATGCTAGAACTTAGCGCATCAGGAACTTCTATAGAATTTTTAACAATTAACTCCTCTACCCTAATTGCCCTGCTATACATGTCTTTATTTTCCGGAATAATTGCCTACTTGCTATTTGAAAAGTCTCTTCAAGTTATGGAAGCCTCCCAAACAATTATTTTTACTTATTTGCAACCAATTTTTGCACTTCCTGCAAGCTATCTTCTGTTAAAAGAGGTGCCAACCACTATATTTATAATTGGAGCAATAGTTATTGGAATTGGAGTATTAATTGCCGAAAAAGTTGACTTTTTTTACAAACGCAGTTAAACTACCCCTTGTGAAAACCGATATTCATCCCAAATATTACCAAGATTGCAAGATAAGCTGTGCTTGCGGTTATTCCTATATTTCTGGTTCTACTCTACCGGAAATAAAAGTAGAAGTCTGTAGCAATTGCCACCCTTTTTATACTGGTAAAGAAAAATTTGTGGATACCGAAGGAAGAGTAGAAAGATACCAAAGAAAGGTTGAAGTTGCCAGAAAAGCCAAAGAAGAAATAAAGGCTAAGGTAGAAAAAAAGCAAGAAAAGGCACAAATTTCAAGCAATGTTAAATCTCTTAAAGATTTACTTCGTGAGGTGCAAAGATAATTTTTATCCTTCTTTCATTGTAACTTGTAGTTCTTTTGTTTCTTTGCTTTCCCATTTATAAATTTTTACCTTTACTTTATCCCCAACCTTCTTTTTATTAATTAAGCTAGATAACGAGTTTTTTTCCGAAAGAGCAACGCCATCAAACTCCACAATAATATCGCCTTTTACAATACCAGCGCCATCTGCCGAAGAGTTTGGAACAACTTCCAGAACATAGGCTCCCTTGGGAACTTCATTAACCAGTGCTGCTTTTTCCGAAATTATTTGGTATTTTACCCCAAGAAGCGGTCTTTCAAACTGCCCGGTACTAGTAAAGTTATTTAAAGTATCCTTTGCTACATTTATTGGTATGGCAAATCCAATATTTTGGGCATCTCCTGCTACCGCAACATTTACCCCTAATACTTCTCCTGTTAAACCAAGCAGGGGTCCTCCGGAATTTCCGGGGTTAATGGCAGCCGAGGTTTGAATTAATCCTTCTAAATTTTCTTCCGATCTGCCAAGGGGGTCTCCTGCAATAATTCCTCTTCCTAAGCCCGAAATAACACCAGTTGTAACTGTGTGCCTAAATTCGCCAAGAGCAGTTCCAATTGCAATTGCGGTTTGCCCAACTTTTATTTTTGATGAATCTCCCAAAGAAAGTGCCGGAACAGAAAGACCCGTTACTTTTAGTATTGCCAAATCTTCCACCGGATCCCTATATATTTTAGAAACCTCGTATTCTTTATCGGAATTATCTATTACCTTGTAGCTTGCCTCCGTTTCGGAAACTACATGTTTGTTAGTAATTACAAACCCGCCCTCTACCACAAAACCACTACCAATATCTTTTTCCACTTCTTTTTTTAAACCCTGCTTGGGAATTAAATTGCCAAAGGGGAAATTAAAAAAGTCTTCTAGAGAAAAGGGGTCAAATTGGAGCTGGGTCTTTTTTATAGATACTGTTACAACGCTTTTAGAAGCCTGCTCAGCTACCGCTACAACCGGCTCTTGGCCTTCTAGTTTTAGGGGGAGATAAGTCTCATAAGGCTTATTGACCACATTAGACTTATTAGCCTGATTGGTCTTATTAAAGATTTCGGAAAATTCGGCACCTACCAAAGGCAGGTTTTCTAGTTCCCTAACTACGGCTGGGCTAAAATAAATCCCAGCAATAAAAACCGCCAGAACGGTAAACAAGCTTACTAACCCAAGGATAAATCCGATTAGTAGTTTTTTCATGGAGCCATTTTATAGCTAAACTTCTTCACTCTCAATGGCTTCTTAAGTTACTTAATTTTCCTCTTGACACTTCGGTCTTTATTTGGAAATAATATGTACATTATTGGTGTTAATTAATAACCTATGCCCATTACAATCTACAAAAGACAAAGGCAGATTCTTGATTTTATTAAACAGTATATTCAAAAAAACGGCTTTTCCCCTACTCTTGCCGAAATTGGCAGAGCCATGAACCTTTCTTCTTTGGCTACAGTTCACGAGCATCTACAATCTTTAGAAAAAAAAGGCATTATTAAAAAATTCCAAGGGGCAGTAAGAGGAATAGATGTACTAGAAAAAAAGCTAACCCAAGCTCTAGAGGGCATAGAAATTCCTCTTGTGGGAACAATTGCTGCAGGATCTCCAATAGAAGCCATAGAAGATCCTAGTTCTTTAATTGCCGTTCCTTCTGTTATGGTTTCTTCCAAAAAAAGAAGCTTTGCTTTGCTTGTTAGAGGTCAAAGTATGAAAGAAATGGGTATTTTAGATGGCGATTTTGTAGTTTGTAACGAACAAAATTACGCAAACGAAGGCGATGTGGTAGTTGCCTTGCTAGAAAACGAAGTGGCAACCTTAAAACGCTACTTTAGAGATGGAAAAATGATTAAACTTGTTCCTGCCAACTCCGAAATGTTGCCAATTTTAGTAGAAGAAGACAAAATAAAAATTCAAGGCGTGGTTAAGGGAGTGATCAGGAGATACTAAATTAGTAATTAAAAATTAAGATTTAAAAATTATTTCTACTTTATTTCTAAAGCACGCCAATTATCCCAATTAACGCAAGTATTCCAACGGTATTAAACCCAAAAGAAAGTAGGGCAAACTTAACTCTGGAAAGTCTTGTTTTTCCCATAAGGGCTACCCCAATTTCATCGGGAAAAGGCGAAGCAATAATTAAAGCTCCTAAAACTGGCAAAGTCCATTTAAAGTGTGGGCTATGTAACAAATGGGAAATTTTTTTACCCCCAATTTTATTAAAAATTGGCGAAAGCTCTCCAATAAGGTTATCTTCGGCTTTAACCATTACCAAATTAGAAACCATGGCGCCAAATCCAGCCAGCAAGGAAATAAGAATTGGGTTATAAATTGTCGCTAAATCCGAAAGCAATAAACCAGCCGGAGCAATAGTAAAGGTAGAAACAAACATCATTCCTCCCAAAAAAGCTGTAATTTCCCCAAAACCCCCAACCTCCCCAAGACTCCTAATAACCCCCATTAAGTTAGTTCTTGCAAGAGCGGTGGTAATTGCCACGGAAATTGCAAGAAACAAAACATTTTTTAACCTGTAAGATTTGGCTTTTTTGGGCATTGTAAATATAATATCACACTAAAAGTGGTTGGTATTATAACAAATGGTATAATTTTTTATTATGGATTACTTACAAGAAGAACAAAAGCGAATAGATGCCAAAATAGAGGAAGCAAAAAAACTTTTGCAAGATCCCTCTTTATCCGACCTTGCAAAAGAAGAACTACAAAAGCTAGAAGAGGAGCGGTTGCAATTGCTTCCCTCTTCTATTTCCCCTATTTCCCCTATTACCCCTATTTCTCCTAATTCCCCCCACTCTTCTTGTATTCTTGAAATCCGCGCCGGCGCTGGAGGCGACGAAGCGGGGCTTTTTGCCGGAGAGCTTTTTAGAATGTATGAAAAATACGCCCTTTCTAAAAATTGGAAAGTAAGCCTAATAGAAAAAACCGAAGGCGGAATTGGCAACATTAAACAAATCTCCGCCAAAATAGAAGGCTTGGGTTCCTTTAACAAACTCCACCTAGAATCTGGAGTTCATAGAGTACAAAGAGTTCCCAAAACTGAAAGCGGTGGAAGAATCCACACCTCTACCATAACAGTTGCCGTTCTTCCTGTTGTTTCCCCCAAAGAATTAGAAATAAAAGAAAGCGACATAATTTTTGATACCTTTCACTCCGGCGGTCATGGCGGACAAAATGTTAATAAAGTAGAAACCGCAGTTAGAATTACCCACAAACCAACTGGCGTTGTGGTTTCTTGCCAAGAGGAAAGATACCAACTTAAAAACCGAGAAAAAGCCATGGAAATGCTTAGAGCCAAACTTTATCAAATGATGCAAGAGCAAGAAGCAAAATCGGTAAACGATTTAAGAGCTTCTCAAGTTGGAAGTGGCGAAAGGGTTGAAAAAATTAGAACTTATAATTTTCCCCAAGATAGAATCACCGATCATCGCATAAAAACTAGCTGGAGTAATATAAAGGTAATTATGGAAGGAGAGATCAGCAAGCTACTTGAAGATCTTGCCAATAAAATGGCTACAGATTAAGAGAAAGAGCGGGATTCCTAATTACTAATTCCTAATTACTAATTCCTAAATAAATTAAAAGTTTGAAATTAATAATTAAGAATTAATTAGAAATTAAGTATTAAAAATTAGAAATTACTTAATTTGCTTTACCGTTTCTACCGCCTTCTCCACCTGCTCATCTACATCTTGCGTCTTTTCATCATTTGCCACCTCCACATCTGGCGTAAGACCCACCTTATGTACCCATGTTTTATTGGGCGTTAACCACTTGGCAATTGTTACATGAATACTAGATCCATCTGGAAAATCTTCCGAATCTTGTATTGTGCCTTTTCCAAACGACTTTTCCCCCACCAGCTTTGCCCCCACTCTATCTCTTAAAGCGCCAGCCAAAATCTCGGAAGCCGAAGCCGAGCCTCCATTAATTAAAACTACCACCTTTATTTTATTAAAACTTCCAACCCTATCCCCATCTAAAGAAACCGTATTTCCTAAGTAATCTTCCTGAAAAGCAACCGTTCCACCTTGCAAAAACTCCCCTGCCAAATGAACGGCTCCCATTAAATAACCACCGGGATTGTTTCTAACATCCACAACCACTCCTTTTAAATTTGGCATTTGCCTTTTTATATCCAAAACAGCTTTGTCCCATTCTTTATTAGTATCTTCCCCAAAAGAGCCAACTTTTATATAAGCTATCCCCTCCCCTTTATCTTTCCATTCCACCGCTTTTAATACTATTTGTCTTCTTACTATAGATACATCAAAAGGCTTGTTATTTGGATCATCCACAGCACCTCTTAAAATGTTTAGCGTAACTGTAGTATTTTCTGGACCTCTAATTTTATTTACTGCGGAATTTACGGAAATGTTGGTAGCATTTTCCCCATTTATTTTTATAATTTTATCTTTTGGCTTAAGCCCCGCCTCCATAGCGGGTGATCCTTCCAGTGGCGAAATTACAATTATTAGCCCCTGTTCGTCTTTGCCAAGTTCGCATCCTATACCTTGGTATTTGCCATTTAATGCTTCCGAAAAGGATTTATTCTCGGTGGGGATTAAAAATGTGGTATAAGGATCGCCCAAAGATTCGGTCATTCCCTTAATTGCCCCATAAACCATGTCTTTGCCAGAGATTGGCTTTAGTAGATATTTTTTATCTAAAACATCCCAAACTTTCCAAAACAGGTCAAAAGAAATATTGGAATTATCTATTTTTGCCTGCTCTTGTTTTTGGGTTACAACAAGTGGAATATTCTTATTCCTATCAATACTTACTTCAAAGCCCTTTCTTCCAAAATAGTAGCCAGAAAGCAAAGCTAAAGACCAAAATAAAAAAAATACAATTAAAATTCTAAATGTTTTATACTGCATGAGTTTTTTAAATAGTAATTGCTCCAATATTTTCAGGTCGTACCTCTATAGTTTTTTTCTTTCCCCAAATTTCTACAGACAATAAGTTCTTTTCATCGCTAACAGATGTTACTTTAGCAAAAAAACCATAAAACGGAAAGGAAAAAATTTGAACCACCTGCCCGACCTTTGCTTTAGTAAAATAAGTATTGGAAACTTGGCACCACTTTTGATTTTCAGGCTCTGGAACAATTAATTCGGCCTCGCAAGCTCTTAAAATAACAAATCGCAAAGAAACACTTTTTAAATATTCAAAAAGTATTGGGCTTAAGGGAATTTCCCCAAAGCCTTCGGTAACAAAAATTGCTGGTCCATCCTTTTTTAAAGTAGAAACAAAAGACCAGTTACAAGAGCCACAAATAAATCCACTAACACCCATGGCTTTACCTTTAGAATAAGCTTCTTTGTTTAACCTACCACAAACAACAATTTTTCCAAGGAAGTCTCCTTCAAACAGTTCTTGCGTAAGATCGTCGTCATTATCACCAATTACAACAAGCTCACCACCAACTTCATCCCCCCACGCCCAAGCCCCTTTTACAACCACGCCACGGGTGGTAATTAATGCACCTCTTGTAGGAATTACACTTGTTACAAAACCCGGAACTCCGGCAATAAGATCAAAATTCCTGCTTGGTTTTCTAATTGTAACGGAACTTGTCTCTTTATCTACTTTAACAATATAGCCTGTAGTTGGCGATTTAAACAAAACCTCGCCTCCTATACTTTTTTTCTTTTTGGAAATTACTTCCCCACTTCCTACAAAGTCCCCTCTTTTTTTTAAAAGCTCCCCTTCAAAGGCAAATTCCATTTCATCTAAAACCATTTTCCCATTTCCAATTTTGTCAAAGGCTTGAACAATGCTTCCTTTTTTAACATTTATTTCTCCCACGCAAGGCAAAGATCTTTCTATTAAAATTTCTCCTGATATTTTGTATTTTGGTAATACTCCTAAATTCATAAGCTTGTTTTTACTATTTTAGAAACTTCTAAAAAGTTTTTTTGTAGTTGTTGCTTGGAGGAAGAATCCATAACTGGTCTTGCTCTAGTATCTACTATAACTCCATATTTGGCCCCGCTTACTACAAAACTAAGGTCTTTTTTTGCTCTAACTCTAATTGTAACAGTATCGTACTCTTTAATAGGTAAAGAAAAAACGCCACTTTCTTTAAGATTTAGATCTTGCATAGTTCCATCTTTAAATTCCACGCTAACGCTTTTTGCTCTTTCTAAAACCAATATACTGGCCGAATTTAAAAAGGGATTAGTTTGCATTATTTTAGTAAATACTTCTTTTTCAAAATAATTCAAAATCGCAAGTGCCGAAAAAACTCCATGTTCATCTAAAGATATTTCCCAAGTACCACTTGTGGGAATTGCATTTAGTACTTTAGCCAAAACTTGGTGAGGATGATTAAAAAATAACGGGCATGACCCCGAAATTATGGCATTTGGCGTATCTTTAAGCACTTCATCAAAAAGATTTTTTATACCGTATTCTAGTTTTAAAAATATGGCGGAACTTTCTAAAGAGGCTTCGTATTCGTCTTTGGGAATTTTTGGTCCATAAATACTTCTATTTTTTAAAATGTTTTGCGAATTTTGAGGATTTGGCTCTAAAAAAAACCCCGAAAAAAATGCCGAATAATCTTCTGGTATGGGAAAACACTTTGTTTTAGAACAAGCTGTTAAATCTTCTAGCCACAAAAAGGGCGGTATTTCTTGAAACTTAGCCAAAACTTCCAAAAAACTGGCGTCTGATTTAACTTTTGGGGTGGATGAAACAATGTAAGTTTTTTCTATAGAAATAGAAGATTCAATTTGAGAAAGTGCCTGTAGTGCAACAACTTCTTTGGGAATTTCGCCAAGAAAAGACTGAAAAATAAATGGGGTTATAAAAGATTTTACTTTTAAGCTTTCTGGATCTACCAAAAAATTGTGGCACCAGAAATAGCTAACATGGCAGATTAAAATCATGGATCCAATTTTCTAACTTAGCCTTTTACTTTGTGCCTTTCTGTAAAGGGCAACAAAGCCATAATTCTTGCCTTCTTTATTTCTCTTGTTACAGCCTTTTGTATTAAAGAAGAAACTCTAGTAAGTTTGCGTGGGTAAATTTTGTTTCTTTCGGAAATAAACTTCTTTAACCCTTCGGGGTTTTTGTAGCTAATTTCCGATACCCTAGGCAATGGACCAACATTAATGAATCTTTTCTTTATTACGGGTTTTTGTTTCTTCTTTTGCATTTTTTAAAAGGGGATTTCTTCTGAAGAAACATCCTCCTTTAACTCACCTTCTGCTTGCTCTTGCTTTTTTTCTGGCTGTGGCATAGTTTCTTCGGAAGATCCCATTTGCCTTGCTCTTTCAAGTACAACCATATCATCGGCAATAATTTCTGTTTTGTAGTGCTTTACGCCACTTGTATCATCCCAAGATCTGGTTTGAAGTCTTCCTTGAATATAAACTCTTGTCCCCTTTTGCAAAAGCTGGGAGCACAATTCGGCAAGTTTATTCCATGCAACAATATTATGAAATTCCGATTCTTCTCTAACTGATCCATCTTGAGTTTTCCAACTTCTATTTGTGGCAACACCAAAACTAGTAACTGGATTTCCAGATGGGGTATATCGCATTTCAGGATCCCTGGTTAAATTTCCTAAAATTATGGCTTGATTAATAGACCTAGACATATTCAAAACTCCAAACTCAATCGTTAAAACAAAAACTATTTCTTGGATTTAATCTTTGAGCCTGAGCTTTCTTTAACAACTGTAATTAAATCTCTAATAATATCGTTATCGGCTTTAATAAGATTTTTTAAATCCAAAATTTTTGCCTCGGGGACATTAAAATTTATAAGACCGTACAAGCCTTCTATAAAGCTTCCAATTGCGTAGGCTAGCTTTTTCTTGCCCAAAAATTCCGATTTTAAAATTTTACCTTCCAACTTTTCCACATAGCCTTCCACTTGCTTTTGTACTTTTGGAAAATCCAAAGCCCCTTTTGCAATGTACATTAATTCATAAGTTTTCATGGGGATTATGATAACAAAAGAAATAATTGGTATCAAGCCTTTTTTAAGCAAGCAATATAAAAAGCTGTAAAAAGATTGTTGGGAACTACCCTTACGGTTTTTCTAATCTGGGGATCGTAATTTTTGCCCCTCCAACTTGTAAATCCTTTTTGTAAGTTGTTTATGGGAAGCACTATATCTTCCACTTTTAAATCCAAGGCCTTTGCCAACAACCAATTTACCACTTCTTCGTTTTCTTCTACCGAATAAGTGCAGGTAGAATAAACCAAAGTGCCTCCCCTTTTTAACATTCGGTATCCTGCAATTATTAAACCTTTTTGTATTCGTGAAGCTTCCTTAAATTTATGGGGATTCCAAAATTTATAAGTTTGGGGCTTGGTAAGATTAATGGATCCTTCGTTAGAACAAGGGGCATCCACCAGCACCTTATCAAAGTACTCTAAATATTTGGGGTACTTTTTATAAAAATTTATCCCGTCATTTAAAAATGTTGTTACTTTATCTTGTGCCTTTTGCATGTTTAAATTGTGTTTAAGCAAGAAAAATCTGGGCTTGTTTTTTTCTACTGCAATAATTTCAGCTGAATTATTTTTTAAAATTGAGGCAATTTGAGTTGTTTTGCTTCCGGGAGCACCACATAAATCTAATATCTTTTCGTTTGGTTTGGGATCTAAAACCAAAACTGGTATTTGGGAAGAAAGCTCTTGTAAATAAATTGCTCCCTCTTTGTACTCTTTACTTTCAATTAAATTTGATTTTGTTTCGTTTTTTAAAATGTAGCTTTCTTCCAATGGTCCTTTGGAAAAGGCGATTGTAGAATCTGTAAATCCCGTAAACTGGTTTGCTAAATTGTTTATTCTAAAGGTAGTTGGCTTTTCTTGGCTTATCGCCTTTATAATATTTGTCGCTTGGTCTGGGTAAATACACCGCATTTTTTCTACTATCTGTTCTGCTTTATCTTTATTGTTAGAATTTGAGAATTTAGACATTAATTAAGTTACTTAGAAATTAGTAATTAGAAATTCTCCCAATCAACCTCGCCCCACTCTAAATTCCACTATATCCCCATCTTTAACCAAGTAATCTTTTCCCTCTAGCCTAACCCAACCCTTTTCTTTGGCTTTAACCCAACTTCCAGCTTCTACTAATTTTTCAAAAGGAACAACATCGCAGGCAATAAATAATCTTTCAAAATCACTATGGATTACCCCTGCACATTTTTGAGCATTCCAACCGTTTTTAAACTTCCACGCTCTGCTTTCTTTTTCTCCTGTGGTTAAAAAGGTATTTAGGCCAAGCATTTCAAAGCATTTGCGAATAACCCCATCTAGCGGTGGCTCGCTTAGCCCAAGGTCATTAAGATATTCCAAACGATCTTTAGGAGACAACTCTGCTAATTCAAACTCAATTTTCGCTGAAACTGCTAGCGTCTCAATTTCTAATTTCTCCAAACCTCGTCTCGACTCGGTCAAGGACGGGTAATTTCTAATTTCTAATTCTCTTAACCCACTTTCCGAAACATTTCTTAGTATTAACATTGGCTTTAGCGTAAGCAAAGAATACTCCGATAAAATATCCAACTCTTCTTTGCTCCATACAGATTTAGAAAGCAAACCACCACTATTAAGAATTTCCATGGCTTTTTTTTCTACTATCTCCTCTATACCCCCAATCTTCCCCAATTTACCACCTTTATCGCCTTTTTTAGACAAAGTTTCGGCGTCTTTAAGTGTTAACTCTGTAAGAAGAGTTTCCATATCGCTTTCTGGATCCACCGAACCTTCTCGAACAATATTTTCATCCTCAAAATCTCGAAGCACCATTAAAATTAAGTCCACTTCCCTAATATGGGATAAAAATTTATTTCCCAAGCCCGCACCAGTAGAAGCTCCTTTAACCAGTCCTGCAATATCGCAAAAAGTAATTGTGGAATAAACTTTTTTTAATGATTTAGAAAGATCAGCAAGCTTATCTACTCTGCTATCTGGAACCTCTACAACTCCTACATTTGGCTCTATTGTGGCAAAAGGATAATTGGCAACATATGCTAGTTGCTTCTTAAGAATTGCATTAAACAGGGTGCTTTTCCCCACATTCGGCAATCCTACAATTCCTACCGACATTCCCATATCCCATAAATAGGCTGGCTTCGGCTAGGGGTATATGTCCCCAAACTTCCGCTTCCCTACTCCCAAAAACTACAACTTTTTCAATAATAGCTCTTACTATATTAACTTTGTTTGTAAAATCAAGCCTATCTAGCACTTTTCTTGCCTCTTCTAACAAATCGTCCAACTTTATGTTACTAAATTCTTTTGTATTATAACCTAAATTAAGATCATTAAATTGCTTCTGTAACGACTCTTTACGTTTTTTAAGGTCGTTTATCAAGTCCTTGTATTGCTCAAAATCCATTGTACCCACTCCGTATGCTTTAGCGTACCTCTTTTCTTCCTCTCCAATTCTTTCCATCATTTCCGATATCCTTTTATCCTCCTGTTTTTCAGGGTTTTTTGTCAATTGGTTATTTAACCAAATCTCCGCATG
>Ga0172370_10007687_pt1 | contig 13150 bp, 9 predicted proteins | sample LakKiv5m_FD_114538 | JGI IMG/M metagenome (GOLD analysis project Ga0172370, IMG submission 114538) | Freshwater microbial communities from Kabuno Bay, South-Kivu, Congo - kab_022012_11.5m | ecosystem: Environmental > Aquatic > Freshwater > Lake | place: Democratic Republic of the Congo...
CTAGGTCACAGGACAGAGGTGAATGGCCTGACCGTTCCAGTAGCTCGCACATGCGAGTGGTGCTGGATTACACGCTCCGTCATCGAGCGTTAGGAATATGCCTTCTTTGAAAAGGCATTGAAAACTAGAAGATATTTTCTTTTCTAATTTCTAAATGCTAATTCAAATTGTAATTTGATCTCACATATTCGATTCCTTTCGTCTTAATTTGCAAAGACTCATCAGGAGCCTAAAGGCTCGAGGATTGTCCAGCCCTTTCCGAAGAAAGAGCTGGACCGGGATGATTGCTTCCAGCGTCAACTCTCAGGGAGTGACTCTGGATAGTTCTCGGTTTTAGTTTATTGAGCTGGTTCCGAAAACAGCTCTCTAGCCCTACGGTCTTGGAGACTTAGGGTCACGTCATGCGTTACTGTTCACGCCATGACGACCTTTGCCGAGAAGTTTTATGTGGCAATCCTATTCAGACGCCTTTAGTACTTCTCTTGTCGGGAATCTCTCTGCCATCTCTGGCAGATCTTCCACAACGCTTTCAGTGCCATACACACCTACTCGCGCTCTCCTTCCCCGTTCACAGTCCGGGCTCACCCTCCACACAGGAGGGATGGGGAGACTCCTACACTATCGCAGTAGGCGCGCGTTTGGGGCTGCGGCCGCTAGACTGCCCAGGCGACTCGGTCAGAGGCAAAGGTCTCCAACCAGTAGCCCGCGACAGTCCTGCGCTCTTCCCCGTCAAGGTGCTTGCGCACCTCTTCGAGAAAGTCGTACGCATGCGGCGCTGGCCACCTCTCGCCTTCCTCCTGACGAATCAAGAGGTGCTGAGGATTATCCGTTCGAGACTCTCGCCCCTCCGGATAGACCAGCTCGAGATCCTCGATCGCTTTCGCAATCGAGACCTCACCGCGGGCACACGCGGCGCAGATCAACTGCGCCGGCGCAGCGTACGCAAGATCGTACGCCCACTGCGCCGCCGTCTCAGCTCCGAGATGGAGAGAATCCTGCAAGGACTCAGTCTCCTTCCCCGGCTCGACCATCGTCGAGTAACAATCGCCACTCAACGTGGTGGCGACGTATCCGGGGAATTGCCCCCTTTCAGGGGACACGAACTCGAAGCTCCCTCCGGCGTTGAAGCCGGACCGAACTGGGTACCCCATTGTATTCACCCCTCCTTTCGGCCTCTGTGTCTTCATCTGTGGATCCAGTCGTGTAAACACTGATACTGGTAGATGAAAGCTCACTATGGCTAGTAGGTAGTGAATGGCTCGCCCGATGACCCCCGGCGACAGGGAAACTTCACTCTTAGTGCAGTTTTTCCCGTTCACTTAAGATTCCCGCCTTCGCGGGAATGACAATCATCGCAAGGATGACAGATAAAATGAACGGTTAAAAACTGCACTAGCTCCGGTTGACGCTAAAGTCAGCAAGACTGATCGGCAAATCGCCTGCACCGCATATTAATGTATAAGTGCAAGAATTCGATTTGAGTTTGATCCGTCTTTTTTGCTGACTGATTCAGCAATCAACTAGAAATTTGTGTCATCTCGACTGAAACGGAGATATCTTGTTAGGAGACCCTTCGACAAGCTCAGGGCCTGTCCCGAGCTTGCCGAGGGAGTGACACTCCGTATCAGATTTCTCCAACCCCAAAGGGGGGTCGAAATGACAAAATGTTGTGTCTGGCGCTTATAGGCACCGACAGGTTTGCTTGAACACAAAATGAGCTCAAGCTGGTATTCTGGCGTGTGCCTCTCCTGGAGACGAACGCCGGAATTTGAGAAGATTTATAGAAGCTATAAACCCCCTCCGTCTCCCCCTTGAAAAGGGGGAGAGATAGAGTAATTGAGTTAGAGACGTGCCGCCCTCCGCATAATACCTACTACGTTATACGTAATACGCTTATGCTCTTGCGGCAGAACAAACTTATCTTCAAACTCCTGTAGTCAAGGATAAATCTATTACTCCAGTTTGTATTAAGTAGTTAGTATTTTGTATCAGGTTTGTTATCGGCTAAATATGTGCAAATGCCTTGTTGGGCAATGCCGGATCTCCGATAACCCCTGATGAATACAGATTCTTAATACTGGGATTCCAGCCGTTTTTTCGGCTGGCGTGAATTAAGTCCGGAATCAGCTCTCGCTGTATTCCCTCTTCCTTAATTCATATTCAGTTGTCAATGTGCTGTCCCTGGTGAATCGCTCTCATGGGCTCCTGACCCAACTGCCTTTTTCACTGTGACGCACCCATTGTACAACATCTTTTCCTATTTGTCAAGAGTCTATGACAACTTTTTTGAGCACGAATGACACCGTATTTGTATAAATTATCCATTCTAGAAGCAGATAAAAATATATGAGACCATAGTTTTATTCGATATATTGTCACACTTTCTTGACTGTCTCAGATAGTATTATGTATACTGTATTAGGTATTATGCATGGGCAATAAATAGTATTTAGTATTCGGTATTATGTACTAGGTATCAGGTATTATTCGCAAGAGCAGATAGGACAAGAATATGAGAGAGAAGAAGAAAATCACTACCTTCAAGGATCTTGATGCCTGGAAAGAAGGCCATGTCTTAGTGACAAATATTTATAAAGTCACAAACGATTTTCCAAAAAGCGAGATCTTCGGATTGACAAACCAGCTCCGCAGAGCGGTTGTTTCTGTGACCTCAAACATAGCCGAGGGATTTAGCCGGCAGTCTCACAAAGAGAAAATTCAATTCTTTTCCATGTCGCTAGGATCATTGACTGAGATTCAAAATCAACTGCAAATTGCTCTCGACGTCAATTATCTTGATGATGAGACATTCACCAGGCTCGATAAACAAACTATCGTAGTTTCAAAACTGCTAAACGGTCTGCTCAAATATCTTCGTACAAACAATCTTGCATAATACATAATACCTAATACATAATACGGAATACCAACGATGGAGCTTGAAGTTTTAAAAAACATTGGTTTGTCAGAAGGAGAGATCAAGGTTTACCAAGCCTTACTCGAGAGCGGTGAACAATCTGCAAATAAGATTATCTTAGCCAGCGGGCTGAAAAAGGGCGACGCGTACAACAAAATCAACGATCTGGTGCATCGCGGTTTTATTGAAGAATTTACTAAAGCCAAGAAAAAACATTTTCGTCTCACCGATCCGCGCAACTTAGAGACTCATCTGCACGACCAAATAAACGCCATTTCGATGACGCAGAGAGAGATTGGCGCGATAATGCCCTCGATCCTCTCTGTTTACAATCTGACCTATCACAAGCCAGGAGTACAGTTTTTTGAAGGCAAAGAGGCAATCATCCGACCTCAAGAAGATGTCCTTGGAGCAACTACTGAGGTTCTGCAAGTTATCGATTCCGAAAAGCTTAATCATTTCTTTCCAAAAGAAACCGCTCATTACACTAGAGCCAGAATCAAAAAAGGCGTCAGAAAAAAAATTCTCATGCCAGATACCCCAGAAAACCGTCAGCATTTGGCAAATGATCGCAATCAGGAGTATTTTAATTTGACAGAGGTGCGATTTATACCTAGAGACAATCCCGTATTTCAAACATCATTTTTGATTTATGACAACAAAATCTCTTACTCAACATTTAGTGAAGATAACGTTATCGCAATTATAATCGAGGACAAAAATATCGCCATCACTAATCGTGGCCTCTTCGATTTTATCTGGCAGCAAGCTCTCCTGCCCTAACCTTTGGTTCAAAACCAACAATCACCTTGTATGGACGATTGCGGCTATATTTCTCAAATTGATAGTTGGTTATCTCCATTTCTGAAAAAAGTGCCCCTGCTTCTACTCGAAAAATTTCAAACTCATCCGGAAAAGTATACACGCGAACTTCAGTATCGTTTTCATCATTAACTCCATGCTTGAGCAATTCCCCGCTTGATTTACCGACCAAAGAAGCTTGAGACAGTGACAGATCACGCTCAATCTTCAGAGTCCCGTCGGCCTGAATACCGACCGCTCGAAACCCATACTGATTGATATAGAGAGGCGCAACCAATGATTTGGGGTCCGCTTTTGCTGACACTCTTTTGTCGGCCGTAACCTCCAAAAATATTTCCGAAAGTAGCTTGAGATTATCAGTACTTTTTGCCTCTGGACTGACATTTAGAGAGCCGCAGTAATAGCTTCCATCACTCTCCTTGCGCAACAGGAAAAATGACAAAACGTCGTCTTTGTGACGAACAAGATAAAAATTGTTTTTAGACGACTCTTCATTACTCTTTAGTAAAGATTCAAAACCTTCTGACACCTGGCTACCCTTTTCTCCTCGCTCGATCCAGTTAGACTTGGAAATCAGCACCATTTGCGTTTTATCATGTTCACTTAATTCACCAACAGCTGCACTTTCAACTCGCACATTAGCCAAATCAAGCGATGATGTATCTAAATCTTGACGACGCATTTCGTTGATCACAGCGGCATAGAGAATCACATCTCCCCTTGTCCTCTCGAGTCGCAACATTAGCTCCTCCGGCTTAACCTTCTCTGAAACCGCATCACGCAATAGTTTTCGACCAGAAGACAGTAGATTGCGCTGAATGTCTGACTCGGCCCGTTCTGGTAACTGTTGGTCAGGCACAGCATTTTCCTGAATATACGAGGCGACCTTTGCAGATTCACCAACAATTTCAGCGTATTTGGCAAATATTTTTTTGGCTTCAGACTCAGGATAATCATCAGCGATTTTATAAATAACCTCAGCCATTTCCTCGCCATCCTCAAGCGCAAGAAAAACCCGAAAACCATCTTCACCAAATTTACCAGTAAAATCTGCCAACTTTCTTACCTCTTTTTCATTTCTATCTCGAAGAAAGTTAAGAAAATAGTATTGAGTACTATAATCAAGTTTAGACAAGTCAATATTAAAATCTTCCTCGATTACCCGGCGCATCGGTAAGCTCAAAAGCAAAGAGAATTCTTTGAGTTGACTAAGTCTATCACCATTATTATCCGCCCCTAACACCGGTAAATCTGCAAGAGCAACACTTTCTCCCGATTCGAGCTGAACCCTCTGTAAATTACCATTCCAGCTGTAAATACCGACACGACCTGGCGACAAATCTACGCAAAGCGAATCAGAATAAGGATTTTTTCTTCTGATATCGTCAAGCTTATAGCGAAATCCATTGTCAGTGATCAGCCTCCTTAGCCAATTTTGGTGATCTTCGTCACGATAGCGATCCCGACCAATGTAGGAGATAACCAGATCTTTTTCAGCCTGACGATATTCACTCAGCGTCTCTTCATTTTGGCGTTCGCACCAATAACGATACTCGTCTTGAGCCGGACTGATCACCATATCATCATAGGCACCAACACCATCCATTTGAGCAACAGCTATCTCGGCACATGTTTTAACAAAATAGTTGTCGCTCTTGTTGGCAATACCTGCTACTAGATCAAAAAGTGATTTCATTGCTTCTTCACTGCCGTCATATCCTTGCACTGGTAAGCTAAAAAAACATTTTTTTACGAACTCCAGTATTTTTAGTTGCTCTGTCGTGTCATCAGTAGCGTCAAACTGCTCCTGTAGACGACCCGCATAATAATCACCGCTAAAATTGATATTGTAGCTAACATTGGCCATAAGCTCTCTGTCGATCTCTTCAACCCATTTCCGTTGATTTTGATCGAAGGATGCATCGGCAAACCAGGTTAGATTTTTTCCCGCCTCATATAGAGCTTCCGGTCTGATCATCTGAGACTGTTGTAAGAGACAGCTGCCCAAAAATGCTGCTGAAGTCGGGAGATGTTCCCCAGACAAAACTATTTTCATAACCGAGGCAAGAATCTGATCCTGAACATTTTCTCTTTTTAGGTCTCTTGTGTTTGGTGTAAATTGCCAAGCAAATTCCTTAAAAAAAAGGCTCTGGATATCATGGTGGTAGAGTTCCTTTTTTTCACCATACCGGCCATCCTTACTGACAAAATCTTCAACTACTGCAAAAAGTCTCTCGACCATTTGGTCGACTTCTCCTTGCTCAAAAGAGTATTGTTGTAGAGACCAGTCAGCAGAAAATATTGACTCTACAAATTCTTGATCGGAACCATGCAGATCAAAATGACCATTTTCTCTGTCTCCTGGTTCTCGAGAAGGTGTTTCCGACGCAGTTGCTTCGTCTATGCCTGCAAAGCCGTCGGACTCAAAACCAATGCTTTTCCCCTCGCCATTGTGCATTTTTGCAAAAAATTAATTTATTGCTTCTTTCAATTTTACGCTAAAAGAACGAGAAATCAAAAAATCTATTTTTTGGCACAAATACTCCTCTAAATATCGACGATCGTCGATAATCTGCGGAGAAATCAAAGTTTTCGTGACATAATTGTTGATAAAGGCAGATAAAAAAGCTAGATGCAAAAAACACTTCCCAAAGAAGAAGTATTTTTCTAAAAGTTTATATTGTTGGCTGTGCTGTGGTCACCTTCGGGCGACCACAGCACAGGGCTAGTCGCCATCAGGATGTCTCCTCAATGACGTGCGCCGGAATGTTGCCCGCGGGGATGCAGACCATTGCCACGCTTGGCGCAGCCAAGCGGTTCGAGCAAGTCGTCATCCCGGCACGCCTGCTCGAACGACGCACGCTCCTCTTCGAGCTCTTCCTCCTCCTTCGGAGTAAGCTCGATCAGGAGAAAGAGTACACCACCCCTTTCCCACTTGTCTCTCCTCTGTCGTCTCGTCATCTTTCCTCTCCCGCTCTCCAATTAGAGCAATTATATTAAACCATATTGTATTTTATATGTCAATGACTTTTCGTGTATTTCAGTGCTCCTGATATTATTTGAGTGCAATCGAGAACTAGATACGTCTAAATAACTTCTCGACTACGCTCGAAGAATAAAAAATTCCAATTTAAATTAGGACAAACAAAATGCCTTGTCTTACGACAGGCATTTTGTTTAAGTTCAAGAGTATAGAGTATAAGGTTGTAAGTATAAAAACAGTTTAACTTTTTATTTCTTTTCGTCTTCGACGACACGACCACCAGCTAGTGCGGCAACCTTAGCTTCATTCTCAGCCTCTTCCCTAGCTCGCTTCTCGGCTTCCGCTTCGGCCTTGGCCTTCTTTTCTGCATCGATCTTGGCCAGCTCTTCCTCAGCACCCTTTTCTTCCCAAATCTTGTTGTCGCGGTTTAGGTCTTTGAGACGAGCGTTCTTGCCGGAAAGCTCGCGCATGTAGTAAAGTTTGCTCTGACGAACCTTAGACTGTTTGACGCGCTCTACTTTAACAATTCGTGGACTGTGCAGTGGAAAAACACGCTCGACGCCGACACCAAACGATTCCTTGCGAACAGTGAAGGAAGCGTCGAGTCCTTTTCCGTGATTAACAGAGATAACCAAGCCCTCGAAAATCTGGACTCTTTCCTTGCTGCCTTCACGAACTTTGACGGAAACTTTGACAGTGTCGCCGCTGCGAAGCTCAGGAACATTTTTCTTGGCATATTTTGTTAGAATGGATTCCATAATTTTCCTTCAGGAACGAGTAACAAGAGACTAGGGACAAGTGAAAAGAAAATTTCTTTTACTTGTTCCTTGTTCCTGGTTCCAGGTTCCTACTTATCTTCCTCGACATGAACAAAAGTTCTTTTGTCTTTATTGCCAGTAAAGGCTGTTACCTTCTTTTCCTGAAATTTGACCAAACCGTTCTTCAAAGCGTAGATGGTGTAGTCATCGCCCATGCCAACATTGTTACCCGGATGAAACTTGGTACCGTGCTGACGAACGATGATATTGCCAGCAATTACTTTTTGATCACCAAAAACCTTGACGCCAAGTCTCTTGGCGACAGAATCACGACCCAGTCTTGTACTACCGGCAGCTTTTTTATGTGCCATAACAACCTTAAAAATAATTTAAAATTACAAATTTAAAATTTAAAAATAATTTTGAATTTTAAATTTTAAATTGAAAATTTGAGTAAAGCGATCTCTCGCTTTACGACTGAATAGTCTCTTCCATAAATCTGAGGCTTCGAGAACTCAGTATAGCCAATTTTTTTGATTTCGTCAACTGTTTCCCGGTACAAACTGTAACGCTTGCCGTCAAGTGTTTCGACAAGGGGAAAAATGATACACAGCACAACATTGCTACATTGTTTCATTGTTGCATTGTTTTGACACTTAGAAAGGCTTGGTTGCTGAGTAATGAAGCAATGAGGCAATGAAGCAATATTTTTAAAAAAACCTAAATACAATTCTTTAATTTTATCGTATTCACCTCTCACCGCCCGTAATGATGGCTTAAACTTCTTTGGATCACCAAGATATGGCTCGCCTACGACGACAATGTTGTCGTAATTTTTAATTTCTAATTTATAATTTTCAACTAGTTTCTGGTCCGTGGCATCGCTCTGAAAAATTTTGATTTTTGAATTCCATTTTTGACTTTTTCTTTTTAGCTTTTCACTTAGCCATTCGACGTTGGCTTGACTGTCCTTGACAGCTTTTTCCGAGATGTCACTACCAACAGCATCAAGCCCGAGCATCATCGACTCGAGCAACACATTTCCAGATCCGCAAAAAGGATCAACCACGAGCGTAGCTCGTGAAGTTAACTGTTCCCTGTTCACAGTTCTTGGTTGTTGGTTATTGGAAGTTAAAAATTGATTGGATGTTGGGTATTGGGTATTGGACGTTGCCGCAAACGCGATATTAATCATCATCCTCGCCAACTTGGGCGGCAGCATTCCCGATCTCTTGTCGCTTCTAGGTTTGTCGTAATCTCTCTCACTCCAGCCCTCCGGATCAGTCACCGCAATTAATTCACCTATGCCGTCATCGAAAAAGCCGATCTCCAAGCCATCATCTGCTAGTTTGTTCTTAGACGAAACTATTGTGGACAGTTCGGCGTCCTTCGCAGCAATAAACCTGAGCGAATATTGATCTTTTAATGCTTTTTTAATCGAGAGACCGAGATCATTCATTTTTTTTAAATTATGTCCGGTATATGCAGAAAAGCCAAAGTTCATTTTGCCCGCATGATTCTTTGCTCGTATCTTAACTAAACTTTTTATTTTGTCATCCTGAGCGCCAGCGAAGGATCTAGGTAAAACCGCACGCTTGTCTTCACTCGCTAGATTCTTCGTTTCACTCAGAATGACAGCCGCAGGATCAACTATTTCAAAAATTTTTGTTGTTCCGCCGAGGATATTGATTAAACTTGCAACATTATTCGAGAATTCGTCATTTGCCATTTGGTTAAATTCGCCATCTGTATGGTTTGGTAGCTCAAGGTTGGCAAAGACGATATTCTTGGTTAGAATAAGATTACTAAAACAAAAACTCCTTCGACCTTTGCCTGTCCCGAGTTTATCGAGGGGCTCAGGATAAAAACAAAAGCGGCTCAAGACAGATTTTAGTTCAACAAAACAAAGATCTCTTTCCCGACCCAAGACAAAAGCGTATTTTTTGGTTTGTGAAGTGTTCATAAACGAAGTTACTTTACCATATTTTTTTTAATTTGTCACTGCTTTATTAGTAATTCGTAAATTAGTTAAATTCGCTATCTGTATGGCTGAAAGCTTGCCACAATTCGTTCACCTTCACGTTCACTCTCATTTCTCGATGCTCGATGGGATGAGCAAGATTCCTGATATTGTCAAAAAGATTAAGGATGATGGCCAAACTGCTGTCGCCCTGACTGACCACGGTGTTATGCACGGCATCATCGAATTTTACGAGGAATGTGTCAAAAACGGGATCAAGCCGATTCTTGGTCTCGAAGCTTACGTCGCCCCACGAACTCTTCTTGACAAACAGCCCCGCGTCGACTCCAGAGCTTACCACTTGATTCTGCTGGCTAAAAACTACGAGGGCTACCAGAATTTAATGCGGCTGACCTCCATCGCCCATCTCGAGGGTTATTACTACAAACCTCGTATCGACAAGGAGACACTGAAAAAATATTCCAAGGGCGTCATCGCCTCAAGTGCTTGTGTTCAAGGCGAAGTTCCCAGACGTGCAATGGAAAATATCGAAGAGGGTCGCAAGGCAATAAAGGAATATTTAGAGATTTTTAACAAAGAGGACTTTTATCTCGAGGTCCAACACCACCCCAACACCGTACCGGAGCAAGCCAAAGCTAATGAATTGATTTACCAATTTGCCGAGGAGTTTGGTCTCAAGGTGATCGCCACCAACGATCCACACTATGTAAATACTGAGGATGATGTTGCACAGGACGCTCTAATCTGTCTGCAGACTGGCAAACAAGTCTCTGATGATAACCGCATGACGATGACCGGCGATGATTACTCTATCCTGACCAGGCAACAGATGGCCGATAATTTCAAAGACCACCCTGAAGTTTTGAAAAACACTCTGGAAATTGCCGAGAAATGTAATATTGAGATCGAGCTTGGCAAATTCAAATTCCCTGATTTTCCCGTACCAGAAGGAGAGACTTACGAGACTTATACCAGAAAATTGATTGACGAACGCTTGCCCGAGAGGATTAAGAATGTCACCCCTGAAATCAAAAAACGAATTGATTATGAATTTGACGTTATCAAGGACAAAGGTTATCTCGGCTATTTTTTGATCGTCCAGGACTTTTTCCAGTGGGCAAAGGAAAAGGGTATTCCGACTAATGTGAGAGGTTCGGCCGCCGGTTGTCTTGTCTCCTATGTTCTGGGCATTACCGCCAAACAATTAAATCCGCTCGATTATAATCTGCCATTTGAACGATTTCTCAACCCGTTTCGTCCATCCGCACCGGATATTGACTGTGATATTGCTGACGCCGGTCGGGACTCGATTATTCACTATGTTTCCGAAAAATACGGCCATGATCGCGTCGCCCAGATCATCACCTTTGGGACGATGGCCGCTCGCATGGCGGTGCGCGACGTCGGCCGAGTCCTCGGCATGACTTACGGCGAAGTCGATACGATCGCCAAATTAATCCCGCCGATGAAGTGCGACCTCAAAAAAGCGCTGGACACTGTGCCGGAACTGAAATCGCTCTATGATTCCGATGCTAGCGTCAAGCATTGTCTCGATATCGCCAAGAAGCTTGAGGGTGTTGTCCGTCACGCCTCTGTCCACGCCGCCGGCGTCGTCATCTCCCCTGATGAGATTACCAAATTTACTCCGGTGATGATGGACGCCAAAGACGAGCGGCTGATCACCCAGTACGAGATGCACGCCGTCGGTGAAGATGGCGTCGGCTTGATAAAGATGGACTTTCTCGGTCTGGCTAACCTTTCTATTATCCAAAACGTTATCCGGATTGTCCGCAAAACCAGAGGGATTAACGTCATCTTGGACGAGATACCCCTTGATGACAAAAAAGCCTTTAAATTGCTCTCCAAGGGCGAAACAATCGGTGTTTTTCAACTGGAGTCCGACGGAATGCGCAAACACATCAAGGAACTGCAACCGACGACTATCGACGATATCATGGCGATGGTCGCTCTATATCGTCCGGGGCCGATGGCTTTTATCCCCGAATATATTGCGCGCAAGAGAAATCCGAGTCGAATCAAATATGCAGATCCACGCATGGAGAAATTCCTCGACAAATCTCTCGGCCTAATCGTCTACCAGGATGATGTCTTGATGATCGCCATCGAGCTTGCCGGCTACAACTGGGCCGAGGTTGATAAGTTTCGCAAAGCGATCGGCAAGAAGATTATCAAGGAAATGGCCGCCCAAAAAGAAAAGTTCTTCAAGCAAATCGTCGATAGAGGAATGAAACAGGCAGTCGCTGAGGATCTCTGGAGTCAGATCGAGACCTTTGCCGGCTATGGCTTCAACAAGGCACATGCCGCTAGCTACGGTCTTGTCGCCTATCAAACCGCCTATCTCAAAGCCAACTATCCGCCGGAGTATATGTCGGCCCTGATGACCTCAAACAAGGATGACCTCGACAAGCTGGCCAAAGAGATTGATGAATGTAAACGAATGGGTATCGAGGTGCTTGCACCGGACATTAATGAATCATTTGTCGATTTCGGTGTTGTCAAAGACACCGGTAATGTTCGCTTTGGTCTCTCGGCGATCAAAAATGTCGGTGCTGCTGTGGCCGAGGAGATCGTCGAGGAGAGAAAAAATGGTAATTACAAAGACTTGAAAGATTTCCTCGTTAGACTTTCTGGCAAAGTCATTAACAAAAAATCGCTAGAGGCAATGACCATGGCCGGCGCTCTGTCTCATTTTGGCGAACGAAACGAGTTGCTTTTCAACATGGAAAAGATCCTTGCCTTTGCCACCAATATGCACAAGATCAAGAACAACGATCAGAACTCCCTCTTTGGCGACGACGGCGGCTTGAGCGAAGCCAAGCTTGAGCTCGACCCGGCTAATTCCGCAACCAAAAAACAGATCCTCACCTGGGAACGTGAGCTGCTGGGAATGTATATTTCAGAACATCCCCTCTCCGATATCAAACCGCTGATCGAGAAAAGCCGCACGGCCAGCTTTGCCGAACTGACTCCTGACACAGACAATAAATTTGTTCGTGTCGCCGGCATCATAACTACAGTTCAAAAAATTACCACCAGATCAAATCAAACAATGAAGTTCGCCAAGGTCGAAGATCTCAATAGCAACGCCGAGATTCTGGTGTTTCCAAAAGTGCTGGCAGCTGCAGACGCTATCGTAGTCAACGACAAGGTTATTGCCGTTGATGGCTTCGTCAGCTTCAAGGATGGCGCGTTGAAAATACTGGCAGAGAATATTTATGAGCTCAAGGAAGACGGAGCGATTCCCAAATTCGAACCACGAGAAAAGAAAAAGCAATGGTCAAATGGCTCAGGTAGCAGAGTAGCAGAGTGGCAGAGTGGCAGAGAAAATGTTGTATCCACTCCATCTCTCCGTCCCTCGGTCTCTCCGTCTCTTGCCGAAATTGTCCTGACAATTCCGGCAAACTATAGTAAATCCGACCTACTTGAACTCAAAGAGCTTCTCGCCAATCATCCTGGTGACACCTGCGTCAATCTCAATCTGCCAAACGAAAATGGCGGCAGACAAGTTAAAATAAAAAACCGGATCTGTTTCGATCCAGTCATTAAGCATAAACTCCGCGAACTCCTCGGCAAAGACTGCATCACATAATCACAGAACTCAGAACTTTGCAGAAATACAGAATCTAATTAGGATTTGCGATTATTTCGTAATTTTGCCTGCCCCGTCA
>Ga0172370_10007688_pt1 | contig 13149 bp, 9 predicted proteins | sample LakKiv5m_FD_114538 | JGI IMG/M metagenome (GOLD analysis project Ga0172370, IMG submission 114538) | Freshwater microbial communities from Kabuno Bay, South-Kivu, Congo - kab_022012_11.5m | ecosystem: Environmental > Aquatic > Freshwater > Lake | place: Democratic Republic of the Congo...
CCGTGGCTGGTGAGCCGGCGGATGCCGTCAATCCGTTCATCTCTATGTTTGTGATGTTAAATTTCGTTGCCGGTATACTGCTTCCTGCTGATAACGTAACTCCTGTTACACCATCCGAACATATAGTCGCTGTCTGATTCAACACCACCGGTTCCGGCCTTACCGGTACGGTTATCGTAAAATCATCACCCAGGCAATTACCATCAGTTCCAGTGGGCGTTACAGTATATACTGCATTCAACGTACCACTTGTAACATTGTGTAAGGTCTCATTGATATTCCCTGTTCCACTGCCAGCACCTCCTGTCAGATTCGCATCATAGGATGCTGTCCAGGCAAACGTGCTGGTTGCATTGTTGGAAATATAAGACTGTGGATTAAAATCAAATTCTACATCCGAACATTGTTCGGCTGTGGTTGTATTTGTTCCTACAGGTGTTGGATTAACGGTTATGGTCCATGCTTCGGGGGTACCTGAACAGGTTTTTCCAGCATTGGAATATGAAGGAGTAACAGTGATTGTGGCTATTACCGGTGTCCCACCGTTATTATTGGCTTCAAAAGATAAAATAGTACCTGAGCCGCTAGCCAACAGCCCAATTGAAGGCGTATTATTTGTCCAATTATATACTGTACCTTCAACATCACCATCAAATGTAATAGTTGTGGTGTTTTCGCCATCACATAATTCCTGGTCAGTAACGGGATCAACCGTTGGTGTGGGGTTTACAGTAATTGTGAAAGTAATATCGTCGCCTTCACAAGTAATTCCATCTTCAGTTCTCGGTGTAACTGTAATTGTAGCTGTTTGAACAGTATTTCCTGCATTGGTAGCTGTAAAAGATGGGATTGATGAAACCCCGGTTGCCGATGCTCCGAGGCCGATGGAAGTATTATTATTTGTCCAATCGAAAGTTACTGTTCCTGGAGTTCCTGTAAAATTAATTACACTGGTCGCATCCTGATTACAGTATGTAACGTCGGAAATTGCATTTGCGGTTGGGTAAGGATTAACTGTAATTTTGAGTACATTACTTGTCTTTTCACAAGGCACAGCATTTAGTGTGGATATGGTAACCCTCCTGTACCAGGTATTTTGTATCAAGCTTCCCGGCTGATAGGTTTCGCTGGTTCCATTTGATGTAATATCTGCAAAACCGGAAGATGGGCCAGTCGCACTTTTTTCCCACTGGTATGAAACAGTGCCATCGTAGGTTGACGCAGTATTGGTTGTCAGTTCAGCAGGTTGAGTATTATAGCATATGGTTTGATCTTCCTCAATTATTCCCGCCGTTAAATTATTTACAAAAATGGTTGCAACTTCAGAGTTTGTCAGATTACAATCACTTCCTGTTGCAGTAATTTGTACCCTGTATTCGGCATCTGCCACAAGGCCGCTTACAGTCATTTCGTTGGTTGTTGAGTTAGAATAAGTAACTCCTGATGGAGTGTTGTTTGCAACACTAGCCCAAACCGGTGATCCGGTAGTGCCGCTGTTGTACTGCCATTGGTATAGAAGTGCCGGTGTACCTCCGTTGGCATCAACCGAAACTGAAGTACTTCCTCCTTCGCAAATTGTTTTATCCTGTGGTTGTGTAATAACGTTTGGGTCGGCAACAACAGTAACTGTAGCTGTTTCCGAAGTAATCGGATCACAAGCCGGGCTTGTAAATGTAATTACACAACGGTAATCGTAAGTACCAACATATGTAAAAGCCTCTTCCCCGAGGTTCGCTGTATTTGATCCTGTATATTGCACATTATCAGGTGTTCCGTTGGCAACACTTACCCAGTCCGGGATTGATGTATCATAATATTCCCATTGATAACTAAAAATTGCTGCACCTTGTATCATCGTTAATGATAAAGTTGTTGACCCAATTCCAACACAAATTGCGTCATCTTCAGGTTGAGCAGTAATTCTGGGTACAACAACCTCTACCGGAGTTGATGAAAAGGTATTACAATCGAAATCCGGATCACCCTGGGCTATTTCAACATAATAAAATTTTGAAATGGTCAATGCGTCTGTTGTATAATTAGAAGTGGTATTTCCCGTTGGCCCCTGGGTATCCTTAAGTGTCCATGGACCTGTACTGTTTACGGATTCATACCATTTATATGTGTAAAGGCCTGTGCCTCCGGAAACAACCACTGATAATTCATAAGTTGAGCTGGCACAAATTGTGGCACCAACCGGTGGTGTATCTATTACAGGATCGGCCACAACCTCGAGCATCATACAACTCGAATAGAATGTATCACAATCCAAACCGGTCTGAGATACCACAACCTGATAATAATAGGTTCCGGCGGTATTCATTACACCCGTATTGTAATCCGGACTGTTTGTTCCAACATTCGTCCACGGTCCCGAACAACTTGCCGAGCGTTGCCATTGGAAAGAAAAGATTCCGGTACCATCCTGAACCGTTACACTATAGTCAGCGTTTCCACCAACACAAATGCTTTGATCAGACGATTCGGTATTAATTGAAGGATCATTAACAACAGTTACAACCGCACACATTGATGTAACAGGGTCACAAATTCCTTCGGCATCTGAAACAATAACCTGATAATAATAGGTACCCGGCGATAAGACTACAGTTTGATAGGATTGGCTGTTGGCACTCAGAATATCGCTCCAGGTTCCATCGCAATCACCGTCACTTTCCTGCCACTGATAATTATAAGTTCCCGAACCACCTGATGGTGTTACTCCCAATGTTGGTTCGGCTCCATTACATACCGTTATATTTGCCGGGCCACTTGTTGATAGTGCTGATCTGTTTAAGATTGAAACATCATCTGTTCCTGGGGTGCAATATTCCCCATTTATAGTAGTCCACCTGAATACATAGGTTCCGGATATGGTTCCGGTAACGGTTGTTGTTGGTGAAGATGATGTGGTTATTGTCGGTGTATTTGGACCGCTAACACTTGTCCACTCACCAACGCCAATAAAATTTGTACCTGTGTCGGCTGCCATTGTAAATGAAGATTCATCACAGACAGTCTGGTTGTCTCCTGCATCAGCTGGTGTGGGATCAGCATAAACAAAAAGCAGCAAGGTATCTGAATTATCGCAGGCTGCGCTTCCTGTTGTATAGGTCCAGGTTAGTCCGTAAGTATTCGGTTCACCGCCAACCAAACCTGATATTGTTGATGTTGCGCTGTTAATATCACCAAATGTCGGATCAGGTGCACCGGAAGGCTTGGATACCACACTCCAATAACCTTCGGTAAAGTTTACCAGATTAATGGCTGTTGTTGCTGGACAAGTTCCACTAGTAGTAGCAATGAATGTTCCACCTAAAAGGTTTTCCCATGTCGATCCCGACGCTTTCGTTTCACCGTTAAATGTGATATCATTGTTATCATCATTTGTTAAAATCACTGATCCGGGAATTGCCGGACATGAAGGTTGTTAAAGTATATTTGCTGAAACCGATTCTTTAGGTGCTTGTTGAACTGTGTAGATTCCATCGGATATATTACATCCATTGGCATCGGTGACGGTAACATCATAATCACCGACAGTTAATCCGGTAATGTCCTCGGTGATAGCACCATTACTCCAGGCATAAGTATATGGTGAGGTTCCGCCTGTTACTGTAATATCAATTTCACCATCGCTTCCTCCGAAACAGGTGGCGTCGGTAATTACTGCCGGTGTACCGGTAATATCCAGCGCTAATACTGGTTGTGTAATAGTTATTGTCGGAAGGTCCGCGGTACAGCCTCTTGCATCTGTAACCCGAATATCATAATCACCAACTTCCATATTTGAAATTACGCTGCCATTAACTACAGCAATAGTACCACCAGCAGGTTGGTTAATGATAGAGAAAACATATCCGGGGGTTCCCCCTAAAGCATTAACCAAAACTCTCCCTGATGAGGTTCCAAAACAAGCAACGTTTGTCTGTGATGAAAGCGAAATCGTAAGCTCGGCCTCTGGAACATTTACATTGAAATAAACAATAAAAGAACACTCTGTGGGGGTGCTATCATCGGTGACCAGAACATAATGCTCACCATCCAAAAGACCGGAAAACGTATTGTAGCTTCCAGGTGAAGCCCCATCTAGTGCATACAAGTAAGGAGAAGTACCACTGGAAGCAGTTATTGTTACACTTCCGGTTCCTCCAAAGCAAACCGGATTATCAACACTTGCAGAAGCAGTGAGTTCACCAACGCCACTGTTTGGTATTGTAATTTCAAATGAAGCGGAACAGCTTGTTGTAGCCAGATAGGTTCCTGCTTGTAAATTGTTGAATGTACTACCTGAACTTTGTGTTCCATTCCCCGATAAAGTTATATCATTTGATGTACTGCTGTTAAGAACAACAGATCCGTCAGAATTACCACATGTTGCCTCTACAAGGGTTCCCGTTGTAATTACCACTGCGGTAGGATTGGTAAGTGTGAAAGTTTGTTGTTTCTGACATCCGTTAGCATCGGTAACCGTGAGTGAATAGCTCCCGGCAAGTAATCCGCTAAGGTCATCAACGATTGAACCGTTACTCCATTCATAGGAATAGGGACCTACACCGCCTAAAACACTTGTGATATCAATGCTTCCATCAGAGCCTCCATAACAGCTGGGATTTGTTGGAGTGCCACTTATCGAAACTGCACCTGGTTGCGTAATGGTAACATCCATATCTGCCGAACATCCCTTATCGTCAATAACCCTGAGGGTATAATCACCAGCTTCCATATTATAAATCAAATTTGCGTTCACAAGGGCATTGGTTCCACCTGAAGGTTGATCCTGGATAGAAAAACTATATGGAGCTGTCCCGCCCAGAGCCCTGCAAAGCACACTTCCTGAAGAGGAGCCGTTACATTCAACATTAGTTTGATTTGCATTAGAAATCGTAAGCTGGGTAGGTTCGGTGAGTTCAAATTCGATGGTGTAAGTACAACTCGACTGATCTTCAACAACAATATGATGGGTACCGGCAGAAATATCGGTAAAATATCCGGATACTTGTGAAGGGTCGCCGTCCAGTGAATAGGTGTATCCCGGATAGCCCCCGATACCTACTGCGGAGATAGCCCCCAATCCCCCAAAACAAGAAATTTCGTAAACAAAATTATTTGCCGATAAAAGTACTTGTGCATCCAAAGTTGTTTCAGTATCAGAATTACATAAAGTCTGATCCGCACCAGCCACAGCTTGAGGAGGTATCTGGGTGAGAGTAACCGTAACCTCATCATAACTAACATCACAGGTTCCGTTTGAGATAGTCCACCGGAAATTGTAAGTCCCTTCCAATGCACCAACAACAGAGGTCGTAGGATTTGATGGATCGAGAATTATTACAGGATCTCCACCGGTTTGCGACCATAATCCTGTTCCGATAGCTGGGGTATTTCCTTCCAGAACAACGGGTTCATAAATGCACAAGTTGGCTACTGTACCTGAAGCATCTGCAGTTGTTGGTTCCGCGTAATTTGTAATTGTTACCTGGTCGGATGAAGAACAAAATGCTGTTTCAGAAGTCCATTGAAAGACATATGTACCAAAATCAAGTCCACTCACCAGTGCATCCGGAGCATGAATATCAGGGTCAAAGGTTGGATCAGGTGCTCCCACCGGTTTGCTGATTATCGTCCAAGTCCCGATTCCCACAGTCACAATTGAGGCCCCGAGCGTAACTTCAGTTTGATCACAAAGTTGCTGATCAGCACCAGCATTGGCAGGTGTGGAGGTTTCAAACACACTTATGGTCACTTCATCCTCTGTTGGTGCACATACGATACCATTGGTAATTGTCCATTTGAAAACATAATCAGCCTGATCACCACTACTTTGAGGACCCAATCCTGTTATTGTTGCATTGTAAAGAATCCATGAATTAAATACCGGATCGGGGGCATCACCGGTTTTTGATACCAGCGTCCATTCTCCGACACCAATAGCAGGATCATTTGCTGCCATTGTAATCTCTGTATCACACACAAGCGACTGATCACTCCCTGCATCGGCAGCGGATGGCTCCGCATAATTGGTAATACGAACCTGATCAGCATTGCTACATTCACCATTGGCTATTTCCCATTGGAAAACATAAATCCCTATTGTGGCTTCGGTAAAGGTTGTGAGCGGATCATGAGCATCTGTAAAAGAACCGCCGGATGGGCCAAAAAGCTTTGTCCAGGTTCCTGTAGTTCCCGGTTCGGCAGCATTTCCTTCAAAAGTAAAGGTGGTTTCATTGCACAATAGCTGATCATCACCGGCATCAGCAATGTTGGGAGGTGTAAGCAAAGTTACGGTCATTTGATCTGTTGATGAGCAACCAGGAGCTGAAATCGCATATTCAAAAGTGTAAACACCAACTGTTACCGGCAATGGGAAGGTAGCTGTCGCAGTATTCGCAGAAGTAGGAGTGATAATGGGGTCTTCTGCTCCGGCAGGTTTGCTCACGAGCGTCCAATCACCATCACTGCTTACGGTTCCAACCAGGTTGACTGAAGTAACTTCTTCGCAATATTTCTGATCGGTACCTGCATTAGCATTGCGGACAACTGTTACAATAACATCATCGGTACTGGGTGTACAAAAAGTACCTCCGGTCACAGTCCATCTGAAAGAATATTCACCGGTTATCAATCCGGTAACGTTTGATGTAGGTGAAGAGGGATCGGCAATACCCGCAGTATTGGGGCCGCTAATCTGAGCCCAGTTTCCGGTTCCAGATGTGGGCGACGTTGCCGTCATCGCTACGAAATCGTCACCGCATACGCCTTTATCGTCTCCTGCTGCTGCAGTTGATGGTGCCTCAGTTGAAACATGTACCAATACATCATCATACGAAGAACAGCCACCGTTCGTAATTGTCCATCTGAATTTGTACGTTCCATCAATTAAGTTGGTAACCGTTGTATTATTTAACAGGGGATCAGTAATTACTGCACCACCATTTCCAAAAACCATGGTCCATTTACCACTGCCAACAGATGCCAGGTTGCCGCTTAACTGTGTATTATCATCACAAAGTGTAATATCAGGCCCTGCATCTGCTACCGTCAGCGCATTATCAACCGTTATCAATACCGTATCCCGTGTCGGAGTACAAAAACAGGCATCACATGATATCACCCATTCAAACTCGTAGGTTCCATGATCAACAATATCAGTTACTCTGGTGTTGTAAAGTGAAGCATCAACGATTACAGGAATATTTGAACCTGGCCACGATAATAAATTCCATTGTCCGTTTCCAGGAGAAGGGTTATTCGCAGACATTGTCACACTTGTAGAGTCGGTCGGATAACAAATATCGGACCCCGCATTTGCCTGTATTGGGGCTACTTCATTGCTTACAGTAATTGTAATTTCATTATAATCTGAACCACAGCCGTTTGTGATGGTCCAACGCAATATGTAAGGACTATTGGCTTCCACCATTCCTGTAACAGTGGCTGTGTTCGAATGAATATCGGAAAAAATTACATTGGGATCATCCGGTACAACGGACCAAATTCCCTGCTCAAAAATGTAAGTGGGTATTTCGGCATTCATAACTACGGCAGCACCTTCACAAACCGTAAGATCTGATCCGGCAGAAACTGCTGTAGGATTTGCATCTGCGACCAACACTGTAACGTCATCGAAATTCGGATCGCACATAGGGCCACCTTCAATAAGCCACCTGAAGGTATATAAGCCGGGGACCAGATCAAAAACCGCTAGGTCCTTGTCGTGGATATTGCCAAGTGTGGAAGCAGAACTTGGACCACTCACCAACGACCAGGTCCCCTGCCCAAAGTCAGGTGCATTCCCGGCAAGTACAGTTTCATAAACATTACAATCCAGGATTTGATCAGTCCCAGCATTGGAAAGTGCATTATTAAAAGAAGTAACTACTGATATCTGGTCAAATGCAGTTTCGCATTCCACACCTTCTGGAGCTGCTTTGCGGAATTGAATAACATAGGTTCCAAAACCCGTTAATCCAACGATGGTTACTGGGGAACTTCCGGTATTGGCCCAATCTGTTGGAAAATTAATATAGGTAACAGGTGGGCCATAATCTTCGATGGTAGGAGGCCCGCTCAATATCCGGTACTGTGTACTTCCACTTCCACCACTTGCAGAAAAAGGAATTACTGCCACACTCTCATCACAATCTAACAAAACCTCTGGTGCGACTGATATTGCTGGAGCGGAAGTGAAAGATACAATAATGTTTGCCGAACTTGAACACCCTGTTGCTGAATTGGTAATGGTATAGAAAAAAGTATAAGTGCCTGCTCCGCTCAGGCCGGTAACTTCAGTAACAGGAACATCAGGACCTACAATTGTTGCTGTAGTCGGGCCAGCCGTCTGTACCCAATGTACAGTCTCGTTAATGTACACTGGTGCATAGCCGTTTAACACAGTTGAGGTACGGCCGTCACAAAATATCTGACTGCCACCACCATTAAAGCCAGCTCCTGTAACATCGGCAGTTGGAGCCGGTACAATAATCTGTACCTCGTCAAAACCGGACACACAGGGACCAACAACCGTCCATCTTAATATATAAGTTCCCTGAATTAGATTTGAAATTGCAGTACTGTTTGAATGAATGTTACTTATTGTTGGAACGTTCGGACCGCTTACCACTGTCCAGGTTCCCTGTTGCCCCCCAAGACCACTTCCGGCATAGGAGGCACTTAAATTTGCCGACTGCGTTGTCGAATAACAATGGGATAGTGTAATATCCGTACCGGCATTTACAGTCATTCCTCCGTAATTTGTTATACTTACCTCATCAAAGGTGGAGCATCCGCTCACTGTATCTTGTATGGTCCATGTTAATGTGGAAGTTCCTGATGAATTTCCGGAGAGAATTAATTCTGAAGTTGCTGAGTTAACATTAGTAATCGAAATTCCATTATCGCCTGAACCTTGCCAGAATCCAATCTCTTCGGCCCCAACAGGTGGATTTGCAGCAAGATTATAAGTTCCCGGGCAATAAGTGGTGTCAACACCAGCATTCGCAGCCGTAATGTTAAAGACGGTTTTTTTTACATCCTGGAAAACCAGAGAACCATCCTGGCATTTGGTTTTGATTCGGAAAGTATAAACATAACCACCTAGAATATTCGTTACCTGCGTATTAAGGTACGTTGGATTAACAATGGTAGCAGTAGGGCCGCCAACCTGAGTCCATAAAATCGATGCACCACCTGGAGGAAACAGTCCTGTATTGTTTCCGTGTAACCACATCTCTTCATTGGCACAAATCGTTTCGTCCACACCTGCATTCACCGAGCAGTTCTGGGCATTTGCTGCCAGAGAGCCGTATAAAATCACGACGAATACCAACAGGGATTTACAACTGATCCTGATGGTTTCCTTTGACTGATGAATGCATAGTAAATTTGCTTTCATAGAAATATTATTTAATTTTTAAAATTTTCGAATAAAATGTCAGGTTTTTTGTGGTGTTTCTGAATCTGGAGAATCGATATGGCTTTAATGCCCGGGAATAAAAATTGCAAATCTATCGGCTGACCAATAAATTTGGATACAACGAAAACCCCATAAATGGAAATAGGCGTAAAAAAATACAATCGGTAATCGAATTAATAATGTAATAGTCTGCACATTTACAAAATTCATGCAATTAGTCCGAAATGCCGTATTTAATTATTTAAATACCTGTTTACCTGATAGTAAAAGCTTACTTCATATGATATTTATTTAAATATAAAGGTTCATTTTTGGAAAATAATGTCCCAATTCAGCCTTTCCGGAACTATGTTCCAGTGATTGAACTTTTTTTGTGGCTGGCCACTAGCTCTATTTTGATAATTTATAAATCTTCCGGATAAGCATTAATGCTTGTTTTGGATAAATCGAAAACAAAACTTTGTGGGTCCGGTCCATGATAAAACCTGGTGAGCAGCATGGAATGTTATTGAAATTTTTTTAAGATTTAATATGGTTTTCGCCTGAAAAGGGGTTCGGGCATAACGTACCCGGTAATAACAAAAAAGCCCTGAAAACTTAATTTCAAGGCTTTGATTCTGATTTTGTGTACCCGGGGCGGGACTTGAAACATAATAATAACATTTAACACTCTGTTTATAAACTATTTAGCTTTGTCGCTTTTTGTCTTTTTTTGTTGAAGGAGACTGGTTTTGTCTCTGTTTTTGTCGCTAAAAAAGCGAAATGGGGTTTTGGAGAGATTGGTCACTTACCGTCGCGGCACGCTGTAGTTTGTGGCTGGATGCTTCCCATTTTTTACCCCATTCGCTATATTTTATTGACGCATCCTGGGTACTTCTTGTTTCCCGTTGTGAACGGCCATTATTAAATCTCCTTTATCGTTGTTGTTAGTTTCATAACGTTCAAGTTCTTTCTCCAACCTCGCTATTAACCGCTCTTTATCCCTAAGATGGTCTTTTAATATTTCAACCTGAGCAGCCAAACCGTAACCTGCACGCGGTTCATTTACAACATTAGCATCTAACTCCTCAAACCAAAAGCAAGGAGAAACATGCAACCCATTCGATATCTTTATTAATTGCTCAATTTTTACTTCTGTTTTTCCATTCACTATCCCATGTATTGTTGACTTAGCAATACCAGACATTACACCAAGTGCGTCTTTTGAAATTTTTTTTTCAGAAATATAATTCTTTATTTTATTATTAATCAATAACATATATTAATAATGTTTCTAAATTAACATTTATTAGGTGCGAGTTCTTGCATATTTCGTTTGTGTTATCGTACTTTGTAGCTCAAATATAATACTCATTTTTGAATTTAACAAATAATATTCCAAAACATGTTAAAACAGGACATAATTAAAAAGATAAGGACAAATACCCGCTTAAAGCTGGAAATTGCCCTTATGCTTCAGCGAAGCATCCCCACAATTGAGCGGATGCTAAATAAAAACCACATGATGTTAACCAGGATAGATGTGCTTAAAAAACTGAGCGCCGAATTCAACCTTGAAAATATCGAGGACCTTTTAGAAAAATCAGAGGCCTACTTTTCAAAATCAGCATAATATGAGAATCGAATTTTACAAGGACCATACCGGCACCTTTAAGCCGGTAATTTACTTCAAATTTGAAGGTTCAAATTTTGAAGATTTCGATAAATTAACTCCCGAAGAGATTGAAAGTGTTTTTGATCATATCTGCAAATTTGAAGAAGCCAAAAAGGCGCTGCTCCAACTTTCGCGCTTTTTCCCTGGCGACAAAAAGAAAATTCTCAAGCAGTTTATCTCGTGCAACTGGCTCGAACTGGATGATATGGTTGATATAACCGACAGCAAACTCAATTATGAGTTTGTTCCATGCCCACGGCGTTCCGCCGGTACGTGCGAGTTTAATGAAGGTATTTGTATGAAACACTCAATAAAATGATCCAGCCCATCACATTAAAATCCATCATCAAATTTCAGCACGAAAGACTGATGCACGAAAAGGAAAAGCTACGGCTCAACGAAACGGTGATCTATGCTGAAAAAATAATCCTTGAGATACTCAAGGAGCATGAGGCATTGATTAAAAACGTGGGGGGAAACGTAGTTGTTACCATGAGCCCAGAACGCTTTAAGCTCATTGAAAATATCAGGCCCGCAGGGGCAACGTTGGATGATCAGTCCGGTTAGAAACTCACTGATTTCTTAGTGAGTGATGGCCGTGTTCCCCTTTTCCCTCTTTTCTGGGGTAAACCTGTCGGACTGGGGCTTATAAAATGCCTAAACATAGCAGCTAAACACGGCAAAGAATGACAACGGGGAAAGACCTGTGACCGGAGGGAAAGACCCCGAAATATCATGAAGCTAAATCCGTCGCGGCACGACTGTAAAAGCTTCCAGTTCATTCAAATACCATTGTTGGAATCACGCTTCATGGCGTGATTTCCTTCATGGTTTATTTAAACTATGGAAAATCAACAGAAAACAGCAATTAACAGAGGGGCGGAAATGTACAAATTAAAAATGTACCGCCGAAATCTGATAATTGTCAATTCGCTGGAATTGATGCTTCATCATTTGATAAATAAAAAACTACAAGCAGATGATGAAGAACAAAAAGAGTGGTTTTCTGACTCGATAATAATGACAATAAACATTTTACACGAATACAAAAAGAAAATATGAAAACAATCTGCATTATCTTAATCATCTGCATCATACTGCTACTTGGAGTAGCAGTATTGCTTGACTCAACAATTAGCTTGCGAAATAAATATTATCGCGATGCAGCCCGCGAACGGTGGCAGTCTGGAAAAAAGGAATCGCTATGATTTTCCAGGTTAATAAATTCGAGTGTTGCTCGGTAACCGGTGATACGGATATCGAAGTAAGCTGGAATGTTGGAAAAGGTGAAGCTTCAGCAAAACTTTTCGACATCCAGCGCCATCAGGCTGTAAATTATTGCTTCTCAAGCGCTCGTGATGCAATACTTCTAAGGCTCGAAAACTACATAAAATCGGTGCGCAACCTTGCCGGACACGACACCGGTTACTACCACACCGAAGGCAAAGCCGAAGCAATAAAGTATCTGTGGCGCAAGCTCCCGGAGTTGAACGACAAAGATTTTTCGGCAATCTGTAAAAACATTGTACACCTCAAAAACCGTATTTACAGCATTCTTCCAGGAGAAAGCCATCCTTACTACAAAGGCATGCAATTCACAGCCAGTGAAATTATTGATTTCGCAAACCAAAACTGCGAAGCCAGCTTAGAAAATTTTATTAATCATTTAAAAGCAGCATAATTATGGAAAAGAACAAACTTTATTATTCAGAACTTACAGATAAGGTGTATTGGAAAAATGGTGAAGGTAAAAACCTTGATGTAACAGACAATTTTGTACAGATGATGCTAATTTGGTTGACAAATGCATCATTGCCAAAAGTGGGTAAGAAAAGGCAAAGAGTACTGAAAGTGAATAATGTTATTCATTGTGAAATTGAAGTAAAACGGATTGAAAAACCAGAAAACTTTTAACCAATGCCAGCACGAAAAATTAAAATCCGTAAGCCGGAAACAAACCCGGCCACGGCAAAATTGCCATCAAAAGGATTTGCTCCTGAAACATACTGCATGTTTTGCGGTGCACGAATACCACCATTCCACGAAACAGTTGTTTGCAAAGCCCAGGCCTGCCGCCAAA
>Ga0172370_10007689_pt1 | contig 13148 bp, 14 predicted proteins | sample LakKiv5m_FD_114538 | JGI IMG/M metagenome (GOLD analysis project Ga0172370, IMG submission 114538) | Freshwater microbial communities from Kabuno Bay, South-Kivu, Congo - kab_022012_11.5m | ecosystem: Environmental > Aquatic > Freshwater > Lake | place: Democratic Republic of the Congo...
AGGCAGGCGAAACGAGGCCGCAGACCATGCCGCGCATCTGGGCGCCGATCCAATTCGAGTAGGGATTGTGCCAGGAGCCCGAGAGCGGCGGGAGAATGCCGTCTGCCATATTGTGCAGGGCAACCCACTCCGCGGACCAGCCAAAGGGGATCTGTTTGACCCATTCGCGGCCGATGTCGCGCGAGGTGATGGCGCGGCCCGCGCGTTCGAAGGCATCGAGGAAGGCCAATTCATACACCACATCGTCGTTCACGGTTTCCGGCTCGGTGATGTAGGAATCTATCCGGCTATATATCTTTTCAAGCTGGGTGCTGTGGTAGCCCTCGATCGCGGTGCCGAAGGCGCCGCCCGCGAGCTGGCCGAGCCAGCCGGCGTGGATGCGCGCGCCGAGGTTGGCGGGAAGAGGGGGCCGGGTTGCCGAAAGGGCGGTGTCTGAGAAGGGCGCGGGGCTCCCTCTCGATGCGGGCATCGCGTCGCGGACCGCCTCCCAGCTGAGGGGGTGTTCGTAGTTCCAGTACGAGTGCTCAGGATCGCGCGGCGCGTTGTGGATCTCATGGAGGAGCTCCGAAGTGAGCGCGCGCAGTTCCGGAGAAATTGAGTGCGTGTTCCGCAGGTCGAGGGCATCGGCGAGCTCCATTCCTCGCTGCAGAAGGGTTTCGGCTTTCGTGACATCGTAGCCCTTGTTGCCCATGGCCTGAACCATCTCGAGGTAAGGAATTTCCGGTGCGCCTGAGCCTGGGACTGAAGAGTGCCAGAAGAGCGCGATGAGACCGTCGCCAGTGGGGAAGGCGGTCTCGCTCGTGTACCAGTTCGAGTGGTGGATGCGGCGGTCGAGGGGCACGGCGGAGAGCCGGAGCCGGCGGTCGATCTGCCAGGCGCGCGGCGCGCCGACGTCCGATGCCCGGCTGCCATCAGGCGCCCGGCTACCCTGCGCGGATTCTTTCATGCTCATAGACGATTCCTTTCGCGCTCGCGGTTGCGGCGCGCGTAGACATAGAGCGCTCCCAAAGTCGCGATGTACGGCACCATCGACGTGAACTGCGAACTCACCCCGTAGCTCTGCAGGAAGAGTCCGAGCCCGTCAAAGAAACCGAAGAGCAGCGAAATGAGCGCGATCCCGTAGGGGTGCCCGTCGACGAGAATGATCGCCGCGAGCGAAATCCAGCCGCGTCCCGCTGTCATATTCTCCGCGAAGAGCGTCACGTAGCCGAGCGAGAGGTAGGCGCCCGCCAGCCCGCAGAACACCGCGCACAGGAGCAGCGCTTCGATCCGCATGCGGGAGGTGCGCACGCCGCTCGAGTCGAGCGAGTTCGCGTTGTAGCCCGCTGCCCGCAGTCTGAGGCCGAAGCGCGTTCGGAACACGAGGTACCAGCAGAGAATCGTCGCGAGCACCGCCAGGTACACGATGAGGTTGCGGCCCGACACGATCGGCCCCAGAAAGGGAATCTTGTCGATCAGGGGGATGCGGATGTTCGGAACCGAGACGATCGCCTTGCTGGTGAACACTCCCTTCACTTTGAAAATCTGGCGCAGGAGGTAGGTGGTGCTCCCCAGCGCGAAGAGATTGAGCGCGATGCCCGTCACGAACTCGTCGGTGTCGAGAACGACCGAGAAGAATATGAAGATGAGCGCGAGGATCATCGCGCCGCCGACCGCGAAGAGGAGCCCGAGCACCCAAGAGTGCAGCGCGAAGGAGCCGAGGACAGCAAAGAAGGCAGCCATCAGCATCATACCTTCCATGGCGATATTGAAGATGCCCGCGTAGAACGTGAGCGTGCCGCCCAGCGCCGCGAGGAGAATGGGCGTCGCGCCTGAAATCATGCCGGTGATGAGACCGATGAGGATATTCATGCCGCACGCTCCTTCCGCACGCTCGCCTGCCGCCGCGCCGCGAGCCGGTCGAAGATGAGCGCCGCGTACTCGCGGGTCGCCACAATGACGAGCACGAGCACCGCCTGGAGCACCTGGGCGATTTCGCTTGGCACGTTGGTGATGAGTTCCATGCCGAGCGCGCCGGTCTGGATCGCCGCGACAAAGAGGCCGTAGATCAGCGTCTCGATGAGGCCGTTATTCGCCATGATGGCGATCATGATGCCGTCCCAGGCGTAGTTGGCGCCGAGCCCCTTGATGAAGCGGTGCGGCCCGCCCATCACCACAAGCCCGCCCGCGAGCCCCGCGAGGGCGCCCGTGACAAGCATCACCGCCATGAAGTTACTGCGCACGTCGCAGCCTCCAAGCCGCGCGAAGAGCGAATTCTGCCCCGTGATGCGCCACTCGTAGCCCGCCCGCCAGCGCTGGAACACGAACCACATAATCGCTACCGCGGCGATCAGCACCAGCACCGAGGAGTTGAGCGGCCCCAGGTCGGGTATCCAGCCGGACTGCGCGATGGGGGGCGTCATGGGCGAAAATGCCTTGTGGTCCATGAAAGGATAGGCGATTGCCCATGCCGTGAAGAAATCCGCGATCATGTTGAGCATGAGGGTGACAATGAACTCGCTCATGTCGAAGGCCTGGCGCAGGAGGCCCGCCAGCCCCGACCAGAGCGCGCCGCCCAGAATGGCGAACACCATGAGAAGCGGAATTTCGAGCGCCGGTGGCAGGTTGATGTAGAGGCCGCCCAAGGTCGCGGCGAGCGCGCCGAACACGAGCTGGCCGGGCTGGCCGAGGTTCACCGGCCCCGACGCGAACGCGATCGCCGCAGAAAGCCCGGTGAGGACGAGGGGCACCGCGTTCTTGAGGGTTGTCGTGAGCGGCGCCATGCCTCCGAGCGAGAACTGCGCGAGCGCGGCGTAGGTGGCAAAGGGCTCATAGCCCTGGAAGAACATGATGAGGGCGCCTACCGCGAGCGCGATCACCACGCCGAGGAGCCCGCTCACTATTTTTCGTGTCATGCGCTCACCCTCCCCTCGAGCATGTAGCGCCCGACCTCTTCGATAGTGGTCTTCTCAGTCTTGAGGTCCGCGACAATCTGGCCTCGGTGCATCACGAGAATGCGGTCTGCGATGAGGAAAAGCTCCTCGAGGTCCGCCGAGATGACGAGCACCGCTCGGTCGGCTTCGCGCATCGCGAGAATCTCGCCGTGCACGTACTCGATCGAGCCGACATCGAGCCCGCGCGTAGGCTGGTCCATCAAAAAGAAGGGCGTGGAGAGCAGAAGCTCGCGCCCGAGGATCACTTTCTGCTGATTTCCGCCCGAGAGCGAGCGGAACTGATTCTGGCGCGACGCCATCTGCACCGAGAAGCGCTTCGCGAGCGTGTCGGCGAACTCGCGCGCGTGCTTGTAGTTCAGCACCAGCCCGCGCCACGCCGCAAACCTCGCCTCGAGCCTGTGGTGCGTCATGATCGCGTTGTCCAATATCGACGCGGCCAAGCTCGCCCCCATCTTCCCCCGATCCTGCGGCACAAACGAGACCAGCTTGCGTCGCTCCAGAATGCTGAGCCCCGAAAGACTCCTGCCGCCTACCGCGACCGTTCCCGCGCTCGGCGCCGCCAGCCCCATGATGCTGTTGACGAGCTCGAACTGGCCGTTGCCCTCGACACCCGCGATGCCCACGATTTCGCCCGCGCGCACCTCGAAGCTCACGTCATCGAGCTTCTTGAGCCCGTCTCGCCGCGCGACGCTCAGGTTTTTCGCCTCGAACACGCTCGCGCCGCGCGCGTGCGGCGTCCGCTTCGACGTGAAAATCACCTGGCGGCCGACCATCATCTGGGCGAGCGCTTCCTTGTCCGTCTCGGACGCCGCCACCGTGGCGATTTTCTTGCCCTTGCGCATCACCGTGATGCGGTCGCTCAGCTCGAGCACCTCGTCGAGGCGGTGCGATATGAAGAGGATAGTATTTCCCTTGTCGCGGAGCCGCTTGAGCTCGGCGAAGAGCTGGGGGATCTCCTGCGGCGTGAGCACCGCCGTCGGCTCGTCGAGGATCAGCACCGAAACGTTCCGGTAGAGGAGCTTGAGAATCTCGACTTTCTGGCGCGCGGCGACGGAGATGCGGTCGACCTGCGCCAGGGGATCGAGGTTGAACTGGAACTCGTCGATTTTCTGGCGCACGAGCTCGATGGCGCGCTTCGTGTCGAGCGTCCCCGCTGGGCCCCGCACGGGTTCGGCGCCCAATACGACATTTTCCCACACCGCGTACTGCGGAATGAGCTCGATCTCCTGGTGCACCATGCCAATGCCCCGGGCGATCGCGTCGCCTGGCGTGTGGAAGCGCACAGGAGCCCCGTTCATCTTCACGGTGCCTGAATCGAAGGGAATGAGGCCGTACAGCAGCTTCATCAGCGTGCTTTTGCCCGCGCCGTTCTCCCCCACGATCGAGTGGATTTCACCCTTCCTGAACTCGACGGAGACGCTGTCCACCGCGAGCACGCTGGGCGGATACACTTTGACGATACGTTCGAGCGAAATGAAGTCATTCATGAATATTTTCACCAAATTTCGAGATCAATTTTGAAGCGCGCCATGATGACGCGCTATCTTAGCGCTCAATCATAGCGCGCCAAAGAGGGGCGCGGGTTCAGTGTGCCACGAGGGAGCGCCGCCCTGGCGCCACGCACGGTCACGCCCGAATGCAAAAAAGGGGCGCGGATCGCGCCCCCATGATTGGACGCGCGGCGTTTCGGGCAGAGCACCCGAGGCGCGCCGCACGGCTATATTTTGCGCGTTCCGGCCTCACTGCTGCCAGACATTCTCTCCATTGTAGAGCTGAACCTTGAGCTTGCCGTCGATAATCTGCTTGCGCGCCGCGAGAACCTTGTCCATGAGGCTCTTCGGGAGCACCTGCTGCTTGGCGTCGAACACGAGGTCGATGCCGCCGCTCGCGAGGTCGGCGTTGATCGTGATGCCCGGCTTGTAGGTTCCGTCTTTGATCGTCTTGAAGACTTCCTCGATGGTGGTGCCGACATTCTTCACCGCGCTGGCGATGACGTGACCCGGCTCAAGGTCGTTCTGGTTGGTGTCGACGCCGATGGCGTAGAGTCCGCGCTCGGCGGCGGCCTGGAGCACGCCGATGCCGGCGGCCGAGGCGACCTGGTACACCACGTCAGCTTTCTGGTCGTAGAGCTGAAGCGCGGCCTGCTTGCCCTTCGCGGAGTCATCCCAGGCGCCGCCCAGCGACTTGGTCAGCACCTTGATGTTCTTGTCGACGGCCTTGGCGCCGTTCTGGAAACCGAACACGAAAGCGGAGACGATCGGGTCGGTGTCGCCGCCAACCACGCCGATGACCTTGTCTTTGTTGATGCCCTTGAGCGAGGTGGTTTCGGTGGCGAGCGCCGCGGTCATGCCCGCGAGGTAGGAGCTCTGCTCAGCGATAAAGAACACCGAGGTGATCGTCTTCTTTGAGTTCTCGACGACAGTGTCGATGTTGACGAAGACCTTGTTGGGATACTTGTCGGCGATCGCCTTGAGCTGATCCTCGAAGCCGTAGGAAATGACGAAGATCACGTCCGCGTACTGAACCGCTGCGTCGAGCGCCGGCTGGAACTTGCCCGCGTCGAAGTTGCACTCTATGGTGCGGGACTGCAGCTTGTACTGCTTCTCGATATTCTTGATGCCCGCCTCGCCGGAATCGTAGAACGCGTTGTCGCCGAGCGCGCCATTGATCAGGTACACGACTTTGTCAGTCTTGACCGTCGGGCCCGCGCCGAAGGCGCCCATCGCCGCGACAAGGAACATCGCTGCCGCGACTACCGCGAAATATTTTCTGCCTTTCATTAGAACCCCCTTATAATTCGAGCTAAAATTATACGACCGGGAGCGAAGATCAGTCAACCTTGAAAGAGATCCGAAGCGGCGCGTCTCGTGACTGAACTTCGAGCGGCGATGTCGCAAGCCCTCGCGCCCCCTCCATCGACACGGCCATCCCTTGCGCTCCGCAGAGGTCGAGAAAATGGCGCAGCACTTGAAAACGCTCAACCGAAACCTTCGAAGGCAGGAACTCGGCGACCTCATTGCTGTAAAGCGCGCACTGCGGCCCGCTTCTTCGAAGCCAGGCTGAGTAATCGTCGCGCTTTTCATACGAGAATGACACGAGCCCGGCAAAAAGACCCGCGAGTTGCTCGAGGGCGGATGCATCGCGGTGCGGGCTCGCGCCACCCTCGGACGATGCATCGCGATCGGATGCGGCCGTCCCTAGCGTACTCCGCGCATCCCACACCTCTACCTCGACGCGCAGGGTCCCGGCGCGCATCTCCCGCAGCGCGAACTCGAGAAGGTGCTGTGCCGCGAAACGCTCTCTGGCGCTATCGAGGTCGCTCCAGCGCAGCGCGCGCACACCCGCCTCGGCAAGAATATCCTTAACTGTCGCTCCGAGGCGCGCCGTATCGGCGGCATGCACCTCTGCGCGGGCGTTCGCGTGGAAGCGGTTGGACTTTCCGCCGAAATGACTGGAAAAGAAAAAACCGGAATGCTCCAGAGGCATGGTTCTATATCTTCTTCACCGCCGGCATGTCGCGGGGGTTCGGCGCTTTGACCACAAAGAATTCCAGGGTTTCAGAGCCCTCGTTGCGAATCGCCATTTTGGTGTCGAAGGGCACCGCGATGACGCTTCCGGCGGGGTACAGGTGGGCGGGGCCGTCTTCGAGGCTGAGGCTAAGAGTTCCGCGCACCACGATTTGATGCACGTGCGAGTTGGCGACGTGGACCGGTACGGCGCCGCCTGGCTGCACGACAATGTGGTTGATATTGAGGCGCTCGTCGTCGATGACTTTTTCCATCGTGAAATTATCGGTGCGGGTGAATTGATGCACAGTTTCAATCATGGTGTCCTCCTTCCTTTATAATATGCGGTTAATTTAAGGCCGGGTCTACGTTCGACAAGATTCGCAGCACCGCGAGCGCCTGGTGCGAGGCCGCGAGCATGACGCGCGGTGCGCAGACCCCGGTGTCTGGCTCGGAAGGAGTGGAGAAGTCGCCGCAGGCGACGATTCGATCGGCGAGCGCTACCGTGCGGATCGCGTTCGAGGGCTCGATGCCGCCAAGCCCCGAGGCGGTGACGAGCCAGGGAGCCGCGCGCTGTCCAAGAAACCAGTCCACGAGCATCGATTTGGTCGCCGCGTCGTCGACAGCCTCAACCACGACATCGCAACCCGCGCTGAAGGCTACCAGGTCAGGTTCCTCGATGCGGCGCGGCCAGAGATCGAGCTCGATGTCGGGATTGAGCTCGCGCAGCTGCGCGGCGAGCGCATCGGTTTTCAAGAGGCCGATGTGCGCGGTGAAGAAGTGTTGCCGATTCAGGTTTTCCAGTTCGACTCGATCGAAATCGGCGATTCTGAGCGCTCCGACACCCGCCCTCGCCAGCATCATCGCAACGTTCGACCCCAGCCCCCCGAGCCCCACGATTCCCACCCGCGCCCCGCCAACGCCGCCCAGCTCGGGCGGGTTGCGCGCGAGCCAACCTGAATTCGCGCCCCGTGTGCGATTGCCGCGCGCCACGCTCAGCCTCCCCCCACCGGCAAGTAAATAAAGACTCGGTCGCAGTCTTTCAGCGCGCGGTCCTGAGGCGAACGCTCGCCATTCACGATGGGGATGATGAATTTGCGGTAGGAACCGGTCAGCTTGAAGCGGTCGAGAATGTCCGCGGCGCGCGTGCCTTCCGGAAATTCGACGACAGTGCCGGATTTGACCCCTTCAATTTTGAGAAAACCGATGTACTCGACGGTGATGCGCATGGGCTGCTCCGCTCAAAATTTTCAGTGATGCGCTCTTCGAAGTCAAGGAGGAGTATGTGCTTGTCACACGGTTCCGCCAGCGCTCGGGCATAGCGCGCGCAGCGGGCACTCCGCGCAGCGCGGCGCGTCCGGAACGCAGCATTCGCGCCCGAGCCGGATAAGGTTGACGTGGAGGGAGGTGATGTCGAAGTCTCCTACCACGAGCGCGTTGAGCTGGTCGGCACCGCGCGGCGAGGGCGCGCCGCCAGGAAAATCGTGCCAGCCAAGCCGCCTCGATACACGCCAGATATGGGTGTCGACCGCGAACACTTTTCTTCCCAGCCCGAACGACATGACGCAGCGCGCCACTTTCAGGCCAGCCCCCGGAAGGCTCAGGAGAAAGGCTTCGCACTCGCGGTCGGGCCATGCGCGAAGCGGCTCCAGATCCACCGCGCCAAATCGCGCCCGGATTGCGCTGAAGGCGGCACGCAGGTTTTTCGCGCGGGTGCGGTAGAGGCCGGCTGGCCGCAGCAGGGGGTAGAGTTCTTCCTCTGGAATGGTCAGCGCTTCATCCCACACGCCGAAGCGCCCGCGCATCGCCCGGTAGGCGGCCTCGCAGTTCTCCACGGTGGTTCGCGTGCTGAGCAGAAACCAGACGAGCTGATCGATCACCGCGCCAGAGCTCTCGTCGGGCCATGTCCCATAACGGCGTTCGAGAAGCTGCGCGACGCTCGCCGCTTCAGGCCGCGCGCTCACCATGCGTTCAGCACGTCTTCGGCGAGGCCGAGCATTCGGTCGACCCGGAGCGTGCTGCCGTCGTCGAGGACAATTTTCCCGGAGTAGTAGCCGAAAAGTTGATTCTGGCGCGACGAGAGCGCCAGCACTTTGAAGTCGCTGTGGCGGTTCAGCACCGGTTCGAAGGTCATTTCGAACCGGCCGTCGCTGCTGGTGATGGCCCAGGGCGCGAGGTAGTTCGCGGGATCGATGTGGAACTCGATCTCTTCGAGCTTGTGGGCTCTGCCGCGGTAGAACACCATGTTCTCCGAGGCCGGGCTTCGATCGGAAAAGCCATAGCCGAGATTCCAGCCGAGGGGCGCGCCCTCGTGGAGGCCCGAGGCCGATCCCCAGAACCAGCGGTTCTTGTAGGTCCAGTATCCTCTGCCCCAGTCGAGCACGCCGAAGGAATCGTTCGGCTCGAAGATGAAGCGTTCGCCGCCGTAGACGACCTCGCCGCGCGCTGGCATGCAGTTGATCTTCTGGTTGTAGTAGAACGCTCGGCGATTCTCCTTCCACGATGTGGCGATATTCATCGAATCTGCCTGATAATCCTGGGCGAGGTGCAGGTCGCACTTCAGGCTCTTGCCTTCGCTGAAGTTCGGGCAGTCTGCGATGATTCGCCGCTCGCCATCGCTGAGCGTGTAGCAGATGCTCATCTTTTTATCGCGGAAGTGGAGGTCGCCGCGAGCCGAAGAGGGCGCAAACCCAAGCTTGCCGTGCGTCATCATGGAGATGCTGTCCAGAGGTTGAAACGTCCGCGCGTTGAAGTCGAGCCACACGACGCTCGAGAGTCCGGCATATCCGAGGTCGGAGATTGTCAGCGCGATGCCGTAGCCTCCGCGCTGCGAGAGCACGCAGTAGTAATCCCACTCTTTGATGCGATACCAGGGCGCTTTGATGCGCGATCGGTCGTAGCGCCAGAGCGGGCGCCGCGCCCATCCTTCCTCGACGAGGTGCCCTTTGTCGTCCAGCAATTCGATGTTCGAAGTTATTTCGTGTTGGCTCATGAGAATATGATAATCCAGTCTGGGGTCAAGTCAATGGCGGCTTCACGGACTGCCGAGGCTGTCAAAGAAAGTCGCGGCCGCGCTATCGAAGGACAGGATTCCGCGTTCCGCTATGCGCGCGTTTTGTCGCGCTTGAGCTCAAGTTCCCGCATTTTTTCCTCAAGGCGGGTCGCGAAGACCTTTCGGATTATTTCCATGGGAAGAGGCTCGTCGTTCGGAAACTGAATCGAGCCCTTGCCCTGATGGTATGGCTCGAGCTCAGCCTTCAGGGTTTCGATTGCGTGGGGCAGAGGATACAGACCGATATGGCGCGCGAAACCCGCGTAGTGCAGCAAGTTGCCGTGGTAGATGATGGTCGGCATTCGATATTTGATCTCCTCCTCGGCATCTGGAACGAGCTCGAAGGCCGCGTCTCGAATCGCGAGGAGGCGATCCTGGATTTCTGCGTTAAAACTGTGGATATAGTCGGCCACAGGCCCCGAAAGCGCTCTCATGGGATGTGTGGTTCAGGCTAGTTGAGCGAGCGCGGGCTCGATGCGCTTGAGGATCATAGGCCAGCCGGCGCCCATGCCGCCGAACGCCATCTTTCCAATTGGAGAATCGAGGTTGAAACCCGCGTGCGCGAGGGTGATCGTGGTGCCATCGCCTTTGGGCGTGAGCGTCCATGAAATCGTGGTGTTCAGCATGCCCTTGGAGAAGAGATAGGACAGGCGCGCTTCCGGCTCGACTTCGATGATTTGGCAGAGCTGCTTTCCAAATTGGCCTCCCATGTCGAGGGTGAATTCGTGTCCGACAACAGGCGCGATATCGCCGGGGGCCCACCACTCCGCGAGCAGCTCAGGCTCGGTGAGCGCTCTCCACACTTTCGCGGCTGGAAAATTCACATGTGTCTCAAGTTTGATGGTGTCTGGCTCCGGCATTTCGATGCTCCTCAATCTGAGAATCGGCGATATACGCGCTTCATACAATATAGTGCGGCGCGTGTCGAAGCGACAAACTGCCTCCAAGAAGCAAGTCTCCTTGCGGACTTCGCGAGCCAAAAAATCTCGATTGACAACCTACAGAACTGTGCTAGAATACTGATTAATAAAATTGTTCAACAATTATGTATGATAGTAAGGGAGGACAGTTTAATGGACCTGATAGAAGGTGCCTACGATCTCCATGTGCATTCCGCACCCGATGTGCTGCCACGGAAGATGGACGATCTCGAGATGGCGGCGCGGATCGTGGCGGCGAAGATGGGTGGATACGCGAGCAAATCGCACTATTTTTGCACCGCCGAGCGGGCGACGCTCGTCAAGAAACTCTATCCCCAATGCAATTTAATTGGAACCGTAACGTTGAACAACGCGGTGGGCGGCATCAATCCGAACGCGGTTGAGATGGCGGGTCGGGCGGGCGCAAAGCTCGTGTGGCTCCCCACCGCGGATTCAGCCAACGAGCGCGCGGCGGTTTTCAGCGGAAACAACGAGAAAAAGCTGCCCTATTGGGCGCAGATCGTGATCCAGATGAAAGAAGAGGGCGTTCGCTCGAACCCCATCTCCGTTCTTGAGAACGGCAAGTTGGTCCAGCCCATGTACGATGTCCTCGATATTCTGGCGCGCAAGGGAATGATTCTCGCGACAAGCCACATTTCGAAGGAAGAGTGCTTCGCGGTGGTGAAGGCGGCGCACGAGCGCGGCGTGAAGAACATCGTGATCACCCATGTGGATTTCCCCACAACCTACTACACGATCGATGAACAGAAAGAACTCGCGCGCTATGGCGCCTTCATGGAGCACTGCTACACGACCTGGGCAACCAACAAGATCGACTTCAGCGAAACGCTCCAGCAGATCCGCGAGCTCGGGCCGGATCGAGTCATCATCTCCACTGATCTGGGGCAGCCGACCGCTCCGTATCCGGACGAGGGGCTCAGAATTTTCGCGCAGAGACTGGTAGACAATGGTTTTTCTGAGACCGATATACGGAAAATGTGCGTGAACAACCCCGCGGCACTGCTTGGGCTTTGACGCGGGCTCAAAAAATTATTGAGGGAGGAACACTATGAAGAAATTGGGTGTTTCCCTGATGCTGCTCATCGCGGCTGCCGGCATGCTGTCGGCTCAGGGAAAGAAATACGAGATCGTGCTCGGCACCGCCGGGACCTCTGGCACCTACTACGTGGTCGCCGCCGCCATGGCGCAGGCCATCAACAAGGTGTCTACGAAGATCGATGTAGTGGCGCAGCCGACGAAGGGTTCGATCGAGAACATCAACCTCGTGAATTCCGGCGCGATCCAGATGGGTATGTCCAACGCTGACGGCGTGTACTGGGCTACCACGGGAACCGGCATGTACGCAAAGTCCGGCCCGCTCAACATCAAGGCAGTGATGAGCCTCTATATGTCGGCAGGCCACATGATCGCCAAAGCAGATTCCGGCATCAAAACCTATGCCGACCTCAAAGGCAAGAAAGTGTGCCTCGGACCTCCGGGACAGACAGTCGTCGAAATGTCGAAAGCGATTCTCAGGGCATACGGAATCAATCCCGACAAGGATATTAAGCCATTCTACCTCGCGATCGATGAAGGCCTCGACAAGCTCAAAGACGGCGATATCGACGCGACATTCTGGGTTGCTGGCGTTCCCACCGCGGGTCTCATCAACGCGTCCGCCACGACCAACCTCAGGTTCGTGGAAGCTTCCGATGAGATCCTGTCGAAGGTCGTCGCCGAGAATCCCTACTACTCGAAGTACACCATTCCCGCGAACACCTACAAGGGTCAGACCGCCCCTGTCGAGACGCTCAAGATCATGACTCAGCTCTTCGCGAATTCCAACCTGCCCGACGATGTCGTGTATGAGTTCGTGAAACAGGCGCTCGAGCTTCAGCCCCAGTATGTGGGATCGCACGTCGTCATTCAGGAGATTACCCCGAAGAACGCGGCAGATTGCGCCAGCCCCCTGCATCCAGGCGCGCTCAAGTATTACAAGGAAAAAGGTCTTCGCTGATATTTCCATTCGAGGAGGATCCCCGTTTGGGGATTCTCCTCGCTGTTCATTGTTCGAAATCTTATCAAGTGAGTTGTAGTCTATGAATCAAGAGCAGCCGATAGGCATTCAGTCCTTTGGGGATAAACTGGTCAAATACGCGATCGGCACCATCGTAATCCTCATGTTTCTCTTTCATATGTGGACCGCATCGTTCGGCACCCTCGCGGCATATCAGCTGACCGCGGTGCACTGGGCGCTCGTCGGTTCTTTCATAATTCTTATTAAGCCACTCAAGTTCAAGTTCGGATGGATCATCGACGCGGCGCTCCTGCTGCTCAATGTGTATATCTGCTACTACGAAATACATCTGCAGGACGCCTTCGTCATCAATGCGGGCATCTATTCGCAGTTTGACATCATCGTCTCGATCGCATCGATCGTGCTCGCGCTCATTATCGCTCAGAGAATCCTGGGCAACATCCTGCCCATTATCGTGTTGGCATTCATTGCGTACGCGCTGCTTGGAAACCTGATACCGGGAATGTTCCACACGATCAAATTCGATATCACGCGCATCGCGCCGTATCTTTTCACCGCGTATGAGGGCATGTTCGGACAGACGCTGGCGGTGAGCGCGCAATTCATCTATCTATTTGTGGCTTTCGGCACGATGCTCGAGTTGACGGGCGCGGGCGAATTCTTCGTCGATCTCGCGTACTCCATCGCCGGGCGGGCGAA
>Ga0172370_10007690_pt1 | contig 13148 bp, 14 predicted proteins | sample LakKiv5m_FD_114538 | JGI IMG/M metagenome (GOLD analysis project Ga0172370, IMG submission 114538) | Freshwater microbial communities from Kabuno Bay, South-Kivu, Congo - kab_022012_11.5m | ecosystem: Environmental > Aquatic > Freshwater > Lake | place: Democratic Republic of the Congo...
AATAGCAAGGGCGCTAATTAATGATCCAGCATTAATTTTGGCCGATGAGCCAACTGGAAACTTAGATACCAAATCGGGTAGGGCAGTTTTAGATATGCTTAAATTTCTAAATAAAGAAGGCAAAACAATAATAATTGTTACCCACGATATGGAAATCGCCAAAGAAGCAAAAAGAATAATTAAAATTGTAGATGGCAAAATAATATGATTCTATTTAGATTAGAAATCCATCGTCTTGCAATAAAAGCAATTCTAGCCAACAAGGTTAGATCTTTTTTAACAATGCTTGGGGTAATTATTGGTGTATCTTCTGTAATACTACTTGTTTCCATTGGATCAGGACTAAAAGAATACATTAGCGGTCAGTTTAGAGATTTAGGAACTAATATTTTATTTGTTGTTCCTGGAAGCAAAGGTTTTCAAGGTGATCCTGGTTCCGCATTTGCAAACAACAAATTGTCGGAAAAAGAATACGATAATTTAAAACGCGAACTTTCCCAAAATGTTAAAGTAGCCTTGGTTTTTGAGGCAACCAAAAGAGCAAAGTTTGCCTCTTTTTCTGAACTAATAGATATAAACGGTATTGCCGAAAATTATTTTGATGTCGCTGGTTATAAAATTAACGAAGGTCAAAAGCTTTCTCAAAACGATATAGTAACATCGGCAAGGAGGGGTATTATTGGACCAACTGTAGTTTCGGATTTTTTCCCTAACGGCTCGCCCATTGGTAAAACAATTATTCTAGGAAACGAAAAAATATTAATTATAGGAGTTTATGCTTCCAAGGGTGGGGGTTTTGGTGGGGTAGATAGGGATAAACAAATATTTGTGCCATACACAACCGCCAAAAAGTACTTCGGACTAGAAAAAGCTTCCGCTTTTTTTATTCAACTTACCGATGGTTTTGATAAAGAAGCCTCAAAAAGACAAATTAAAACTATCTTGCTTAAAACTCTTAAAGAAGATCAATTTAGCATTGTTTCGCAAGACGAACTATTAAATTCAATAACTGGAATATTAAATGCCCTTACAATAGGGCTTGGTGGAATTGCTGCAATATCCCTACTGGTTGGAGGAATTGGAATTATGAACATAATGCTAGTTTCTGTTACCGAAAGAACCAGAGAAATAGGTTTAAGAAAAGCTGTGGGAGCAAAGCCTTTGGATATTCTTTCTCAATTTTTAATAGAAGCTGTGGCCCTTAGCACTTTTGGAGGAACAATTGGAATACTTCTTGGATTCCTGGGATCTTTAGGATTAAAAAGTTTTATTAATACCGCTATAACACCTTGGTCTGTTATAATAGCTTTTGTTTTCTCGGCTTTTGTTGGGATTGCTTTTGGAACATGGCCTGCTTACAAGGCATCTAAAAAGGATCCCATAGAAGCTTTAAGATACGAATAAAATATATGAATACACAAATAGAAAAACTTCCTGCAAAAACTTATAAACTGGTTGTTACTATAGAACAAAGCGAGATTAATAAAGCTTTTGAACAAGCTGTTAACAATTTAACTTCTAACATTGCCGTACCCGGATTTAGAAAAGGACAAGCCCCATCTGGTATAACAGAAGAAAAAATCGATGAATCTAGATTAAATGGAGAAGTGGCAAACATTATTATTCCAAAGGCAGTATCTCAAGCAATAAAAGAACACCATTTAAATCCAATTTTATCTCCAAAAGTAAACTTAAAGCAGTTAGAAAAAAATAAAGACTGTATTATAGAAGTAACAATTATAGAACATCCAGAAGTGGTTTTAGGCGATTATAAATCATTAATAAAATTATCAAGCAACACCCCTAACAACACTAACCACCCCAACGATCCAAAAAATACCTCCAATGTAACAAACACCTTACTTAAAACAACTACCATAGAAATCTCCCAAACGCTGGTAGAAGGAGAAGTTTCCCAAATGTTTGTTAATCTTATAGAACAAACAAAGAAGCTTAACATTACACTTGATGATTATTTAAGAAGCATAAATAAAACCCTAGATAATCTAAAGGAAGATTTTAAAACACAGGCGGAAAACAATATAAAGCTAGAATTTATACTTTCGGAAATTGCAAAAGTTGAAAACATTACGGTAAGCGAATTGGAAATAGAGCAAGCCATAAACTCCACCCCAAGTGCCAAAGATAAAGAAGAACTTAGAAAAGAAGAAAATAAATGGTATATTAAGTCTGTGCTTCTTAAGAACAAAGTATTATCTTGGCTTTCTAGTTTAATAAATGAAACTCATAAATCTAATGAGTCTCATTAGACTTTTATGCAAAATCAATTAATACCAATAGTAGTAGAAAAAGACCCCAAAGGTTATGAGCGATCTTACGATATTTATTCTAGATTATTAAAAGATAGAATTGTTTTTATATCTGGTGCAATTAACGACCACCTTGCCGACACAGTAATTGCCCAACTTTTATTTTTACAAGCAGAAGACGATAAGAAAGATATAAAAATATATATTAATAGCCCCGGAGGTCAAATATACGCAGGACTTGCAATTTACGACACCATAAAACACTTAAAATGCCCCGTATCTACTATTGCCGTTGGAATGGCCGCAAGTATGGGATCGGTTTTACTTTCGTCTGGTACAAAAGGCAAAAGGCTTTCTTTACCAAACTCTATTATTCATATTCATCAGCCTTTAGGACAAGCAGGAGGTCAAGCAAGCGATATAGAAATAGATGCCAAAGAAATTTTAAGATTAAAAGAACTTTTAACCAATATCTTGGCTAAAGAAACAGGACAAGACGCCGAAAAATTAAAAAAAGATATGGATAGAGATTATTATATGACAGCTCAAACAGCAAAAGATTATTGTATTATTGATGAAATAATTGGAGGTGATAATAAATGAAGTTAGATGGTGCAATTGGTGGTGAATATACCCCAGGTGGCGTAATTGGTGGAAGCTATGCTCCAAACGGAGTTACGGGGGAAGGTAAAGCCTAAATTACAACATGAAAATAATAATTTTATGCGGAGGAACAGGAAAACGCTTTTGGCCAAAAAGTAGAAAATCTTCTCCTAAGCAGTTTCTTTCTATTGTAGATAACAAGCCTTTAGTTAGGTTAATGTTTGGTTATTTATCTTCCGGCTTTTCTCCACACGATATTTTTATATCAACTGGGAATATATACAAAAAAGAAATTAAGAAAATTCTTCCAGAAATTCCAGAAGAAAACTTTATTTTTGAACCCGAATCAAAAGATACGGGACCTGCGGTACTTCTTGCAACATCCTATGTTAGCAGCAAATTTCCAAATGAGGAAATTGCTATATTATGGTCCGACCACTATTTAAAACATCCTGATATTTTTGTAAAAACGCTAAAAGAGGCTTCCTTAATTGTAAAAGAAACTAAAAAAACAGTGGCAATTGGAGTTCCTGCTAGATTTCCAACTCCAAATAGAGGATACATAAATTTTGGCAAGAAATTAAAATCTTTGGATTTGGAAAACAAAATTAATCTTGTAGAATTTATTAACTTTAAAGAGAAGCCTTCTCTTGAAATTGCAAAGCAATATGTAGAATCGGGCGCCTTTTCTTGGAACCCCGGTTACTGTATAACTTGTGCAAGCAATATTTTTGGCGCTTACCAAAAATATGCTAAAGAAACCTACAATATAATTTCCCAAATTAAAAATGAAGGTTTTTCCAACAAAGCACTTAAGCTATATTTGGGTGTTGAAAAAAAATCTTTTGATTATATTTTTAACGAAAATTTATTACCAAATAACACCTACTTAATTAATTCCGATATGGGTTGGAGCGATGTAGGAGAATGGATAGCTTACAAAGAAGCCTTGGAGATTACAAACGAGGCTAATGTTCTTGTTGGCAATTGCATAGATTTAAATTCCAAAGATACCTTAGTTTACAATGATCAAAAAAACAAGATTGTGGCAACGGTTGGTTTAGATGGTATGATTGTAGTAAATACCAAAGATGCAATTGCTGTATTTCATAAAGACAATAACCCTAAACTTAAAGAGCTATTAAAATTAATGGAAGAAAAGAATCTAAGTAAATATTTATGAACCCTTTAGAAATTTCTACCATAAGGCACTCTTGCGAGCATGTACTAATGCATGCAATGCAAAACCTTGGATTTAAAACCCAAATGGCAATGGGTCCTTCTACCAACGAAGGCTTTTACTTTGATTTTGAGCTTCTTCAGGGAAAAATTACCGAAGAAGATTTTCCTAAAATTGAGGAAGAAATGTCGCGTCTTAAATCTTTAAATCTTCCAATATCCCCAATTACCCTAACACCCCAAAAAGCCCTAGATCTTTTTAAAAACAACCCCTACAAACTAGAGTGGGTTAAAGAAGTTATCAACCGAAAGGAAAAGTTAACCGCCTACCAAACCGGTAATGATTTTATAGATCTTTGTGCCGGTCCTCATGTAGAAACCACATCGCAAATTGGTTACTTTAAACTTTTATCTATCGCCGGGGCCTATTGGAGAGGATCCGAAAAAAATAAAATGCTAACAAGAATTTACGGAACCAGTTTTAGCACAAAAGAAGAACTTACAGAGTATTTAAATTACCAAGAAGAAGTTAAAAAACGAGACCATAGAAAAATTGGAAAAGACTTACAGCTATTTACTTTCGCCCAAGAAGTAGGACCGGGGCTTCCTTTATGGCTTCCCAATGGAACAATTATTAAGGACGAGCTAGAAAAGTGGGGCAAAGAAACGGAAGAAAAGTGGGGTTACAAAAGAGTTTCAACACCATTTTTTACAAAAAAGTCTCTTTTTGAAATCTCTGGGCACATACCATATTTTACAAACGAAATGTATCAAGTTAAAGTTCCGGGAAACGAAGATAACGACTATTACCTAAAACCAATGAACTGTCCGTTTCATCATTTAATTTACAAATCGCAAATTAGAAGTTATAAAGATTTGCCACTAAGGCTTGCCGAATACGGACATGTTGCCAGATACGAAGACAGCGGAGCACTAAATGGAATATTAAGACCAAGGTTTTTTTGCCAAAACGATGCCCACATTTACGCAGCAAAAGAACAGACCGTGGAAGAATTTGTAAACATAATAAATCTTCATAAATACTATTATCAATCGTTGGGACTTAAAGATTACAAAATAATATTATGTCTACGGGATCCCAAAAAGCTAGATAAATATCATGGCGACGAAGAATCTTGGAAAGAAGCCGAGGAAATTTCTAGGGAAGCTTTAAACAAAGCGGGTATTGAATACCAAGTTGAAAACGACGGGGCGGCTCATTACGGCCCTAAAATGGATTTTAAAATTAAATCGGCAATTGGAACAGAATACGGCATTTCTACAAACCAAATTGATCTATATATGCCCAAGAAATTTAACCTTACCTACATAAACCGCAAGGGAGAAGAAGAATTTGTTGTTGTACAGCACAGAGCTCCCCTTGGATCTAGTGAACGATTTGTGGGCTTTTTAATAGAGCACTTTGCCGGTAATTTTCCTTTGTGGCTTTCTCCAATTCAAGTTGCAGTTATACCAATTACATCTTCTGTTAATGAATATGCAGAAAATATAACCAAACAACTAAAAGAATTTGGCATTAGGGTTTTGGTAGATTTAGAAAACAACACAATGCAATTAAAAATTAGGCAAGCTCAAGAAAATAAAATTCCATACATGATAATTATTGGAAATAAAGAAAAAGAGCAAAATAAAATATCCGTAAGAACCAGAGAGGGCAAACAAGAAAATTTAATAGATTTAGCCTTATTTACAAAGAGAATTAAAGATAATATAATCGCTAAGTTGTTGAATTTATAAGATAACTTTTTTGCCTTTGGTATTTATTAAATATCAAAGACAGAAAAGGTCATCGAAAAGATTAAAAAATACACACTAAACAACTTAATAAGGTTTCCAAGTTTAAGAGTAATTGACAAAAACGGAGAAAATCTTGGCGTACTTGAAACTGCCAAGGCTTTGGAAAAGGCAAAATTGGAAGGGGTCGATTTAGTAGTTATTGCCGAAAAAGCTAACCCCCCAGTTGCAAAAATAATAAATTTTAAAAAATTTCTGTACGACGAAAAACAAAAGGAGTCCAAAGGAAAAGCAAAAGGCGGAGTAGGGGAACTAAAAGAATTTAAGCTTGGTCCAAACATTGGAGAAGGGGATTTAGCATTTAGAATTAAAAGAGCAAAAGATTTTATTGGCAAGGATAAAAATAAAGTAAAATTTACAGTACAATTCAAAGGAAGAGAAATTGCGTACCCAGATTTTGGAAGAAAGAAACTAGAAAGAGTAGTTAACGATCTAAAAGATATAGCAGATATTGATGAAGAAATAAAGCTAAAAGGTAATTTAATGACACTGCTTTTAAGACCAAAAAAATGAAATTAAAAATTAATAAAACAGCAAAAAAAAGGTTTAAAGTTTCTTCCAACGGTCTTCTTTTAAGAAAATCGGGAAGTGCTTCTCATCTTAGAAGAAAAGAAGACGGTTCAAGAAGAAACCGAAAAAAATCACAAGTTTCTGTGGCACAAGGTTCCAAATTTAAAATTAAAATTAAAAGAGTAATAAGTTAATAAATTCATAAAATAAATTTATATGTCAAGAGTAAAAACAGGATTTAAAAGAGCAAGAAAGCATAAAAAGATTTTAAAAGCTACAAAAGGCTACAAGCTTACAAGATCTAAGCTTTTTAAAAGAGCTAACGAAGCTTTTGTTAGAGCTGGAGAACACGCTTTTACAGGCAGAAAAAACAAAAAAAGAGATTTAAGAACACTTTGGATAACAAGAATTAATGCACTTCTTAAAAAAGAAGGTTTTTCCTATAAGCTTTTTATAGCAAGGTTGAAATCAAAAAAAGTAGAACTTAATAGAAAAATGCTGTCTGAAATTGCCACAAACCACAGTAGTGTATTTAGCAAGCTTATAGAAAAGGTTAAATAATAACTAATGTTAGATAGTATAGAAAAGTATTTTAACTTGGCAATTTTGCAAGTTAAAAACTGTAAAACCCCCCAGGAACTAAACACACTAAAACTATCTTTCTTTTCAAAATCAGGGCAACTTTCCAAAATCACAACCGATCTAAAAAATCTTGACCCAAAAGAAAAGGCTTCAATTGGAAAATTTGTAAATTTAGGAAAAGAAAAGCTAAATCAAGAAATTGCAAGCAAAGAAGAAACTTTATTGCAAGAAAATAAAGAGCAAATAGATACCTCTATTCCCGGAAACAAAATAGAAATCGCTCCAAATCATATTTTAACAAGCACTATTAATGAAATAACCGAAATATTTTCATTTTTGGGATTTACCAGAAAACGATATCCAGAAGTAGACACCGACTATTATGCCTTTGAAGCTTTAAACATGCCAGCAAACCACCCAGCAAGAGACGAATGGGAAACATTTTTTATTAAACAAGGAAAAAACCTAGTTCTTACTCCACATACCTCCAATTGCCAAGTTAGGGAACTAGAAAAAGGAGAATTTCCGGTTAGACTTTTAAACATTGCCAAGTGTTATAGAAGGCAAGAAGACGTTTCCCACACTCAAATGTTTCATCAATTTGAAGGTCTTGTTGTAGATAAAGATATTTCTATAAAGAATTTAATTGGAACTCTAGATTTTTTTGTAATTAATTTTTTTGGAAAAGAAAGAAAAACAAGACTTAGACCATACCACTTTCAATTTACCGAGCCATCTTTTGAAGTAGATATAAACTGTAGCGTTTGCTTAGGAAAAGGATGTGCCGTTTGTAAAGAAGGGTGGTTAGAACTTGGTGGTGCAGGTATGCTTCATCCAAAAGTTTTGGAAAACGGAAAAGTGCCAAGTAATTTAAATGGATTTGCCTTTGGGTGGGGGGTAGAAAGAGTAGCAATGATGAAATACAACATTCCAGATTGTCGGTATTTTTACAAAAACGATTTAAGGTTTTTACAACAATTTGAAAACTTATGAACTTACTGTACCCTTATTCTTGGATTAAAGAATTTTGCCAAACAGATCTTACCTCTTTGGAATTTTCTAAGGAATTTTCCCTTTGCTCATCTTCGGTTGAAAAAATTATTAAAGCCAAAGATGGTGATGAAATTCTAGAAATAGAAATTACCACCAATAGACAAGACCTAATTGGTATTAGAGGATTAGCACAAGAAGCTTTTTCTGTTTTAAAATCATTTAAGCACAACCCCATACTTACTTTGCCAAAGTACGAATTAGAAGAAAGTAGTCTTAAAAAACACACTTTAGAAACATCAATTGAAAACGAAACTACTTTGTCTTTTTTTGCTGTAGCCATTGATAATATAAAAATTGGTAGTTCAGATAAGATAATTGCAGACAGATTGGAAAAATGTGGTATTAGACCAATAAACAATGTTGTAGATATTACAAACTACATTATGTTGGAATTTGGTCAACCTTTACACGCTTTTGATCTTACTAAAATTGTAAATAAAAAAAGCGGTGCAGTTGCCTTAAATATTAGAAAATCCAAAAACGGAGAATCTATTACAACCATAGATGGAAAAAATATTTCTTTAGATAACGAATCAATAATTATAGAAAATAATGACGCTATATACGATTTAGCAGGAGTAATGGGAGGAAAGAATTCTGAAATAGATAAAAATACCAAGACAATAGTTCTTATTTGCCCAATATATAACCCAACACTTGTTAGAAAAACCAGTATTAAGTTTAATCAAAGAACTCAAGCTTCTCAAATATTTGAAAAAGGGTTAGATCCTGTAAATTCAAAAGAAGCATTTCTTAAAGCAATAAATTTAATTAAAAACGAAGCAGGTGGAAATGTTTCTTCAGAAATATATAAGTATTTAAAAAATGATAATTTAGAAAAGGTTATAAAAACACCAGTTTCTTTAATTTACCAATATTCTGGAGAAAAAAACGACCCTCAAGAATATTTAGATATATTAAATAGCTTGGGAATAAATTCAACTGTGGAGCAAAGTAACATAGTTTCAAATATACCTTCTTTTAGAACAAATGATTTGCATATTCCTCAAGATATTGTGGAAGAAATTCTTCGACTAAAAGGATACTTTAGAAGTAAACCGGAACTTATAGTTGGCCAAATTCCAATTAAGGAAATAGAAACGGGGTTTAAAGCAGAAAATAAAATTAAAAATATTCTAAGAACTAATGGATTTTGGGAAATTTACACCTATTCCATGGTTGCCAATATTCAAGATAAAACTGGTCGCTTCCTTGAATTAAAAAACCCTCTTTCTTTAGAAAAAACCTACCTTAGAAACAATTCGTTTTATCCAAGCCACCTTGAGGTTATAGAAGAAAATAAAGGAAAGTTTTCACAAATAAAAATATTTGAAATGGCAAATATTTATCAAGATAGTGAAAAGTTATTACTGGGATTTGGAATTTATAATCCTTTAATTTCTCAAAAAGAAAAGTTTAAAATAATTAAAGGGGTAGCAGAAAAAATTTACGAACAGTTTGGCAAAAAGCTAAAGGGAACAGAAATTGTAACGGATAGTAACTATGTTTATTTTCAAGATTTTCTAGAAAATATTGTAGATAAAAATTATAAAGTTCAATACAAAGAGCCAAGTCCCTATATTCCCGTTAAGGAAATGGTCTCATTTATTGTAAGTTCCACATTGCCATATAAGGAAATTTCTAATCTATTTGAATCTATAAAACCTTTAAACGATATTAGGTTTTCCTATAATCTAGTGGATAGCTTTCAAAATAAGGATAATCTTAAAGACAATAAAATTTCCTACACTTTTTCAATTGAATATTACTGCCAAAACAGGCAGTTAAAATCGGAAGAAGTTGTTAGCTTGCGAGAAAATATTATCGCGAGTCTACAAACTGGGCTTCTTGCAACTGTAAGAAAACTCTAGAATTTACTTAGTAATCCGTCTCTTTGGTGGGGTAAAAATATACCGATTCAGAAGATTCATCTTTATCAAGGTTGTCATCTATCCATCCATCTACATAATCCTGCCAGTCGGGATATTCTGCAACTAACCGTATAAAAACCTTATCCTTGGTGTTTTTATCTTCTTTACAAGATTTGTTGGGAAGTAGGTTATCTTCTTTACATATTTCCACAATCTCTATCCATTTGCTATATCCTTTTGGCTCGGTACCTTTAATAAAGTATTCCGCTCTTCCTTCTTCTACCTTTTCGTATGGTTTAAACCCTGTAATTTTTCCAACAACCTCTTTAATAACATTTTCTGGCTGTAAAAACTTTTCGTCCGTAGTATTTTTAGTTAGCTCTTTAAATACTAAGTTCCAAATTGGAGCTGCTCCCGTAACTCCAGAAGAAAGGATTGGATCCATTGGAGTACCATCGTTATTTCCAGCCCAAACTCCTAAAGTGTATAAATTGTTATATCCAATAGTCCAGTTGTCTTTTTTGTCATCTGTGGTACCTGTTTTTACAGCAATAGTTTGCTTTGGAATATTTAAAAAAGAGCCGTATCCAAAAACCGGTGCTCTGGCATCTGGGTCGGAAAGGATATTAGAAATAATAAAGGCAACTCCAGGATCTAAAGTAGGCTCTGGATTAGACATATGTTTAAATAAAATGTTTCCTTTGCTATCTTCCACTTTTTCTATACCATAAGGGTAGTTGTAAATTCCTTTGTTTGCAAATACTGTATATGCCCCAGTTAATTCAAGTAATGTAACTTCTCCGCCACCAAGAGTTAGTGCTAGTCCGTAGTACTTTGGATCATAATTTAGGGTTGATATACCCATAAGATTTGCGGTTTTTACCATGTTTTCAATTCCCACCATTCCAAGCATTTTAACGGCAGGGACATTTCTTGATTGAGCCAAAGCATATCTAACTTGAACAGGTCCCACAAAAACGCCGTCGTAATTTTTGGGAATATAGTCCTTTTCTTTCTCGTCTACCTTAAAATTTGTCTCTACATCTAAAAGTGGGGTGCTTGCGGTATAGCCCATACCAAGTGCTGTGGCGTAGGTAATAGGTTTAATAGAAGAACCGGGCTGGCGCAATGAAATAGAAACATTAACTTGACCATCTTCTTTACTATTAAAAAAATCCTTGGAACCTACCATAGATAGTATTTCTCCAGTTTTTGAATTTAAAAGCACCAAAGAGGCGTTACCAACCTTTAAATAGGCTTCTTTTGCAACCTGTTCTGTAAGTATTTTTTGAGACATTTCATAAAGTTTATAATCCAAAGTTGTTGTAACTTTTAAACCACCGCTTTCTACCAACTCGGCACCAAAGGTATCTATCAATTTTTTTCTAACATACATAACAAAATGAGGAGCTTTTAAAATATTAAAAGATTTTGAAAAAACAATTTCTTGCGAAACTACTTTGTTGTAATCTTCGTTGCTTAGTTTTTGCCTTGTACCTTTGGAATCTACCCAGCCTTTTTCGTGCATTAGTTTTAATACATATTGTTGCCTTTTTATAGCAAGTTCGGGATTTGTAATTGGAGAATAGTTAGTGGGGCTTTGAGGAAGCCCTGCAATTAAAGCCGATTCGGATAAATTAAGATCGGAGGCTTTTTTGGCAAAAAAAAGTTGGCTTGCCGATTCTACACCCCATGCGGTACTTCCGTAAGGAGCCTCGTTAAGGTACATGGTTAAAATTTGATCTTTAGAATATTTTCTTTCTATTTGAAGAGTTAACACCAGTTCCTTTATTTTTCTTTTAATGGTTCTTTCGGAAGATAATAAGGCGTTTTTGGCAAGCTGTTGGGTTAGAGTAGAAGCGCCTTGGAGCCCTTTTCGCAGTACAATATTTCTTATTGCTCTAATGTATCCTAAAACATCAAACCCGTGGTGGACATAAAAATCGGCATCTTCGGTAGCCAGTGTTGCTTGAATTAAAAAAGGGGAAACTTGGTTTAAGTTCACTAAAGTCCTGTTTTTAGAGCCAAAAACATCGTATAAAAGCTCGCCATTTCTATCGGTTATTTTTGTAGAAAGCTCCATTGGTCTATCTGTAAGTTGGGTAGGAGATGGTAGATCTCTGCTTAAATAGGTAAATACAATAAGAATAGATATAGATCCAACAAGAAGTAGGGTAGTTAAAATTGTGGCAATTGGAAGAATTTTTCCAAGTATTTTAACTTTAAACGATGGGGCTGGAGAATACTTTTTCGCCATAAACAAAAATATTATAGCATGATAAAATCACAAAAATTAACCTGGGGTAGCCAAGTGGCCTAAGGCTGCGGTCTGTAAAACCGCCATTCGTAGGTTCGAATCCTACCCCCAGGACCATCTCCCCCCCCTAATTACTAACTACTCACACTAGCACTGGTTCAAAATCCCTAACTACTAATTACTCAAACTAGCACTGATTCTAATTCCTAGTTCCTAATTTCTAATTCGTCAAAAAACTCTTGCTAACAGCATATTTTTATGTTATATCCTATAGCAATGAAAATTGTTTGTATATCTAAAACACAGTGGACAACCTATTTTAACCCAATAACTACGGGTTTTGTCCTGTTTGCCTAACTTCCTAATAATTTAAGCAACCACAACAAGACCCGCATCCACGGGACTTGAAACATATCATAAAGGTTAAAGGAGATAACTATGTTAACCTATCGGATCGGTAATGTTGGTGCAAGCGGGGGCTTTGTGCTTTCACGAAAAGATCGTGTGTATAGTTTTCGTGAATTGGCATTAGAAGTCTTGTTGCAAGCGGAAAAACCCGATGGAACATGGGACGAAAAAAGGGTCTTGATGACAGATTTATCAGGAACCTATACTGACGACCGAGGGGTTCCAACAAAGCTGTCCTTTGATACCAATGTGAACGCGATACTCCGTGGCTTATGTCAAAGCCAATGTGTTTCGGTTTACGACGACTGGCGTGGGAATCTTCCTTACCTTGCTGAGTCAAACTTTCAGTTTATTGTATGGGGAGAGGAGCAGCGGCAACAAAAGAATAAGAACACCCCCGATGACGAAGAAGAACCAACAGGAGGAGAGTGGTAATGTAAGACCTGGGGTGGGGGCAAGAGAAGATTTAAAAGATCAATCTCTTGCCCCAACAATCAATGTACAAATTTCCGCACATGCGGAAATTTGTACATTATTACTTTTGCTTGACAATTCACTAATTTTCTATATAATTCAAAACAGTTAGAAAAATTTAATATT
>Ga0172370_10007692_pt1 | contig 13147 bp, 10 predicted proteins | sample LakKiv5m_FD_114538 | JGI IMG/M metagenome (GOLD analysis project Ga0172370, IMG submission 114538) | Freshwater microbial communities from Kabuno Bay, South-Kivu, Congo - kab_022012_11.5m | ecosystem: Environmental > Aquatic > Freshwater > Lake | place: Democratic Republic of the Congo...
ATCTTCGGGCAGGACCTCTTCCGGTTGAGCGGCATCGAGCTGCAAGCGCTGCGGCGCCGCTACGGGCTGCTCTTCCAGAACTACGCCCTGTTCGACTTCATGAACGTGGGCGACAACGTGGCGTTTCCGATGCGCCAGGCCGGCGGCTGGACCGAAGACGAGATCCAGGCCCGAGTGCAGGACCGCCTGACCGAGGTCGGGCTGCCGAACGTTCGACACCTCTTCGCGAACGAGCTCTCTGGCGGGATGAAGAAGCGCGTCGCGCTCGCACGTTCGGCCGTGACCGATCCCGAGATCCTCTTCTTCGACGATCCCACCGCGGGCTTGGATCCCGTGACGTCATCAAAGATCTTCGCGCTCGTGCGCTCCACCCAGCAGCATCGCGGATCGAGCTGCGTCGTCATCTCGCACGACATCGACCGAATGAGCGTGATCTGCGATCGCTACCTGCTCATCTACGAGGGACGCGTGCACTTCACGGGGACGCACACCGACGCGCGCGAGAGTCGCGACTCGGTCGTGCGCGAGTTCTTCCACGGGCACGGCACGGCCGGGCGATCGCAGCCGGGGGTGCGCTGATGACCCGGATCCTCGCGAACATCGGTGCGCTCTCGCTCCTCTCGATGGAGACGGTCGGCGGTATCACGATCGTCTTCATGCGCACGCTGTGGTCGTTGGTGCCGCCGCGCTTCGATCGGGACGAGACGTGGCGCAACCTCTACAAGGTCGGCGTGAAGAGCTACCCGATCGTCGTGCTGACCGCGCTTTTCACTGGCGCGATCATGGTCATCCAGTCGGGCCACTACGTTCGGCAGACGGGCGCGACGGGCCTGCTCGGCTGGGGCGCTGGGTTCGCGGTGCTCGCCGAGATCGGTCCGGTCATGATCGGGCTCATGTTCTCCGGGCGGGTCGGTGCGAACAACACCGCTGAGCTCGGCACGATGAAGGTGACGGAGCAGATCGACGCGCTACGTACGCTCGCCATCGAGCCGTTCCGCTACCTGGTCGTGCCCAGGTTCATCTCGATGATCGTGATGTTGCTGCTGCTCACCGTGCTCGGCGATCTCTTCGCGCTGGGCGGCGGCGCGATCACGAGCGAGCTGATCCTCGGCGTCGACTACAGGGTCTTCTTCCAGGGCGTCTTCGAGAGCCACCTGCTAGACGAGTTCGTGACGGGTCTCGTCAAGGCGATCACGTTCGGCGCGTCGATCAGCGTGGTCTCCTGCCACTTCGGCCTGACCGTCACCGGAGGCGCGACGGGCGTCGGTCGTGCGGTCAACGCATCGGTGGTCACGAGCGCGATCGGCATCTTCGTGCTCGACTACTTCATCACGTACCTCACCGCGGGCTGAGCCTCCTCCGTGCGCGCTCCCGTGCCTTGACGCAGCGCGTTGAAGCGGTCGGGACGTTGCGCGCGTCGCGGCTTCTGACGATACTTCCTCGACTCCGCGAGAGCGGAAGGAGGCACGCGTGGCGGCGGCGGAAGACGGATCGGGCAAGCGTGCGGCGTGGCAGACACCCCTGCCTGCACACATTCGCGAGGTGCGTGACCGCGAGATGCTCGGTCGGTTCCTCGCGCGGGAGCCCGTCCGGACGGCGTATCTGCTCGGCGATCTGGATCCGCTCTTCTTCCCCTACGCGCGCTACTTCGTCTACTTCGGCGAGAAGGAGCCGCTCGCCGTCGCGATGCGCTACGACGGACTGTCGGCGCCGGCGCTCTTGACCTATGGATCCACCGATCACGTGCCGCTGCTGCTCGCCGCGCTCAGCCATCGATTGCCTTCGCGTGTGTATGTTCACCTCCCGGAGGAGCACGCGCCCGCGTACGAGTCGCTGCTCGGCGACACCCGGTCGCTGCGTCGGATGGCGCGCCTGGGGCTCGATCGATCCCGCTTCGTGCCACCGGCCGATCTCACCGGGGTCAGCCGCGCGACGCACGCAGACACGGCGGACATCATCGACCTGTACCGCTTCTATCCCGACAGCTTCTTCGAGCCCTACCATTTGGAGACGGGTTACTACTTCGTCGCGCGCGACGAAGGCCGGGTCGTTTCGGTCGCGGGCGTGCACGCCGTGAGCTTCGAGCATGACATCGGCGTGCTCGGCAACATCGTGACGCACCCGGATTTCCGCGGGCGCGGCCACTCGACGAACTGTACCGGGAGGCTCGTGGAGGAGCTGTTCCTGAGGCTCTCACGCCTGGCGCTCAATGTCTCCGCGGACAACGACTCGGCGCGATCCGTCTATGCGAGGCTCGGCTTTGTAGACGACAGCACGTTCTACGAGGGCCTCATCGACAGGTCGTGACATCGGAGGAGAAGGGGCCGCCGCGTGAGGTTACATAGCGGCGAGCTTCGCCCGGAGCTTGTCGTAGGACTTCTGCTGGCCTTGAACCGCCTTGCGCTTCGGGTCCTTTCCGTCGATGAACTTCGCGCGATCCTCGTAGCGCTTGATCCCTTCCGCGTATGTCTTGACGAGCCCATCGGCCGCCAGGAGATAGTCGGCGCCGAGCTTCTTCAGCTTCTCGTCACCGCTCGGCGCGCTGGAGATCCGCGCCCGGTCACGCGCGAGGCGGCGCTCGGCCACCTCCAGGTTCATCTTGAGGCTGTGGATGAGCGGTGCACGAGGATCTTCGATCGACTTGACCGCGTAGTTCTCATAGACCTCGGCGAGATGTCCCAGCACGGGCTCGTGCTCCTTCGCGAGCTGTGGCAGCAGCACCTTGAGGTCGGCGTTTTTGGCGCCGGCGGAGACTGCGGCTGGATGGTCATCGGGCTCGAGGTCGTCGGGCCACTTCGCGATCAAGCGGGAGAGATCGTCGATCACCGGGGCGATGCGCATCATGTGATCATGAGCCTCCTTGGCGGTCTTGACCACGTCGTCGATGTCGCCGCCGATCTTCTTGCACATGGTGCTGAAGCGCCGGTAGTGGTCGACGAAGTCGGTGGTCAGCAGCAGGAATCGATCGAGCTCCGCGCTCTTGCCGAGCGATGACTCCCGGAGCGCGCGCACGCCCTCCCACGGGCCCTTGAGCTTCTTATCCTCCTCGGTGAGCTTGCCCATCTTCTGGTCCTTGCCCCTGCAGGAGATGTCCATCTCGGTCAGGGACACGAACGTCACGTCGCGGCGCTTCATGAGGTCGAACTTGAACGGGATAAGGAAGTGGTCGCGACAGTTGATGAGCGACGACTGGATGTCCGCGACCGCGGCACGCGTCTCGACAGCCCACTTCGGCACCGGCTTCGCAGTCGTCGCCGGCTCGGTCGCCTGGGACGCGGGCGTCGCCGACTCGGCCTTTTTGGCGTCGGCCTTCCTGGCCTCCGACTTGTCTTCTTTCTTCTTCACGTCTCCGCACGCAGCGAGTGCGCACAGACCGAGGGCCAGACAAAGTGGAACGAGCCGGGCAATGAGCATGGCGAGCACCTCCTGTGCTGACTTGTAGCCTCTCGGAGAGGGAAGTGACAACTTCAGGTCGGGGCGAGGCGGTCGCAGACGGCGTATCAGGGAGGCCACGTTTCGTTGCCGCAGTTGGCGCTTCCTGGTAGGGTCCGAGCGCTACCGACGTCTCAGGATCGGGCTCCCGTAGGGCTCCGGACGTGGTGTGCAGCGGGTGAGCAAGTGTGGCGGATTTGTCCGACGTGCGCCTTCAGGACCGAGCTCGAGACGTGCCCCAATGACGGTCACGGGACCAGCACGTTAACGGCGAATTCGGTCTTTCCCGGTCGCTTGGCGAATGGCTACATCCTCGACGGGCGCTATACGATCGACGGCCTCGTCGGTGTCGGCGGGATGGGGGCTGTCTACCACGCGACGCAGAACCTGACGCATCAGCAGGTCGCCGTGAAGGTACTCTGGCAGGACCTCGCGAAGGATCCTCCCGAGATCAAGCGCTTCATCCGGGAGGCGCGCGCGGCGTCCGCGCTGTCGCACCCACACACGGTGCGTGTGTTCGACTTCGGCCGCTCCGCGAAGGACGAGGTGCTTTACCTCGTGATGGAGTACCTCGTCGGTCGCAAGCTCTCCGATGTGCTCGCACATACGCCCGTGCTCGACGCGCGTCGCGTCGTCCACATCGCCCAGCAGGTGTGCAAGGCCCTGTCCGAGGCGCACCGGCTCGGCGTAGTGCACCGCGACCTGAAGCCGGACAACATCTTCTTGCAGGAGGTCGCGGGCGAGCGCGACTACGTCAAGGTGCTCGACTTCGGACTCGCGAAGTTCGTCTCCGGGGAGTTCGAGCGCTCGACGCTGACGCGCTCGGGCTTCGTCGTGGGCTCGCCCGAGTACATGGCGCCTGAGCAAGCGCTGGGCGGCAACGTCGGTCCGGCCGCCGATGTCTACTCGCTCGGAATCGTGCTGTACGAGTGCGTGTCAGGGCAGCTTCCTTTCGACGCCAAGACGACAGGGCAGCTGCTGAGAAAGCACATCCTCGAGGCGCCGCCGTCGCTCGCGGTCCAGGTGCCGGGGTTGGACGTGCCGGAGCCGCTCACCGCCACCATCATGCGGTGTCTGGAGAAGGACCCGGCGGATCGGCCGCACGACGTGGACGAGCTTCGGGTCGCCTTGCTGGAGGCGTGCGACAGGCGTCGGATGCCGCGCGGCTCAGGGGGCCAGCTCGCGGATCCCGCTCCTTTCGACGACGTATCGGAGAGCCCGCACCTGCCGACGGTAGTCGCGCCGACCGCGGTGGCGTCGGAGCGGCATCCGTCCCGCTTCGACCCGGACGCTGCGCCCGTCGATACAGAACCGGATCGGCACATGATCCCCGCCGCGAAGGAGGCCGAGATCGTGCTGCCCGCGGCGCCGCGTTCGCGCGCCCAGACGTGGTTCGCGCGACACGTGTCCGTGCTGCTCCTCGCGGGAGGGGCGGGGATCGCTATCGCCGTGGCCTTGGTGGCGTGGCGGTGTTGATGCGTTGCGCATCGTCGTTCGCCTTGTCAGTCGTCCCGCGTCGGCCCTAGGATACTGCGCCCATGAAGGAGGTCGCCATGTCCCCGAAGCTCTCCGCCCGCGTGTCCTGCCTCGTCGCGTTGCTTGGCCTGTTGCTCGTCGGAGCCACGTCGGGCGGCTGCGATCTCGTTCAGAAGCAGCGCATGAAAATGCTTGGTATTACAGTTGATTCTCCGGACAAGGAGTCGGCCGAGTGGGTTATCCAGCAGGCCGTGATCGCCGGTCTCGAGAAGGACGAGGAGAAGGGCTGGGAGAAATTCCAGACGCTGCTGCACACGGATCAGCGGACGCCCGGTTCGCTGCGCGGCTGGAAGGAGGGCGCGTGGGGCCGCCTGCACCGGCAGGCGAAGAGCTACGCGAAGGACGACAAGGGCACGATCGTGCTGCGTGACATCCACGAGATGCAGAACAACGCGCTGGAGATCTTCGTCGAGAACGCCAAGTCTGACATGCCAACGCCATGCACGGTGCAGCAGGACAAGGGGCAGGGAGGGCTGTGGCGCATCACTCGCTGCAGCCTGTGACCCGAGGACCAAGGAGGTCGTCGCGATGCTCAAGGACGTCGTCGAAAAGGGTGTCGCTTCGATCCTGGCGCGTTGGATGCTGGAGTCCCGGGCGGAGTCGCTCTACTCGGCGATCGAACGCTCGGGCGCGCTGCGGCCCGACGAGATTGGCAAGCTGCGCGAGGAGATCAAGGTCTACCTCGAACGCGTGCGCGACGATGGTGCGCCGTATGCGGACCTCATAGGCCAGGCCATTGGAGACCTGCGACGCCTCGCGCCTTCGTTCGGGGACCTCGCCCGGACCGCAGGTTCCATGGCGGCTCACGCTGTCCTCAAGGCCGTGGAGGAGCGCAACGCCCACCTGGGATCTCGCGACGCGTCCGCGCCCCAACCGGTCGACGCGTCACCCAGCACGGAGACGACATGATCGGACTCAGCCCCGTCGCCTTCCTGCGGGTGCCGCAGTACTGGCGCAACCTGCGGCGCACGCGCGCGATCCTGAAGGTCATCGCACGCCACGGGTTCTCGGACGTGATCGTGCGCGCCGGCCTCGACGCGAAGCTCGGCTTCCTGTGGCGCCGGATTCTGCTGACCGAGGACCAGACGGAGATCATGCGCGCGACCTGGGAGGAGCGCGTCCGGATGGTGTTCGAGGATCTCGGACCGACCTTCGTGAAGCTCGGCCAGATCATGGCGACGCGGCCCGACCTGATCCCGATGTCGCTCGTGTTGGAGCTGCGCAAGCTGCAAGACAACGTGCCGCCCTTCGCGTTCGAGGAGGTTCGCCGCACGATCGAGGAGGACACGGGCACGACGCTCGCGGAGCTGTTCGCGTCGTTCGACGAGGCACCGCTCGCCGCCGCGTCGATAGCGCAGGTGCATCGCGCGACGCTCAAGTCGGGGGAGCACGTCGTCGTCAAGGTGCAGCGCCCCCACCTCAAGGAGACGATCGAGACGGACCTCGCGATCCTCCGCATCATCGCGCTGCAGCTCGACGCGCGTGTACCGGAGGTGCGGCAGTTCAACGTCCTCGCGGCGGTAGACGAGTTCTCGCGCTCGCTGAAACGCGAGATCGACTTCCGGAACGAGCTGTGGAACCTCGAACGATATCGGAAGAACTTCGCGCAGGATCCGACGCTCCACGTGCCCGTCACGTATCCGAAGCTCTGCTCGGTGCGGTTCATCACGATGGAGTTCATCGCCGGTGTGAAGGTCACCGATCTCGACGCGCTCCACCGCATCGGGGTCGATCCGGGACTCATCGCGCGCAACGGCACGCAGATCGTGCTGGACTCGATCTTCAAGTACGGCTTCTTCCACGCCGATCCACATCCCGGGAATTTCTTCGTACTTCCAGGTGGAACCATCGCGCTTATCGACTTCGGGATGATGGGCTCGGTCGACAAGCAGCGCATGGACGAGCTGCTGACGTTCCTGGTGTCGATCCTGCTCAACGACACCGAGATGATGGTCAACCTCTTTCTGGAGCTGGGTCTCATCGACGAGGACACGGACGTCCGGGCGCTGCGAGGCGAGGTCTCGGGCGTCATCGAGCGCTATTACGGTCAGTCGCTCGACCAGATCGACATCGGCGCGTTCATCGCGCAGGTCTTCGAGGTCGTCGTTCGGCATCACGTTTGGCTGCCGGGGGACCTGCTGCTCGTGGCGAAGAGCATCACGACGATGGAAGGCATCGCGCAGGAGATCCTGCCGAGCTTCAACCCGATCGAGATGATGCGTCCCTACCTGGTGACGCTCTACGTCAAGCGGACGCTCGATCCGCTAGAGCACTCGAAGCGAATCTACCGCGTCGTCAACGACTGGCTCTCGCTCGCGCAAACGGTACCGCGGGACGTGCGCTCGCTGCTCGGAAAGGCGCGCAAGGGAGAGCTGACCCTGCGCGTCGAGCGTCCCGGCGAGTACGAGCGCGAGGCCCAGAAGGACCGCATCGCCAACCGCGCGATCGTCACGGCGCTGACCCTCGCCTGGATGGGGATCACCGCCTACGGGCTCGCGAATTCGAGTCCCGCCGCAGGGCCGCCGTGGTGGGTGTGGGTCGCGGGCACTGCCGGCTTGACGTCGGGCTCGGTCCTGCTAATGTCGTTGCTCCGCTCGCGCGGAATCTAGCGTCAGATCAATCAGATGGAGCATTCCATGAGCACCCTTTCGAAGCCCTCCCTATTGGCCCTCGCCGCGATCGCGTTGCTCGCGGTGGGCTGCAACACCGTCGCGCGTGAGGTCTATGACAAGGATCTCGCTGCACTCAAGGGGCAGGCCGACACGCTCGAGACCCAGAAGAAGGCGCAGTTCGACGCCTACTCGACGGAGAAGGCGCGTGCGGATGCGGAGAAGGCCCGCGCGGAGAAGGCCGGCAGTGAGCTCGCGCGGACGACGAAGGCGCTCAACGAGTGTACCTCGCGCGGCGGCGATGCATCCAAGAACCTGGCAGCGTGTCAGATCGAGCGAGATCGCCTGCGGGACCGCCTGGGTGCCGTCGAGGGATCCATCGCGAAGGTGCGCGACGCGCTGGACGCCATGGTCAAGGCTGGCAAGCTGCGCGTGAAGGTCGCGCGCGGCTTCCTCATCATCGAGCTCGCGAGCGACATCCTGTTCGATACGGGCAAGTCAAAGCTCAAAGACGAGGCGAAGCCGGTGCTCCGCGAGCTCGGGGAGGTCCTCAAGGCGTTGCCAGATCGGCTCTTCCAGGTTGCCGGGCACACCGACAACACGGGGCAGGAGTCGACCAACTGGAAGCTCTCGACCGACCGTGCGCTGGCCGTCGTGCAGTTTCTGATCGCGGACGGAGGCGTCGAGGGCAAGCAGCTGAGCGCGGGCGGTTACGCGTTCTACCAGCCGTCCGGAAGTAACGACACCGACGAAGGTCGACAGAAGAATCGGCGCGTCGAGCTGCTGCTGATCCCGAACCTGAGCGAGCTGCTCAACCTCGGCAAGTAGCCGCACGTCCTTCGATCACTCGCCCGTGTAGTTGGGCTCGCGACGCTCCATGAAGGCAGCGAGCGCCTCGCCAAGGTCCCTCGACTGCAGGAAAGCCGAGTTCCAGATCGCGACGTGGCGGAGGCCATCCTCCACGCTGAGATCCCGACTCGCGTTCAGGATCTGCTTGACCCCGGAAACGACGAGCGGCGGATTCGACGCCATCTTGCGGGCCATCGCGCGTGCCCCGTCGACGAGCGCTTCGGGCGTCTCGTAGGTCGCGTTGACGAACCCGATCTGGAGCGCCCGCGCGGCATCGAAGTCATCACCGGTCAGCGCCAGCTCGCGCGTGAGGCCCTCGCCGACGATGCGCGGAAGGCGCTGCAGCGAACCGAGATCGGCGACGATCGCGACCTTGACCTCGCGCACGGAGAAGCGCGCGTCTGCGCTGCAGAGCCGAACGTCGCACGCCGTGACGAGGTCAATCCCGGCGCCGATGCACCAGCCGTGAAGCGCCGCGATGACGGGCTTGCGACAGCGCTCGATTGCGTTGTAGGCAGCCTGCAGCCTCTGGATCACGCCGAACAGAGCGACGCGGTCGCGGGCGGGGCTCTCTCCCGCCAGGAGCGGCGCGAGCTCGCCGAAGACGGAGGGAAGATCGAGGCCATACGTGAAGTGCTTGCCGTCGGCCCGTACGACGGCCACGCGCGTGGCCTCGTCGCCGTCGAGCGATTCGAAGACGCTGTGCAGCTCGCGGAAGTGGGCCATGCCAAGCGCGTTGCCGCGCGCGGGGCCGGTTAGCACGACCTCAGCGATCACGTCATGGAACTCGACGCGCAGCGATTCGAAGGCGCGTTGGCTCATTTCTTCGCGGAGGGTCGAGGGGGGCATGGTGCAGTCCTGCTGGGGTCGTGCGGCGCGATCGTGTCCTGCGGAAGGCGCGCTGTAAAGGTGCGTTCAGAGCCAGTTGCGGAACCAGTAGATCGCGCGCTCGATGATCCTGGTGATGAGCGGCCGGCGCCTCCAGGCGTCGAAGCCGAGCGGATGTGAGTGCTTGAGCAGGCCAAAGAACCAGCGCACGGCGCGCTGCACCGCGTCGGGCTGGAGCGTGAGCACGTCCGCGTCCAGGTTGTGAAATCGGCTGCGCGGATCGAGGTTGTACGACCCGGTCATCATCCAGATGCCGTCCACGATCGCGAGCTTGGCATGCAACATCGCAGGCTCGTACTCGAAGACCCTCACACCCGCGGCGAGCAGCGGGCCGAGCACGCGCCGGCTCGCGTACCAGAGGAGCCGCACGTCCACTCGCTCACCGGGGATGAGCACGCGCACGTCGACACCGCGCTGAGCCGCCTTGACGAGGGCGCGCACCAGGGCGGGATCGGGAAGAAAGTAGGCGTTGGCCACGAAGATGGTGCGTTGCGCTGATCGGAACGCGTGCAGGTGGCACAGTCGGATGAGCGAACGCATCGAGCGCACGCGCGAGGCGATGAGCGTGGCGTGGTGGCGGCCCGTTGGGGCTGCGCGACGCGGCTCCTGCGGACCGGCGAGCTCCGCGTGCGTCGTGCTGCGCCACGTGTCCCTGAAGAGCTCGTCCATCTGCGATACGACGGGCCCTGTGCAGCGCACGCCGCAGTCGGCCCATCCGCCTCCGTCACGGAGAGTGGACTCGTAGTCGCGACCGATGTTGAGGCCGAGGCAGTAGCCGACCGCGCCGTCGATGACGAAGAGCTTGCGGTGGTTGCGGCGATGCCATTTCCAGAACGCGAAGAGGTGCTCGATTGGCCGATACAGAGCGACCTCGACGCCGGCCGCGAGGAGCTGCTCCGGCAGGCGCGCGCCGAGATCGAACGAGCCGAGATGGTCGAGGAGGAGGCGCACTTGCACCCCGGCACGTGCGCGCTCGCACAGCAGCGCGGCGAAGGTCTCACCGACGGGATCGTCGACGAGCATGTAGAGCTCGATGTGGATGAAGGAACGCGCGGCGCGCAACGCGTCGAACAAGCTCGGGAAGACCTCGCCACCTCCTCCGAGGAAGCGCACGTCGTTGCCAGCCCGCGGCCGAAGCTTCCGCGGAAGGTAGGCCAGTCCCTGGCTTCGACGTGGCTCCGTGCGTCGCATCGTTCGTCGTCCTGGCGCGTGCTCGATCTTGCATCGCGCAGCGTCCTTGACATCATAGAGCGATGAAGCCTCCGGGCGCGACAATTGGGCTTCGGTGTGCCACGTTCTGTGCCGCGACGTTCGTGCAGGCGAGCGCGTGGGCCGCGCCCCTCGCCGGCGTGTTCGAGGAGCAGACCGCGGGCTTCGGTCTCGGCGCCTCGGAGGTGGGCGTGGCCGAGATGACAGGGACGGGCCTCGTGCTGTTGGACGCCGACGGCGACGGACTCGACGATCTCCTGCTGCTGCACCCGCAGGATCGGCCGCGCCTGTATCGCAAGACGAGCGGGCCGGGGCCTTGGCAGGACGTGTCGCTCGGCTGGGAATTGCCGGTCGACTCGCAAGGGTGGCGCGGCGCCGCGGTCGCCGATCTGGACGGAGACGGGCGCGAGGACATCGTGCTCGCCGCAGAGACCGAGCTGCGCTTGCTGCGCAACGTGGACGGCACGCACTTCATTGACGAGACGTCCACACGTCTGCCGGCCTTCGGGGGCTGGTTCTTCGGCGCGCTTCCGGTGGACCTCGACGGCGACGGCGACCTCGATCTGGTGGCGTCTGCCTACATCGAGACGATCGCCTATCCCTACAATGTGTGCAGCACCGTGCGCGCATACGCGAACCGCGGGGGGCGCTTCTTTCCGATCGCGCTGCCGGGACTCACGGGGGAGCGCGCGTGCGCCTTCTCCTTCGCGGCGACGGACCTGGACGAGGACGGCGTCGTCGACGTGCTCGTCGGTAGCGACTTCGGCCACCAGTCCTCGCGGACCATCGCGTGGAAGAACCTGCTCGTGCCGGGCGCGAAGGCGGGCAGCCTGCCGGCGACGCTGGGCACCGGTCTCTTCGTGATGGGGATTGCGCGCACGGACCTGGATGACGATGGTCGCCTCGACACGTGGTTCACGTCGATAGGAGAGCCGCTGGCATTGGACGCGGACGGCAAGCCGATCGCGAGCGCGCGCCTGCCTCCGAACATGGCCTATGGCTACGGCGCGCTGCGCACGACCTGGACGCCGCTGCCGATCGATCTCGATGGCGATGGGACGGAGGAGCTCGTCGTCAGCGCCGGGCAGATCATCGCTGCCACCGACATCACGAGCGATCTGCTCCAGCGCTTCCTGGTCCTGCACCGCGACACCGCAAACGGGCCGATGACGGACGAGGCGCCGGCGCTCGGTCTCGTGCCGCTCGAGGGCATGCGCGGCGTAGCTACCACGGATCTCGACGGCGACGGGCGCCCGGACCTTCTCGCCACGTCGTTGACAGGCGGGGTGCGCGCCTGGCGAAACGCGCTCGTCGGGACGTCGCAGGGGCTCCGCGTCAGGCTCGTTCCGACCGTCTCGGCGCCGGCTGGTCGGGCCGCGAAGGTCACGCTTTCGTGTGGCGCGAGCGTGCAGCGGCGCGAGATCGGGGCGCAGGGACCCTTCGCTGCGACCGAGCGACCCGAGGCGCGCTTCGGTCTCGGCCCCTGCGGGTCGAGTGGCGAACTGCGGGTGCGGTGGTCCACGGGCTACGTCCAGAACGTGCCGCTGCCGGTGGGAGCGACGACGCTGGCGATCGAGGAGCCCCCGTGGCTCGAACTCGTGGCCGCAGAGGGACAACTCTCGGTGTCGGTTGCGCCCGTCGACGCCGAGGGCGCGCCGATTCCGCCGAACGCGGTGGTCGCCGTGAACGCGACGGACGCCTGGCCAGGCTTCGTTCTCGTGCACGCGAGCGGGCAGTTCACGGGCAAGACCGACCTGGTGCCGGTCGCGACGGGCGGCGAGCGCGCGCTCGTGATCACGGTGGGCGGTTCGCCTCTGCCGCTCGTGCGCCACCTGGAGATTGGTCCTGCCGGCGCGATCGCCACTTGGTTTCGTCAGGATCCACAGGTCGAGGGACGGCCCGGCGCTGCGCTCTTTCGCGCCTTTGGTGCGGACGGCCTCGCGACGACATCGTCTCCCGCCTGGGTGGCAGGTCCGCCCGGCGCGCCATCGCCGACCAGCGACGAAGGACAGGGATGGCGTGGTCTCGCTCTGCCGGCGCCGCTGCCCTCCGTGACGCTCACATTGGGGTCGCAGTCCGACGTCGTGCAACTGCCTTCCATCGCGCCACCGATCGACGTCGATGCCTCGAACGTCGATCTGTCGGGGCACCTCTTGGGGCTCAACCCAAACGACGCGCTCGTGCTGCACGCGCACGTGCGGGACGTGCACCACCGGCCGAGCCCAGTGGTCGGCACGGACGTCGAGGTGCTGCGCAACAGCGAAATCGTGGAACCTCTCTTCCTCGCGACAGAACCCGGCGGCGCGACCGTGCTGCTCGCCTCGAGTCAGGTGGTTCCCGGCGACGTCCTCGCGTTGCGAGTCCAGGGGCTCACGCTGACGACGCGAACGCTCGGTGCCGCGCCGGCCGGCGGGCCACAGGCGGTCGAGCAGCTCGTCTCCGATGTGCACAGCAGGCCCGTCTTCGGCCGTCCACGCGCGCTGTCCGATGGCATGGACGTCTTGATGCTGTTGTGGTTCGCGCAGGACGCGGCGGGCGACTCGCTCCCCGGGACCTTCGAGCCGACCTTCGTGTGCGACGGAGGCACGCCTTCGCCTCCCGGCGCCTGGGACGGCAGCGTGTTC
>Ga0172370_10007695_pt1 | contig 13144 bp, 11 predicted proteins | sample LakKiv5m_FD_114538 | JGI IMG/M metagenome (GOLD analysis project Ga0172370, IMG submission 114538) | Freshwater microbial communities from Kabuno Bay, South-Kivu, Congo - kab_022012_11.5m | ecosystem: Environmental > Aquatic > Freshwater > Lake | place: Democratic Republic of the Congo...
CGCAGTGACTGGTCATAAATATCACGGAAATACTGGGAGAGGAAGAAGTGTTTATTGGCTTCGTATTCATCTGCCCGCACTTCGAACTCATTGGCCACGGCGCCGCCCTGGATGTCGATGGATTCTGACTTACCCTGTTGCTGTGTGAAAATACTGGTAACCGTCAGTCGTCCAAACTGCATCTCGGTTTTGATCCCGAAGAGGCTCTGGCTGCCGGTGATCAGAGAGCCCGACAAAGGCAGGCTTACGTTCCCGGCTTCCACCTTTCTGAGGATCTCATCATCCTTTCCGGTATAGGCGATCCGGGTTTTATTCTCAAAATCGAATGTAGCCTCGGTATTGAAACTGATGCCGAGTTCCAGTTTGTCGCCGATCTGGCCGGTGACATTCATCTGGATCTTATTGTCGAAATCAAACGTCGTGTTCTTCCTCACCTTCTCGGGCAGGGAAGGGTTATCAGTTTTATTGATCTGCAAACCGAAGATCAGTTCAGCCGATCCCTGAGGATTGATATTGATCGTATTGGATCCAAAGATCCTGTCGAAGGCTTCCCCTCCGATGTAAAGCTTCGGGATCAGACCCTGCTGTCCCTGGAATCTCTCACCCCCCACTCGCTGGAACCAGTAATCCCTGACCGACTGGTTAAAATCATATTGCCGGTATTGCTGCGGACTCAGATAGAACGGGTCGGTGAGATTTTTGTCGCCGAGTTTCTGCAGCAGCATGTAATCATTGGTTTCCGCATTGAATTCGACCCCGGAGCTGATATTTTTCGGGTTCTTGAGATAAAGCGGACTTTGACGGGTGCCTTGCAATGACCATGGATATCCCTTATCCATCGGGATCGGGTACCTGAGTTTGGAGGTGGTATCTTTCGGAGCGGCTGCTGCAGCCTGGTTATTCTGATTACCGGTTGTCCTCTGCTGTCCCTGAACAACAGGTACGGCAAAAAACAGAGAGCTCAGAATCAGCATACTGAACAGCCTGGCCTTCTTCGTGGGTCTTAACAGCATAGAGGTTCCGACAGGTACAATTAGAGTTTTTTGAGGGCCAGCTTTACCAGTTCTTCGGCGCCCGTTGCCGGTGCATCCTTAAGTATCTGATCGAGGGCCTTGACCGATTCATTCCGGCCAAAACCAAGCATAACCAATGCTGATAACGCTTCATCCCGGGAGGTATTGCCCGTCATCGGGAAAATTCCTGTGGTTTCCTCCGTTTTTGCGAGTTTATCCCTGAGGTCAATGATCACCCGCTGGGCGGTCTTGATTCCGACCCCTTTAACACTCTTCAGCACATTGACGTTATCAGTCTGAATGGCTCTCCGGATATCGGCCGTGGTGAGTGAAGAGAGCATCATTCTGGCGGTATTCGGTCCGATCCCGTTCACCGAGACCAGCAAACGGAACATTTCGCGCTCCTCACGAGCATGGAACCCGAACAGGGTATGCGAGTCCTCGCGGATAATCTCCTCAATCATCAGCACAACCTGCTCCTGTCCCCTGATGGCTGCATAGGTCTGGAGCGAAATCTGCACCTGGTAGCCAATGCCTCCCTGTTCCACCACTGCTGCGGCAGGCGTGAGATCGGCAAGTTTGCCTGTGATGTATTCGTAGATGGCCATAGTAGGTTGTTCTGTCTATTGGGCTCCCATGGCGTTCCGCTTGAGCTCACGGTTTGCCTTTCGGGTTTTGTAGATATCCACTGCGAGATAAATGGCTTGCCTCATGGATTCTGCACTGGCTTTATCGAGCCCGGCAATTTCGTAGGCGGTTCCATGGGCAGGAGAGGTTCTCACCACCGGCAGTCCCACCGTGAAGTTCACTCCTGTGTCAAAAGAGAGGGCCTTGAATGGGGCGAGTCCCTGATCATGGTACATGGCAAGTACCGCATCAAATTTCTGATACAGGCCGGATCCGAAATATCCGTCGGCAGCATAAGGTCCGAGGGCCATGATGTTGTCCTGTCTTGCTTTCTCAAGGGCTGGTGCTATAATGGTGGTTTCCTCTTCGCCTAGCAACCCATTATCTCCCGAGTGCGGGTTCAGTCCGAGAACGGCGATCCTTGGGGACCGGATATTAAAATCGTACCTCAGCGAGTGGTCGAGCAGCCTGAGCTTCCTGAGAATGAGGTCCATGGTGATTTCCTGAGGAACCTGTGCAAGCGGCATGTGGCCGGTAACGACTCCCACCTTGAGATAATCGCTTGCCATCAGCATCAGTACCTCATTGGATCCCAGTTTTTCCTGCAGGTATTCGGTATGGCCCGTGAAACTGAAATCCTTGCTCTGGATATTATGTTTGTTGATCGGGGCGGTAACCAGTATGTCGATCTGATGCTCCATCAGGTCCTTCACTGCCATCTCCAGGGAGATAAAGGCAGCCTCGCCGGCATAGCCGGATGATTTTCCCAGTTCAACGCGAACATTGTCATCCAGGCAGTTGATCAGGTTTGCCCTTCTCGGATTGGCCTCTTTTGCGTTAGCAACCGTATTGAGACTGAAATTTGGAATATTGAGGGCTTTCCTGTGGTAGGCAAAGACCTTGGGTGAACCGTACACCACAGGCGTACATACCTCCAGGATCCGCGGATCCTGCAGAGCCTTGATAATCACCTCATACCCAATCCCATTGATGTCGCCGTGCGTTATGCCGACCAATATTTTCTGATCTTCCATAGAATTACAATTGATAATATTTCTTGATGAATTTCAACAGCAGCCTTACCCCGGTACCGGTACCGCCAATTCCGCGGTAACTCTCGCGACTGGTAAGAAAGGCCGTACCGGCAATATCCAGGTGGATCCAGGGATATCCGGTAAAATGTTCCAGAAATTTCCCTGCCGTTATGGCTCCGGCATATTTGCCACCCACATTTTTCATATCCGCAATTTCTGAATCGAGCATTTTTCTGTATTCGTCCCACAGCGGGAACTGAACCAGCCGTTCGTGGACCTCGAATCCGGCCTCAACCAACCGGTTGATGGTATCCTGCGGTGCAGTTCCCATCACTGCCGAAGCCTGCGATCCGAGGGCAACCTGGGCGGATCCGGTAAGGGTGGCCAGGTCGATAACCAATTCAGGTTCATATCTTTTGGCATAACTGAGGGCATCGGCCAGGATCAGCCTCCCTTCGGCGTCACAATTGAGAACCTCAACGCTTGAACCGTCATGCATTCTGATAACATCGCCGGGCGTATAGGCATTGCCGTCGGGGCGATTGTCGGTGGCGGGGACCAGGGCGATCACCTTCACGGGCAATCCCATTCGTGCAATGGCATACAGGGTGGAGATCACGGTTGCTGCTCCGGCCATATCGCTCTTCATCTCATCCATGCTGGCTGGTGTGGGCTTCAGAGTCAGACCGCCGGTATCGAACATCACCCCCTTGCCAACCAGCACCAACGGATGCTGGTTTACCGGCTTCTCAGGTTCCCAGGTGAGAATTATGAACCGCGGCGGATCAATGCTGCCCTTGTTCACGGCCAGCAGTCCGCCCATTTTCAGGGATTCGATCTGGGTTTTATCCAGGACTTCAACGTCCAGTCCGGCTTCCTTAGCCAGCCTTACCGCTTCCTGTCCGAGTTTGGGAGCATTGAGGGTGTTGACAGGTTCATTGACCATGTCGCGACAGAGTTTTACCGCCTCAATCCTGGCGTTGAGCTCCTTCACCAGCGCCGGATTCCCGTTCAGGATCCCAAGCCTCTGCAGCGAATTGCGCTTTTCATCAGGCCTGGAGAAATATTTCAGAAACTGGTAGGAACCCAAAGCCAGACCCTCGCAAAAGGCCTCGGTCAGATCCTCCTGAGATGTCCTGTTTTCGAACAAAACTTCATCCCACCGGTAACGGTTTGCCAGATCATTGATGTCTGATCCGGCCAACCGGATGGATTCCAGAAGGTTGTTCGCGTTTTTCAGCGGATCCGGGAGCAGAATCACTTCAAAATGATCGTAATGGTTCAGCAGGATCTGCCTTTGATTTTTCTCAAGGCAGGAACCGACATATTCTTGTTGCGCCGAAGGCCACTCATGAGCCCTCACCTCTTCCGGCGAACCGAACAGTGTCACGCGGTTTTGAACAGGAAGCGCAATGTCTGTGGTAAATAATAGCATAATCCTGAGTTACAGTGTCATCTGTAAAAGCCCGTAAAGGTAAGAAAAATTAGCCTAACTTGCGGACAGTTCACCACACCCATGAATTCCGTACAGAACATCCTGGACCGCTCATTATCAGGGGGATTCCTTGAGAAAGAGGAAGCCCTTCACCTGTACCTCCACGCAAGTGACGGGGAGTTGATGGAAGCGGCTCATTTGATCCGTTCGCGGCTTCATCCTGGCAGGGAGGTAACCTGGATCATCGACCGGAATGTGAACATTACCAACGTGTGCGTCTCGTTCTGCAAATTCTGCAATTTCTGCAGACGGGGGAATGATGGTGATGCTTATATCACCACGCTGGATCAGTACCGTGAGAAGATCCGGTACCTGTTTGAGCTGGGAGGAAGGCAACTGTTACTCCAGGGAGGGATGCATCCCACCCTGGGACTGGCCTTTTACACCGACCTGTTCAGCAAGCTCAAGGAGGAATTCCCGGAGCTACGCCTGCATGCACTCGGTCCGCCGGAGATTGTCCATCTGGCCCGGCTTGAAAAAACCGATTACGGTACGATTCTTAAGGATCTCCGCAAAGCCGGATTGGATTCGCTGCCCGGCGCCGGTGCCGAGATCCTTGTCGACCGCGTTCGGCGGATCGTTTCCAAAGGAAAATGTTCGGCAGATGAATGGCTGGAGGTGATGAGGGTGGCCCATAAAATGGGCTTTGCCACATCAGCCACAATGATGTTCGGTCATGCTGAAACCATGGAAGAGAGAATTGAGCACATCTTGCTGATCCGTGATCTGCAGGCAGAGAAACCTGCCGCCAACCATGGTTTCCTCAATTTTGTACCCTGGCCCTTCATGGACGAGGGTACGGTTCTCAGGGAGGAGCTTGGAATACGTAACAATGTTGATACCCGTCAATATATCAGGCTTTTAGCCACATCACGGTTACTACTTCCCAATGTTCCCCACATACAGGCTTCATGGCTGACCGTTGGAAAAACGGCCGGACAGATTTGCCTTCATGCCGGCGCCGATGATTTTGGCTCCGTGATGATTGAGGAGAATGTGGTTTCCCAGGCAGGCGCCCGGAATAAAATGGAAATCAAAGGTATGGAGGATGCCATCCGCGAAGCGGGATTCATCCCGCGCCGTCGCGACCAGCATTTCGTAAAGCAGGATTAATCGGGAAAATCGATCGTTTTTAAAACGCTCTCCACCTTGCGTATGGGATTTCGTTTGGCCACCTTCGGAGCATATACATATCCGAAAGCGGTAACGATCCGGCTCCGTTTTTCATCCACAAACGACCAACTAATAAACGGGCCGCCCATGAAATCCCCTACGGTTTCCCACAAACCTCTCATTTCTGTAACGAAATTACCATTCACTTCAAGTGTTCGGGTGGCAACCGGAAAATCGAGGTCGACCGACATGTAGGATCCATTAGAGGGACCCGGCACGCGGGGTTTCAGATGTTTGTCGGTAAATGTCAGAAGGTCGGGGTAAGCAAGCTGCTTCTGATCGGTATAAGGGTAGGTCCATATCAATATTCCGATGGTCATTTCGGCCGGATCATAGTGCATCCAGACAAAATTGCCCGTATCAAGGCGGGATTCAAATTCCTTCGGAAAACTGCTGACTATCTGATGATTGGCCAATAACTGCCTGGCCAGTTCGACATTCTGGTATTTGCGGTTATATGCCAGTTGCCGGTTTACTTCTCCTTCCCGGAGAGTTTCAACCAAACTGCTTCTGTTCTCATCGATCAGGGTCATCAGTTGCTGCGGGTCCGGTGCGTTCAGCCGGATGAGGATCTGGTCGGCCGACCAGTATTCCTTGTATGCCTTGAATTCGGCTTTGGGGTAGGTCGGGTTCACATCAATGACGATCAGGTTCCTGGCCGGCTTGATGATATTGGTAAAAGCGGCGGGCGGTATATGCACCAGATCAAACATCGACTCAGCCCCCTCCATACCCGTTTGGGGAAGTGCAGGTTCATCGATGGTAAGGATCCTGACCAGTGTATCTCCGATGGCTCCCTTGTACAGATCATCTGCCAGAACGAGTACTACCTCGCCCGGTTTGCCCGTGCAGGGAGGCAGACTGATCTTGCCTGAATTTTTACATCCTGAAAGAACCGGAATCAGAAGAATTCCGGCGAGCAGATAGATTACCCTTGTTTTCATGCCTGTCATTTTTGGAACAACCTTAAAATATCATTTCCGTTGGCGTACAGGACAAGGGCAAGCAGGAGGACCATTCCGACGATCTGTGCGATTTCCATGAATTTATCGCCGGGGCGTCGTCCGGTGATCATTTCAAAAGTAAGAAAAAATACATGTCCGCCATCGAGGGCGGGTATGGGGAGAATATTCAGCACGGCGAGCATGATCGAGAGGAAGGCGGTCATGTTCCAGAATATCGACCAGTTCCAGGTTGAGGGGAATATGTTACCGATCGAGATGAAACCGCCGAGTGACTTGTATGCCTCCGTTTTGGGATTGAAGATCAGTTTAAGGTCTTTCAGGTAAGAACTGATGGTTTGCAATCCCTTTTTAATACCGGCCGGGAAGGAGGCGAAGAAACCGTATTTGATTTCCCTGAGTTCAAAGAAGGATTTCGGATCCACCGGATAAACTCCGATCGCACCCGTTTCGGGCACGAGGAGCCTGAAATCAAGCTTTTGCCCGTTCCTGTCAACATTGATGGTGACGGAATCTCCGATATGGTTCCGGATCTCCATCCTGAACAGGGTAAAGAATGGGATATCGGTTCCGTTGATGCCGATGATCCTGTCGTCCGTTTTGATGCCGGCTTCCTTGGCCGGGGAGCCGTGGTTAAAATCTCTCACCACGAAGGGGAACGCATAATCGATAAAGGATTTTTTCTCAAGATATTGCTGGACAAAATCACTGGGAACATTGATGTTCAGCATCTGGCCATTGCGGTCGACCTGAATGGTTTTCGCCCCCTGGTACACAATCTCGGGGATCAGATCATGGAAATCCTCCACCTTGTGGTTATCCACCGTCACGATTTTGTCGCCATGCTGCAGTCCCATGTTAAGGGCCAGGGTATCGCAGACAATCCCGTATTTGACATTCTCGGTGGGAAGGTATTTTTCGCCCCAGGCGAAGAGGATCATCGAATAGATCAGGAAAGCAAAGATGATATTGAAGAGCACACCGCCCAGCATGATCAGAAGCCGTTGTCCTGATGGCTTTGACCTGAACTCCCAGGGTTGCGGTTCCTTTTTCATGGCCTCACGGTCCATGGATTCATCGATCATCCCGGCAATCTTCACGTAGCCGCCGAGCGGCAGCCAGCCTACTCCGTACTCGGTTTCCCCTTTTTTGAATTTGAACAGGGAGAACCAGGGATTGAAGAACAGGTAGAATTTCTCAACTCTTGTTTTGAATATCCGTGCAAAGGTAAAATGCCCGAATTCGTGGATGATAACAAGGATGGAGAGGCTCAGCAGGAGTTGTGCGGCTTTGATCAGGATATCCATATAAAAATCTGGTTAAACGAATGATAATGCGAGGGTTCTGGCCTCGTGGTCCGACTCAATGTAATCAATTAAACCGGCATCCTCAAGAAATGTTGCTTTTTCAAGTGTTTTTTCGATGATCCGGGTAATGCCGGTGAACCCGGTTTTATCGTGCAGGAAGGCATCCACTGCCACTTCGTTGGCCGCGTTCATCACGCAGGCAAGGTTTCCACCACGGCGCATCACCTCCATGGCGATGGCGAGGTTGGGGAAGCGGTTAATGTCAGGAGCTTCAAAGGTTAAGGCAGGAAAATCGGAAAAGCTGAATCTCGGGAATGAGCTTTGAAGCCTTTTCGGGTAGCTCATCGCGTACTGGATCGGCAGGCGCATATCGGGCAATCCAAGCTGGGCCTTGATTGATCCGTCGCGGAACTGAACGAGTGAATGGACGATGGATTGCGGATGGACCACCACATCAATCTGATCCGGATTCAACCCGAACAGCCATTTGGCCTCGATGGCCTCCAGGCCTTTGTTCATGAGTGTTGCCGAATCAACCGTTATTTTGGCCCCCATGTTCCAGGTGGGATGTTTGAGGGCATCATGGCGGGTAACTGTCAGCAGCTGTTCCCGGGTGAAGGTGCGGAATGGTCCGCCGGAAGCCGTGATGATGATTTTCTCCGTTTCGGAGCAATTTTCACCCGAGAGGCACTGGTAGATCGCCGAATGCTCGGAATCCACCGGCAGGATGGCCACGTTTTTCTCTTTTGCGATACGGGTTATCAGTTCACCGGCCACCACGAGGGTTTCCTTATTGGCCAGGGCGATCTGCTTGCCCGACTGCACGGCGCACATGGTAGGCATCAGTCCTGCGAACCCGACCATTGCAGTGAGCACCATATCAACCTTGTCACCTGAGGCTACTTCGCCAAGGCACCCATGTCCCGATCTCACTTCGATCCCGGTTCCGGAAAGGGTGTTTTTCACAGCTTCCTCAAGGGATTCATCTCCGATCACAACAACTGACGGCCGGTATTTCAATGCCTGAGCCACAAGCAGTTCATGATTGGAGCGGGCGGTGAGGACCTCAGCCGCAAACTCCCCTGGGTGATGGGAGATCACTTCGAGCGCCTGTTTTCCGATGGATCCGGTTGACCCAAGGATGGCGATCCTTTTCATTTATTCAAACGCAATAAAATGTTCAGGATTGAGGGCGGATCCCTGGTGCCACAGTTCGAAATGCAGGTGGGGACCGGTAGTCAGTTCGCCGGTATTCCCGACTGTTGCGATTACCTCCCCTGCCCTCACCTTGTTGCCGACCTGTTTGAAAAGTTCCCTGCAATGCTTATACACAGACACCAGGTTGTATTCATGCTGGATCTGAATGGTATATCCTGTTTCACTGGTATAGTCCGACATGATCACAGTGCCGTCGAGGGCTGCATTGATAGCCAGGTTAACCGCGGTAGCAATATCGACGCCATAATGGCCTTTCACCGCATCGAACCTGGAGATCACCAGTCCCCTGACCGGCGGGAAGAAATAGAGCTGATTCAAAGTTCCGGCGGAAGAAACCGTGGAGGTGCTGCCCGGACTAAGATTAAATCGTTTAGCTTTCTCCACCTCCAATCTGAGCAACGAATCATCGGCCGAACGGGTATCAGAAATATCCTTGGTGGAAACATTTGACGTTCCCTGGTCGGTGGAATGGATTTTTGTTTCACCTCCGTTGACGATAGTGATCAGGTTTTCGATGAACTGGTCTTTTAAAGAAAGCTGATAATCGAGTGAATCCAGCCTGAGGGCGTTCAACCGGATATTTCTCGTCATTTCGGCGTTTGGATATCCAGGAATCAGCTGTTTTACAGGCGTATAGACGATCAGCGCTACCACAATGAAAGTATAAATCGTAAGCGACACTGTCAGAGCGGCAATCACGTTCATCCTGGAGAGCTTCATCTGCCAAACCTCCTCAAAAGAGGTTTCCCGCATGATCACCAGGCGGTACTTGCTTTTGAGTTTATGAACCAGTTTCTTTTTGGGCTCGGCCATGATACTCTGAATTGTATGTGGGCAAAGATAGTTTAAATGGTTGAATTGGTTGAAATGGTTGAAATGGTTGAAATGGTTTTGGAATTGGAAAAAAAGATTATCTTTGCAGCCACAATAGTGCGGGGTGGAGCAGTTGGTAGCTCGTTGGGCTCATAACCCAAAGGTCGCAGGTTCAAGTCCTGTCCCCGCTACAAGATGGGACAAATCGGGTGAATCCGGGTTTGTCCCACTTTTTTTATCAACACAACCATCAGAAACAGAACGGGATATCAACAGAAAAGAGTTGATATTTTTGGTTAGATAATCAGGTTTTTCCTTGTCAAAGTAAACACCATCGGGAAACAGTGTTTCTTGAAGTCTTTGTTTATCGTCCAATGGTATGGAACCCCATAAAACACTGATGTTTTGGAGACTCTCGACGGATTTTCGAATGATAATTTCCGAGTTAGATAATGTCGGCGCCAGTTCGTTAAGTTCCGCCTTTAGATTTATAATATCTCCCTCCAATTTGGATTTGGTCTTGTCATAGGAGACACGAGGTATCTCATCCATACCCAACCTGATGTCGAGTTCATCCATCTTCTTCTCAAAATTTTCAATCTGTTGAACTATCTCGGATTCCCGTTTCTTTTCATTTCCATTGTAATGACTGTAAATTTTGGTCATTTGAAGTCGAACCATTTCGGTAAAGATTGGATTGACCTCAAAGGATTTGAGGAGGTTCGTGAAACGTTCATTGGCGCCAACACTATATTTGGATGTGATACCGTTCAGACTGACCGTTTTACAGTAGTTACATCGGTAGTACGGTAAATTCTTCTTCTTATTGAAATATCCGACCAACCGGTTACCGCAGCGATTGCACTTCAAAAAATGGTTCAACGGTTTGTAGTCATCTTGTTTCTTGTGTTTGTATCCGCTCGTGTTCTTGTTCAGCACATCCTGTAACCGCCAGAAATCTTGAATGGAGATTAACCTTTCCCACTGACCTGTAACGGGTTCATCATTCAACTTGTTAATGGAAATTCCACAATAAAACGGATTCCTCCATATATTGCTCAATCTCTGTTTGGCAATCACAAGACCTCGTGAATTGAGAAACGCCAGTATCTGTGCGTCCGAGTAATCCCCGGTAATTTTCTTTTGAAACGCTTCCCGTAAAATGACACCATCGTTGTTTACTTTGATTACCTGTTCCTTACTTAAAAATTCTCCTTTTGAAACCCGAGGGCCGTAATGATCGTAACCAAGCGGCGCCTTCCCGAACCATTTACCTTTTTTCAGGTACGCCTTCATTCGGGGCGTGATGGTTTCTTGTCTTAGAAGATTATCTCGCCGGCTTTCGACCAATTTCTGCTGGATATCGACATAACCACGTTGTGTTGTCGTGTCAATTCCACTGCTGGCCTCGATGAGATGTACTTTATGTGTTTCAACCAGATCAGATAGCAATCCGATAGAGTGGGCACCACTCCTCGAAAATCTGTTGATCTGAAGTACCACAATACCAAACGGTTTGGATTTCTTTTTAGTCGCCGCTTCGAGTAATTTTACGAATTCAGTTCTCGTAAAATCGCCCTTAGCGCTTTCGTAAGTCTGTCCGAATACTTCCTGAACCTGATACCCTCTATCGTTACAGAATTTCCTCATCTCATCCAATTGAAATTGGAGACTGTTATTATCGTCGAACTGTGCTTTGGATGATACTCTGGTATAGAGCATGACCCGTCTGTTTTCGGTTGGATTTTCTTTTGTTTTCTTAATAAATGGTTTAAAATCAGATAATTGTTCGTCTTTCATAATGGTATAAAATTTCCGAAATCACCAGCAGGTCACGTTGAAGGATTTCAAGTTCATCGGGATTGATATCGGGATAGTACGCACGTATTTCCTCCTCGGATAACATAAACTGACCGACTGGCAGTAATGATTGGTTCTTATTAAAAATATCTGATCCATCACAATCAGAATTTGGGTTAAACATAACTGTATCATATCTATAACTTTTATCATGTCCTAAATCGGACAATCTGTACTGAGTTGGTTAATCATCTCAGTATATTAAGTATAAGAAATTCTTCGGAATTAGTCAATAGCGGCGCGAGAAAACCGACACCACCAACATGAAATTGTCTAACCACTAGCGAGAACCAACCTCCTCACAATCCCCGGACTGAACTGGCAACCATTCCTCGTCCGATACCCATTCTGGTTGAGTTGTTTGGATATCTCCGAATAGTTCAGGTATCCGTTTTTCATTTGGAAGTGTTCGATGAATATCTGCGCCAACTTCCAATTTTCATTCTCACGTCGGTTGCGGATCACCGCATGAACACCTTTTTGACGGGCGTCGTTGGTGAGGTTCTGCGGCGAGCCGAGTTTGACTCCGGATTTTTTAAGTTCATCCAACGCTCGTTTTGTCCTGCTGGAAATCGTCTCCCGTTCCCACTGTCCAATACTCCCATAAATTCCCAAAGTCAAAGTGTTTAGTTCGGGTAATTCGATACATCGTAATTTAACACCCCGTGATTTCAATGTGAACAAGAACTCGACCTCACGTGACAGACGATCCAATTTGGTGAACAGGAGCGTATACCCATTCCTGACACACAGGTTGAGGGCGTATTCCAACTGAATCCGATTGTTGTTACTGCCGGATTCCTGTTCAATAACAATGTCGATGAGTTCGTCGCCGGATGTTTGAATGAAATGATGGATACGGGATTTTTGTTCTTCAAGACCCAGAACCTGTTTGCCGGTGCTGGTGCGGACATAACCGATAAATTTTTCCATTTGAAAGCTTTCTGGCTAAGGTAGGGAACCCGGCTTGACATGCCAAAAACGTTGGTTTAAGAGTTGCGAACAATAATGAAATCAACAACTTCAATGAAAATTCCAGAAATTCCAGCTTCAAACATTCCTGATAAATTTGTAAATTTGGTGGATGATCACTCAGATGAAATTCCAGTCTGCCATATACAATTCTATTTTAGTCCTGTTGGTGTTTACCATCCTTACCACCTGTAATAAAGACATAGTTCCACCAGTCGCCAGTTTTGAAGTCAACTCCAAAATCGGTTATACTGGAAGGATGTTTACCTTCGATGCGGCCGGTTCGAATGATCCCGATGGTGAATCCTATTTACTCAAAGCGAGGTGGGATTTCAATGATGACGGGGAATGGGATACAGAATACAGTACCGATCAGCGTGTAAATTGGATTTATAACGAAAGCGGAAAATTCACCGTTCGTTTGGAAGTCATTGATCCTGATGGACAAGCTGACCAATTTATAGATTCTCTTCAAATACTCGGTCAGTTTCCTGATTCCGTATTATACGATCCACGAGACGGTCAGATTTATCGAATTGTTAAGATAAACGGTCTTTGGATAATGGCAGAAAACCTCCGATACGGAACCCAGATTTCAACGAAGATGAAACAGACCAATAACCAAGTTGTGGAATACTACCTATTCAATGATGATTCTTCCTATTACAAA
>Ga0172370_10007697_pt1 | contig 13141 bp, 13 predicted proteins | sample LakKiv5m_FD_114538 | JGI IMG/M metagenome (GOLD analysis project Ga0172370, IMG submission 114538) | Freshwater microbial communities from Kabuno Bay, South-Kivu, Congo - kab_022012_11.5m | ecosystem: Environmental > Aquatic > Freshwater > Lake | place: Democratic Republic of the Congo...
AGCTTTCTTTCCTGAAAAGCGGATTTTATCTCCTGTCCATAAAAGGCGCGATTGAGCAGCAGGGCGCAACGCAGCGCGGGCAGGCAAACGCGGGCGCGCACGCGCACGGCGGCTTGCCCGAGCAGGAAAAAGAGCTTATCAGAAAGCTCCTCTCAATCCGGTTCGAGTCCCGCACTCCCGCCGCGGTCTCAAAAACGCTCTCGAAAAGCGAAAAGGAGATTCTCGAGCGGCTCATGCAAAAAAAACTCGTGCATGTTTTCCACGGCGGCAAGTACGAAAAGGAAGGCGTCTATAACGTCTCCGATTTCGCGTTCAACTCCGTGCGCGAGCCGCAATCCGCCGCGCCACTTTCATCGCCCCCGTCCTCGCCCCAGCCCGCGCGCCATTCGCAGCCGCTTTCCCCTTCCTCGCCGGAGCATCTCGAGTCGCAGGGCTGGATGGTGCTGGAGAACGATTCCGACGCGCGGAATTTCGGCAATTCCTTTCCCGAAAAGGTGAAGTCCGGCGCGGTGCGCGGGGTGCGCGCTTTCGACAGGAGATTCTATTTCGTCACGCGCGAGTTTTACGACGAATGGGAGGAAAAGGTCTGCTCCGCGCTTTCAAAGTCCGAGAAAACCGGCGAGGAAATAGCCGCCGAACTTGGCATGCGCCCCGAAGGATGCCGCGCGCTCCTGCTGCATCTTTGCGATTCCGGCGAGGCGATGGAAAGGCACAGGGGCAAATTTTCCAAGGCATGAATGCGCGATTCCACTATGACACGGTGCTTGCATGATTCGTATCCGCGACCCTCTCCATGGAACCGTGCAGCTGTCCCAGCTCGAGGCGCGATTGCTCGATTCCTCCCAGATGCAGCGACTGCGCGGAATCCGCCAGCTCGCAATGGCGTATCTCGTCTATCCGGGCGCGAACCACACGCGTTTCGAGCATTCCATAGGCACGCTCGCGCTCGCAGGCAGGATTTGCCGGGAAATCGGGATAAGCGAGGATGAGGCGCAGCAGGTGCGTGCCGCCGCTCTCCTCCACGACGTCGGGCACACGGCTTTCTCCCACGAGGGCGAAGCCGTGCTCTCCGGCAAAATCGGAAGCCACGAAGAGGTCGGCGAGCGGATGATAATGCACGGCGAACTCTCGGACATACTCTCCGAGAACCACTCGCCGGAGAAAATCGCGCGGCTCCCCCATGCGCGCATGGGCGAAATAATCTCCTCGGACATAGGCGCGGACAGGATGGACTATCTGCTTCGCGACTCGCACTACACCGGCGTGGCTTACGGCGCAGTGGATTCGGAATGGCTCTGCTCCTCGCTTGCGTTTTCCGACGGACGGCTTCTCCTCGCAGAGCGCGGGCTTCCCGCCGCCGAGAGTCTGCTGGTCGCGCGCTTCACGATGTTCTCCACGGTCTATCTCCACAAGACCGTTCGCATCGCCTCGCGCATGCTCCAGCAGGCGATGTCGCTTGCAATCGGGGACGGCACGCTCGACCCGCGCGCCGCGATTGGATTGTCAGACGCGCAAATGCTCGATGCGCTTCAGCGCTCAAGGCAGGGCGGCAAATACGCAAACCGGCTTGCGCTCCGCCACCTGTTCAAGAAAGCGCATTCTTTCCCGTTCCTGCCCCCCGCGGCAAGCGCGAAAAAGCTGGAGCGCGAGCTTTCGGACGCCTGCGGCTGCGACGTGCTTCTCGACGTTCCGCGCCTCTCCGCGCAGACGCAGATAAAAATGCGGCTGGAAGACGGCGGCGCAATCCCGCTTCAGAAAGTTTCCGAACTCGTCCGCTCGATTTCAAGAATGCAAAAAAGCCGGCTGGACACGCTTGTTATCTGCGAGGGGAAAAACGCGAAAAAAGTCGCGCGCGAGGCAAAGAGGATAAGCCACTAATCCCTGACGCCTACGGAAGAACAGGGCAATCAGACGCCAGTGGAAACAAGAAGGTCGATTATTTTTATCACTATTATGAAGACCGCCGCGAATATCGCCACTCCCCTCGGGTTGAATTTTATCCCCCCAAGGTTGGTGTTCGAGGTAATCCCAAGTATTCCCGCAGACGACTGCGGTCCGGACACTGAAATCCTGTCTACGCTCATAGTCGTTGTTCCGGTATTGAGAATTTAAAAACCTATTCGATTGAATGGTGTCCATGTTTGGAACGTCCGGAATAAGGGGGCTTTACGGCTCGGAAGTCAGTCCCGAGCTTGCGCGAAAGGTGGGCAACGCGGCAGGCGCAAGGGGGAAAAAGCTGGTGCTTGCGCGCGACACGCGCTCCACCTCGCCCATACTAGCCCGCGCGCTCGCATCAGGGGCAATGCAGGCGGGCTGCAGCGTGATTGACCTCGGAGTTGCGCCCACTCCTTTTCTCGCATACGTTACCCACGTTGAGAAATGCGACGGCGCGATGATAACCGCGTCCCACAACCCGCCGGAATACAACGGCATCAAGCTCTTCTCGCACGGCATGGAATACACTCGTCAGCAGGAAAAGGAAATCGAGCAGGCGGTGGCGGGCGGGGAAAAAATCGTCGAGTGGAAGTCCGCGGGGCAGACGTCCGAAAAGGACTTTTCCAAGGATTACGTTTCATTCCTGCTGTCAAAAGCCGACGTTGCGGCAATCCGGTCCGTGGCTCCAAAAGTGCTCGTGGACGCCGGAAACGCGGCGGCATGCTCGCTCGGTCCCGCGCTTCTCGAAGCCGCGGGCTGCGTGGTGGTGCGCCACTACTGCGACAAGCCGGGGGAATTCAAGCGCAACCTCGAGCCCAACCCCTCCACTCTTTCCGAGGCGGGAAAGCTCGTGAAAAAGGAGAAGTGCGACTTCGGAATAGCGTTTGACGGCGACGGGGACCGCGCAATCGCAATAGACGAGAACGGGGGCGTGTTGCCCCTCGACGTGCAGCTCGCGATTTTCTGCAGGCATTTCCTCGGAAAGAACGGCAACAGGCGCATTGTAAGCACAGTCGAGGCATCCCTCACCGTGCGCGAAACAGTGGAGTCGCTCGGCGGCTCAATCACAATCACTCCAGTTGGCAGCATGCACGTTGCAGAGGAAGTGCAAAGACAGAGCGCCACGTTCGGCGGCGAGCCGTGCGGCGAATACGTTTTCCCGTTCGCCACCCCGTGCGCAGAGGGGCTGCTGTCCGCGCTTTTCATCGCGGAAATATTCTCAAAGTCCGGAAATCTTTCCGCGCTTGCCTCCACGGTGAAATCCTACAGCATGGAGCGGCGCAAATACAAGTGCGACGAGGGCATGAAGCACGAAATCATGCAATCAATCGCCGCGCGCCCGCAACTCGAAGGCAAGCTCTCCACGGTTGACGGATTGCGCTACGACTTTTCCGACGGCTGGCTTCTCATCCGCCCGTCAGGCACCGAGCCCGCGATACGGCTCACCTGCGAAGCGCGCACGCCCGCGCGCCTAACTGAAATCGCGCAGCGCGCAGAGCACATGATAATGCAGGAGATACATAAGACGCATTAATGGACATGCTACGTTTCCCGTTTTTCGTTGTGTCGTAAATTGCATTTACGACAGCTGAAAAATTTCTGCGGAAATTTTTCATCCCTTATCCTCGTAACAGCAATCGAAACAGCGGAAAAAATCCCAATCGCAAATCCCAGCACTTTTGCCAGATGGGAATAGACGTGCCAATTAAGTTCGGCATCCGTTTTTCTGTAGCGCGCGGTTTCAGTGTCATTTTTCCTCAGCATCGGTTCGATATGTGCGTCCGAGTCCACTTTCTTGAAATCAAGAAGAAATCTGTTCGCAATGGAATTCGCGTCCCTTTCCGCGTCCAGAATTCCTCCAATCACTGTAAAATAGTAGTCTAAACTGTTCATATATTGCGGCTGCCTCATTTTCAGCCCGAACTTTTGCGCAACCAGCGCGACGTAATGCCGGAATCTTTCTTCCCCGGAAATCTGCCTGTTTTGCCGGTTCGGCTCAAGATGGTTGTGCGCCGCCTCATGGACAAGGATTGCCGCCAGATGGAATATCCGGTCTTTGTTTGGCAAGATATAAAATTCGGAAAATGACCGAGTATATACAATCATGCCTGCGCCTTTCGGTCCGAAGTCTGCCCTCGCAACTGGCCCGCCCTCGACAAGGGTGTCCACAGTTACACTCTCCACGCTTGAGCGGAAGAAATCGTACCAAGTTCGCGCGCCCGCCTCCGCCTGCCCGCCAATCTCGGAAATTGGCGTGTGCTTCATGAGGTCCATGGCTTCAAAAATCAGCCTTTCATCCGTGGCAGGAGTTCGTATATCCACTTTTCTCGGGTTTTTTTCCGTATATGTGAAGATGGCTCCTTCGTTCAAAGGCGCATTACGCTGCATTGTCGCCGTTCTTTCATAGGCAAGCTCTTCGTTCGTGTATCCCATTCTCCTGAATTCCGATGAAACTTCAATCCATGGGCGGTTTTGCCTGATGGCTTGGCTATGCACCTGCCGTTCTCCGACGTATCCTGCGGCAATCGTCACTCCTGCCACCACGAGAAGCGCGGCCTGCCGCGCCTTGATCGGCTTTCGCATCGCTGTTCGGGTATCGCGGCGGTTCTTATTGCCGTGGCTGGCATGGCGCGCATGCTTGTCCGCTTCCTTCTTATGCACAGTTTTCATTTCGTGCCCCTCGGCTATCGCTTGCTCTATGTTATAAGTGGATTATTTCCGTGTTAATCAATTTATAATGGTTTCCGAAGCGTCTTTGGCGGGATTGGCGGCAGGCAAAAGAAAAAAGCAGAGGTAAAAATAGGGAAAAACAAAAAATCAAAAAAAGTAAAAAACAAAAGAAGCGCGCCTACTTCTTCGCAAGCGCGAGCTTGATTTTCATCAGCGTTATTCCGTAAACGAGCGCGAGGAAAACGCTGACAATCGGCGTCACGAGGTAGGAGAAGCAGCAGGTAACCGCTGCGAGCGCGACGCTTGCAATCCCCAGCACGAAAAACACCGCGGCAAGCGTGATAAACGTCCAGAGATTGCCAGTCACGAGCGCGAACGACCTTTTAATCGAGTCGGAAAGCCCGAAGCCGTCCATCGCGTAGAACACCCACAGCGGTGCGAGCAGGAAGCCGGCGAGCAGAAGCACGCACATTCCTGCGAACAGCAGCACGAGTCCGCCCATTATTGCGCTGAGCGCGCCGCTTGCGAGCATGCTGTCATACGCGCGCTGCGCCGCAGTTGCGGCAAGCAATGGCGCGATTCCATTCCAGATCATGAGCGCGGGCACGATGAAGATGATTATGCAAAGCGCGGTCCAGAAAGCCCAGAGCACGGCTGCCTTGATTGTGAGGCGCTTGAAGCGCGGCTTCCAGCCCTCCCTGTTTTTCTTCTTGTTGAGCAGCGCGTAGAAGTGTTCGTAGGCGTAAAGGAGCGTGGCGTGGTTAAGAATAGATAGCACGATTCCAACCACTATCATGACTGCGATTATCAGGAGCAGCGCGCCGCCAAGCATGGCAAGCAGCGTGTTCGGGTCTGCCATGGCATTGGCAATCATCTGCGTGCCCGGCACCGCGTTGTAATATTGCTGCGCAGGATTCGTAGTTCCCGCGTCCATCTGCTTGGAAAAGTTGTTCCCAACCGAGCTGCCGCCGTAGTTGCTCGCCCCTGCGAACAGCAGGAGGACTATTATCGGCATAATGACTTCCTTGTAGTGTTCCCTCAACAGCTCAATAGATTCGGAAACCGCCCAGATAATGTCAATTTTACCCATCTCCGTACCTCTGCATAGCCGAACGAAAACAAGCTTATTAAATCAAGCGCCGTGGGCGGGTGGAAATGTACGGAAAAAGAAAATGAAATAAGGGAAGGAAATGAAAAAGAACAGCAAAAAAAAAGAAAATGAACGGAAGAAAAAGAAAAGAAGAAAAAGGAAATATAAAAACAGCAAAAAAAGAAAATGAAAAAAAAGAAAAAAACGGATTCCGGCTCAGATTTCCGGAAGCTTCGGCTTCTCGCCCTTTGCAATCAGGTAGGTGTCATATACTATGAGGAGGTCGAACACAGGTATTGCGAGAAAGACCGGTAGCATGCACAATGCCCCGACTCCCGCGCTGGCAACCGCTCCAAGCACGTATACTGCGATTACCGCACCGATGAAAATCCAGTTTCCAATAAGATAAACGATTCCCTTGCGCATTTTGCCCAAATAGAAATATCCGAGCGCTGGCGCACCAAGGAGCAGCATTCCCACTGCGCTTATCAGTGCGGTCATTCCCGCATCTTTTTTGTCTGCCTTGGCATTATTCTTCGCCATCTGACCACCTCTGCATAGCCGAGGGGAAACAAACTTATTAAATCAATCCGCCATAAGCACCGCATGGCTATACGAAAGGCAGTGGTGCTTGCTGCAGGCGAGGGCAAGCGCCTGCGCCCGCTCACATTCACCCGCCCGAAGTGCATGATACAGCTCGCGGGCAAGCCCATACTCCAGCACGTGCTTGAGAACCTCAAGTCCGCGGGAGTGAATGATGCGGCAATCGTGGTCAAATACAAGAAAGAAGCGATTATAGACCACTTCAAGGCAAACCCGATTCCCGGCATGAAGCTGTCGTTCATCGAGCAGGGCGAGAATTACGGCACTGCGGCGGCATTCGGCTACGCCGTGGAATTCGCCACCGAAACGTTCTTCGGCGTGGCGGGCGACATCATCACCGAGGCATCCGCGCTTTCGAAATTGGGGGCGGAAGCCGAGGGCGAAGTGTCAGCAGCGCTGCACAAAGTCGAGGACGCGCGCGAATACGGCACGGCAATCCTCAAGGCAGGGAAGATTTCCTCGTTCGAGGAAAAAGTGGAAAAGCCGAAATCCAACCTCGCAAACTGCTCGCTTTACGTTTTCGAGCCGTCAATCTTCAAGAAGGCGAAGCAGCTGAAGAAATCCCCCCGCGGCGAATACGAAATCACCGACCTTCTCATCGGCGCAAAGGCGGTGGAAATCGGCGGCTTCTGGCTCGACATGGGGATGCCCTGGCAGATTTTTTCGGCGAACGAATTCCTTCTCTCGCAGCTTCCCGACAACCGCGACAGGGTGGAGAACTGCACAATCAGGGGCAAAATCGTGATGGAAAAGGACGCCGAAGTGCACGACTCGGTAATCGAGGGCAACGTCTACATCGGCGCGGGGAGCTACGTCGGTCCGCACGCATACATCCGCGGCACGACGTCAATCGGCAGGAACTGCGGCATCGGCGACTCGACCACCATAAAGAACAGCATAATATTCGACCACGTGAACGCCAAGCACCTCACTTACATCGGCGACTCCATAATCGGGAGCAACTGCAACTTCGGCGCGGCGACGCAAATCGCGAACTACCGCTTCGACGCGGGCAGCATCAAGGCGGTTGTGAACGACGTTGTCATTGACACCAAGCGCAACAAGCTCGGCGCGATAATCGGCGACAACGTGAAGATGGGCGTGCTTACCTCTGTGATGCCGGGCAAGATGATAGGCGACTCCTGCTGGGTGGATGCGGGCGTGGTCGTGAAGGAAAACATCGATAGGAAAACGCACCTCGTTCTGCATCAGGCATTGACCAAGCAGAAGATAGATTCCCGCAACGGTGACTGATTGCGCCGCTTCCTGATTGTCGGAATCGACCCTGGCGCCACAATCGGCATAGCAATGCTCGGCTTGTCCGGACAGAAAATCGCAACCGGCTCAATTCTTGGCGGCGGAATAGGGGAAGCCACGCGCTTCATCGAGCAGCACGGCACGCCCTCATTAATCGCCTGCGACGTGAATCCCGCTCCCGACATGGCGCTCCGCCTCGCATCCTTTTTCTCCTGCAAGCTCCATCTTCCGGAAAAGGAAATCCGCGAGGAGGAAAAGCGCAGGGCGGCGTCAATCGCAGGGGTTGCGAACAACCACGAGCGCGACGCGTATTGCGCCGCGCTTTTCGCATACCGCGCGCACGCCAACAAATTCCGGCAGATAGATTCGCTCGAGGAACTCCCGCTCCCAGACAAGGAAAAAGTGAAGCATCTCATGCTCAAGGGCTACCGGCTCAAGGACGCGTTTCTCGAGCTTGGCGAATCCGTCTCCGCGCCAATCCAGCCCGAACAGGCACGAAAACAGGAGCGTGCACAATCTCCATTCTCACCTGAGGCGCTCAAATCGCGCATCTCCGAGCTTGCGCGCGAGAACGCGCACCTTCGCATGCTCGCGGAACGGCTCGAATCCGAGAACCGCGCGCTTGAGGGAAAAATCCGGTTGTTGGAAAACGGCGTGCGGCAGGCGATGCTCCGCGATTCCGAATTCCGCAAGCTCCGCTTCCAGCTCGGCTTGGCGCTCGGGAAACTGGACGCCCGCCTCGGACGGCACAAAAACAAGCCCGCGCGGAAAGGCAATCTTCAGCCCGTTGATGTCCATCACGCCAAATTCTCGATGCCGGCAAAATCAGTTGCGCCCGTCAATTTAGCAATGCCTGTCAAGCCAGCCACGCCCGCCAAATCGGCTGCGCCTGCCGCGCCCGTCACTCCCGCCGCGCCCGCCAAGCCAGCCGCCCATGCCAAATTCGTTGCGCCCGCCCCGTCTGCCAATCTATCCGCACCCGCCGCGCCCGTCACTCCTGCCGCGCCCGCCAAGCCAGCCGCGTCTGCAAATTCCCCCCAGCAATTTCCTCGCTTGAAAACGCCTGCGCAATCGCCTGAAAGCAAGCCGCGGGAAGCGGGTTTATATAATTTGGGCGAGGGAAATTTGGACTTGGACAAGCTGGTGGCGGAATACAGGAAGGGGAAAAAATAGGCGAATAACAAAAACCAAGGGGGACTTGAATGGACGAAACTACATCGGCATCTGCATCTCACGGCAATGCGCCTGATATCGGCGCGGGCAACAGCGACATCGGCGCGGGCGGGGCGAACGTGCCTACGCGCGCGGAAAGAAAGGACCCGAACGTGATATACATCGGCAAGAAAAGCGTGATGGGCTACGTGCTTGCAGTCGTGACGCAGTTCAACAGCGGGCTTCCGGAAGTCTACATCAAGGCGAGAGGCAAGTCCATTTCGCGCGCGGTTGACGTCGCGGAAATAGTGAGGAACCGCTTCCTGCCCGACGCCAAGCTCGGCGGCATAGTCATACGCACCGAGGAGATGGACTCCGAGGACGGAAGCAAGACAAAGGTTTCAGTGATAGAAATCAAGCTGGTCAAGTAAGGTTCCCCATTCTACTTCCGCCACAATAGCCAGAGCAGAGTTGATAGGATGAAGACCCCGATACCTGATGACGATTTGAGGCGCGGCGAACTCTCCGACGCCACGCGCCGCAGGATTTTCGAAGGGCAGATTACCGAGCTTGACTGGGAAGTCGCGCGGATACTTTACCGGATAAACGAGCGGTACAACATTTCAAACGCCTCGTTTTTCCGCGTGCTTGACCTTGGCAGGGCTGTTCTCGTGCTCACGCGCGGCGAGGCGGGGCTGCTGATTGGCAAGGAGGGGAAAATCGTCTCCGAGCTTTCGCACGCGCTCGGGCGCAAGGTCCGCATTGTCGAGGTTGTGGGCGACGTGAAAAAGTCGGTTGCCGACGTGATAATGCCCGCGCAGCTGCTGGGCATAAACCAAGTGTTCCATGACGGCAAGGAAATTACCAAGGTGCGCATCGCCCGCAGCGAGGCGGCGAACCTGCCAATTGACATATCCACGCTTGAAAAGGCGCTCCGCTCCCTTATCGGGAACGAGGTGCAGCTCGTATTTGAATGACAAATCAATGGTGGTTTTGATGCACAGGACGCATTACATATCCGAGACAAAACAGAACGTCGGCAAGGAAGTTTCCATCGCCGGCTGGGTCCACGAGGTGCGCGATTTGGGCAAGCTCAAATTCGTGCAGGTGCGCGATAGGAGCGGCATAATACAGGTAACCGCGAAATCCGGGCGCGAGCCGGACGCCGTGCTTGCCGCCATGAGCGTTCCCAAGGAAACCGTGGTCGCGGTTCGGGGAAAAGTCGTGGAGAGCAAGCTCGCCGGCGCGGGCTGCGAACTCATACCAACCTGTTTTGAAATCCTGAACAAAATCACCGCAAAGGTCCCGTTCGAGGTAACGGGCAAGGTTCCGGCGGATTTGGAAGTTCGGCTTGATTTCCGCTACGTTGACCTGCGCACGCAGAACACAGCCGCCATATTCCGCATACGCTCCGAAATCGCGCAGGCGTTCCGCGAGAAATGCCGCGCGCTCGGCGCAATCGAAATCCACCCTCCCGCGATAGTGGAAGCCGCGACTGAAGGCGGAGCCGACCTATTCCGGCTGCAATATTTCGAGAAGGAGGCGTTCCTCGTCCAGTCCCCGCAGCTCTACAAGCAATTGGCAATCGTCGGCGGGCAGGACAAGGTGTTCATGACCGTTCCGGTTTTCCGCGCGGAGAAGCACAACACGCTCACCCACCTGAACGAGGCGACGCAGATGGACTTGGAACTCGGGTTTGCCACGCACACGGAAGCCATCGCCGCGCTCGAGTCGGTTTTGCTTCACGTGCTCTCGAAAGTGAGGGAGAACTGCGCAACGGAGCTCAAGACGCTCGGGCGCGAACAACTTGCAATTCCCTCGGCAATCCCGCGCCACACCTACACCGAGCTTGCGGACAGACTCAAAGCGGCTGGCGTGCCGTTCTCCTGGGGCGAGGACTTTTCGCGCGAAACCGAGGCAAAACTCGCGGAGCTTCTCGGCTATTCCACGTATTTCATAACCGAATGGCCGACAGCAATACGCGCGTTCTATTCCATGCCTGATGAAAAGAACCCGAAAGTCTGCCACGCATTCGACCTGAATTACGAGGGATTGGAAATTTCGTCCGGCGCGCAGCGCGTTCACGAGCCGGAAATGCTCGTCGGGCAGCTCAAGGCGCGCGGGCTCAATCCGTCGGACTTCGAGTTCTACATAAACGCCTTCAGGGTGGGCGCGCCCCCGCACGCCGGCTGGTCAATCGGGCTTGACCGGCTGACGATGAAAATCTGCGGGCTGCACAACATCCGCGAGGCGGTGCTCTTCCCGCGCGACAGGGTAAGAGTGAAACCATAATGGTTTCCGCCCCTGTGCAACCTTTAAAACCATAGCCGGCGTTGTGCAATCAAGCGATAACATGGCGATATCCGAATGCCCGGTCTGCACTTTCCACATCGCGCTCGAGCCCGGGCTTCTGGTCGGGGAGGCAATCACCTGCCCGGACTGCGGCACGCGGCTGAAGCTGGTGAAAGATTTTCCGCCGGTATTCGAAAGCATCGGTGAGGGCTGATGGCACATCCACGCACATTCGCGCTGTTCGCGCTCCTCATGCTCCTTTTCGCGCAGCCCGCGTTTTCCTTCTGGAGCCAGGAGCTGAACGTTTCGGTTGTTGACATGAACAACATGCCGGTCAAGGGCGCCTCGGTTGCGATTGCATATCAGAAAACCGCGCTTGGCTCCGTGCTTGACGGGGCGGTAAGCGGGGAAACGGAGAACGACGGCTCGTTCTACGCAACGCTCTCCAACACCGCTCCGTTCGGGCAGGAAAACAAGTCCTACGAAGTGCGCGTGAGCGCCTATTATTGGCAGGGAAGCGTCTCCCGCGTCGAGGCGGGGAGCACGGCCAGCAAAAATCTCCGCGTGCAAATCCCGTTCATTCTTGAAACAGTTCGGGTGCGGGCATTGCCGCCGGAATATCTTCCTGCTGGCGCGCAAGCCACAATATACGGCACTTCGGTCGCCGAGCAGTTTTCAGGCGGAGCCGCCCTCCTGCGCGTTCCGTCCGGGCTGAAATTTTCCGGCTATGTCGTGTCGGGGGACAACAGGAAATTTTTCTCCAGCGAAAACTCAGCGCTCGGCAGCGACGGGCAGCGCACGATAAGCGTCCAGATTCCCGAGGGCTGGCTGCCCGAGAACACCGCGGGCATTCCCGCGAAGCGGATTCAGGTGAAGGTTACATTTATCGAGCCCGAAGGCGAACCGTATGCCGACAAGCAGGTTTCCTACATCTACCGCCGGCAGCCGCAGGTCGTGACAACCGACCAGCTCGGCTCGGCAGAGTTCGAGGGCTTTGGCGGAATTCCGATAAACATGACGATTTCGCTGGACGAATACGCGTATTCGTTTTCCAACACGTTCAACGATTCCACGCAAGCCACGATAAAAATCCCGAAGCTTCTTTCCATCGAGCCGCTCATAGTGGCGCGTGAAATAGAAAACTGCTACCGCGTGACTGCGAACGTCAGCGACCCGCGGAAGCATCTCCCCATCCAGATTTCGTTCGTAAGCGGCAAGGGCGCGGAAAATGCCGTGCTGACAGCCAACACCGACGACCTCGGGCGGCTGTTCGTCCGGCAGTGCGTGGCTGCGAACACCACGGTTTTTGTCCGGGCATCGAACAAATACGAATCCACGGAATCGTCGGTGAAACTCGAATACGTCCCGCCTGCAAGCGAGGCGTCTTCATTCCCGCAGTCCAATCAGACAAAGCTTCCGGCAACGGGAAAGGCAACGGGCGGCGAGAATAATTTCCTCTGGGCGCTTTTGGTGGTGGCAATCGCAGTGATTGCCGGCGCGGTGTTTTTCGCGAACAAGCAGCTTGGCGCGCCATTCGGTTTCATCATGAATTACCTTCGGATGATTTACGGCTCCATCCAAAAGACAAGGCGCCCGTCTTCATCCGACATACTCAATTCGCGCGAATACGAAGAGCGGCAACAGGCGCCGCCCCAATCTGGTATTGAACAATCACCTGCGCAGCAGCCCGCGCAACCGGCGCGCCAACAACCGCCCACGCAACAACCAGCGCAGCCAACCAGCCAACCGCCTCAGCCAGCCCGCCCGCAACAACCAGCGCAGCAACAAAGGGCGCAACCATTCAGCCCGCCACTGCAACCGACTCGTTCGCAGCAGCAGCCCGCGCAGCAACAGCAAACGCCAACAACACTCAAGCCGCAGATATCTCTCGAGGGAAAAGAGGAGAAAAAGGGGTTGTTTTCATTCTTCCTTCCGGCAAGAAAGAGCAAGCCAGAGGAAACGCCCGAAGAAAAGCCCGCGCCGCCTTCGGAGTAGGCGAGTTCTATTTCTACTTCAACCAGAAGAGCGCGCTCACTTCAACCTGAACGTATCCAAATCCATCGGCGCGCGCGATTCAACGCGCAGCTCGGCTGCGCGGTTTTTTCGCAGCAGCGAAAAAGAAGAGCGCGCTCACTTCAACCT
>Ga0172370_10007700_pt1 | contig 13138 bp, 11 predicted proteins | sample LakKiv5m_FD_114538 | JGI IMG/M metagenome (GOLD analysis project Ga0172370, IMG submission 114538) | Freshwater microbial communities from Kabuno Bay, South-Kivu, Congo - kab_022012_11.5m | ecosystem: Environmental > Aquatic > Freshwater > Lake | place: Democratic Republic of the Congo...
CCCGGATCCAAGTGACAGATGCCTGTCTATATACACCATCCGAGGCCGTTTGTCTATAGTCTATTTCAACTGATCGATTTCTCTCGCCTAACCTGGCAGAACGGAAACACCCTGGATCATTCGGGCTCACCGAAGGGGCCTCCATAAAAGTTGTCATGCCCCCTGCTTTGTGCTAATGAACGGGTGAGCCGTTCAGCAAAGGATGAAGGAGGAATATCATCATTCGGCACCGATACCTAAAGCCATTCGTCGTGTGTGCGATAATCGTTCTGGTGTTATTCCTGGGGTCAGGCGGCCCCTATGCCGGAGACGCGCCCTCCCAAAGAAGGCTGCTCAAAGATGATGCCACCCCGTGGGATATCACGGCCAACTCATTGACATACAATGAAAGGGAAGGGGCTTACCTTGCCGAGGGGGATGTGGTGATCAGCAAGGCAGGCCAGACACTCTTCAGCCAGCGTGCCGAATTCAACGTCAAGACCGGGATCGCCAAGGCCTCCGGGGGGCTTCGGCTGGAGACGGAAGGGGATGTGGTGACCGGCAGGGAAGGGACCTTCAACCTCAACACCCAGACAGGGGAGATCGTGGATGCCTCTCTTTTTCTGAGGACGAATCACTATTACATTCGAGGAAGTCACATGGAAAAGGTGGGGGAGGACACCTATGTGGTGAAGGATTGCGCCTTGACCACCTGCGACGGCGCCCATCCGGACTGGACCCTCACCGGTTCGGAGGTCAGGGTGACCATTGAGGGGTACGGCACGATCAAGGACTCTGCATTTCGCGTGAAGGACCTTCCCATCATCTATGTGCCCTACATGATCTTTCCGGCCAAGACCAAACGCCAGTCGGGCCTGCTGCCGCCCCAGGTGGGCTATTCCACGCTCAACGGCGCCGAACTGGAAATCCCTCTGTACTGGGCGATTTCAGACCAGACCGACGCCACCTTCTACGGCCGCTACATGAGTAGCCGGGGATATATGCAGGGGATGGAATTCCGCTACATCCAGGATGAAACATCGAAAGGCGCCCTGGATTTCGATATCCTTTCGGACAAGGAAAAAACAAAGGACATGGCGGACCAGGATTCCCTGGAGATCAGCCCGTTCGATCGCACCAACAGTACCCGTTACTGGCTGAGAGGCTGGGCGGATCAGAAGCTTCCTCTCAATGTGACGGCGCGCCTCGATGCGGATTATGTCAGTGACCAGGACTATCTGAGGGAGTTCGAGGAGAAGCTTTTCGGATTCTCCTCCAGAGAGAATGTGGCCAGGGAGTCGAAACGCCCGGTTGACGAGAAGCGGTCTCCCACACGAAGGTCGGCCCTCAGGCTAAGCCGGGACGGCGAGTCCTACAGCCTGCAGGGCATCGGCAGCTATTATCAGCCGGTGGAAAACCCCAATGATAATGGAAAGATTCAGGAGCCTGTGGGGAGTCTCAATTTCACGTTCCTTCCCGAGCAGATCAGAAAATTGCCCGTATTTTTTAATCTCGAATCCAATTACGACTATGTATGGAGCGATGAGGCGAGCAAGGGCCAGAGCATCTCCATTTCCCCCCAGATAAATTTCCCTTTCTGGATCGGACCCTATGTGCAGTTCGAGCCATCCTTCAGCTACACCTATAACGGCCTCTGGGCAAACAACAACCAGGGGATCAAGGACAACGAATACCAGACGGCATACGAAGCGGGGGCCAGGCTGGCGACCAATGCCGAGCGGGTTTACGACCTTCAATGGTTCAATGCCAAGAAACTGAGGCATAAAATCTCACCGGTGCTCACCTATCTCTACAGGGGCTATCGCACCAACGGGGAGGGGACCCCCTGGTTTTCCCCGCTGGAGCGGAGCGGCTACCAAAGCCCGTGGGTGGAGTCTTTTTATGAGAGTGAGAATGGCCAGGAGGGCAGAAATCGAATTGCCTTTATCCTCGAAAATTTCCTGGACGCCCGTTATGAAGACGCGAAAGGCAACATTACGTACGGCCAGTGGGGCACCTTTAAGCTGTACCAGGGCTACGATATGGACACTGTGAAAACGAATGGGGACAGGCCGTTCACGCCGCTGATGGCGGAATTGATCGTGCGGCCTCTCTCCTTTCTTGACCTTCGGGGAAATGCGGGCTGGGATCACTATGAGCATGCCTTTGCCAGCTCCACCCTTTCCGGGGGGCTTTCCATCAGCCGCGGTGGCGGGCGGACAGACTACTACGAGGTGAATTACCAGTATTTTAGAGATCCGTCATATGGCCAGACAAATGTCAATTTTCGAGCCGACGTCAACCTCATGCAGGGCTTTTTGGTCGGGGGCTCCTTCCAGAGGGATATCGAGGCCGGTCAGAATATCTCCACCGCCGGATGGGTAGGATATCAGGGCCAGTGCTGGGGCCTGAAACTGGGTGCCGCAAAGGAAGACGGCCATACGAATGTCATGGTCCTTGTCCGTCTGGTCGGGCTGGGGGACCCAGGGGGCTGGTAGGCGTGCCAAACACCCTGTCGGATCGGAATCAAGGGAGACTGCAGCCCGGTTTTCAGGGAGTATGACCAGAATTTTTTTGAGGGAAAGAAGATGCGTATTCAACCGGAGTGCATTCCGTGCATCCTGACCATGTCGATTACCGCCATCCGAAAACTGGGTATGGGTGACGGCGCCGCAAGGGACTTGTATGAAAGGATATTGGACATCCCCGCATTGAGAGGGCGGTCGTGGGATGTCACCAGCCCCGAGGTCCTGGAGAAGGTGATGCGTCTCATGATGCATGCCGCTGGAAATCAGGACCCCTTTGCTGAGATCAAGCGGCTTCAGAACCAACGCATCACGGAGATCGTTCCCTATCTGAACAAGATCTTGGACGAGTCCTCGGACCGGCTATATACAGCCGTGAAGCTGGCCATTCTTGGAAACACCATCGATCTGATGATGGGCAACCGGCCCACGGATATTGAGAATTCCATCGCGGAGAAATTGAAGGCCCCTGTCTCAGAAACCGCCTACCGCGAATTCCAGAGACGACTCAAGGGATGTCGCTCCCTGGTGTATCTCGGAGACAACGCCGGGGAAATCGTCTTTGACAGGCTCCTGATGGAAACCATCCGGGAGCAGCACGATGTGGACATCGTCTTCGTCGTAAGGAGCCTCCCTACGCTCAATGACGCGACCGTTCTTGAGGCGCAGTCAGCAGGTATCCATGAGGTAGCAGGGGTCATTGAGAACGGGATTGACGGGCCATGCCCGGGGACGGTGCTTCATCGGTGTTCCCAGACCGTCAATGACCATGTGAAGGCTGCGGATATGATCATCTCCAAGGGCGGGGGTAATTTTGACGCCCTCGAAGAAGAAGAAGGCGAAGTGAGAAACAAGATCACATTCATGCTCCTCTCGAAATGCGCGCCTTACTGCCAGTTCTTCGGTGTCGGTCTTCACCAGCCCATTCTGGCCCATCTCGATTCGGGGTGTTCGCAGCGCATCTGATGGATGCCCGCAGGGCAGCGCTGCTGCCTTGAAGGCATTTATTCCGATTCGCCCCGCGAAACCGGCGGCCTGTTTCTTCTCCCTTGAATGGCGGATCCAAGCCTGTTTTCCATTGTCGCTGCCTCCAGATACGGACATCCTTTGACATCAGTAAAGCGGTAGGGTATGGTTTAACTCCGTTCGGCGGCGGGATGGGTCGATGCTGTTTTTTGTCAACCTCTTGGAGGGGGCGAATCATGAACGCGATCAGACATCCGTGGATGGCATGGGGACTTTGCTCAATCCTGTTTTGGGCCGCCACGCCTGTGGCGGCTGAGACCCGAGACAATGCCTGCATACAGTGCCACAAGGAGATATCCCCCGGGCAGGTGGATGACTGGCGGGCCAGCAAACACAGCGGTGAAGATGTGGGGTGTGTGACGTGCCACGGGGAAAAACACACGACCGCCCAGGACCATCTGCTGGCCGTGTTGCCGGATGAGAAGCTGTGCGCCGAGTGCCACGAGGAGCAATTCAATCAGTTTGTGAAAGGGAAACACAACCTGGGCTGGTCATCCATGTTGGCCATGCCTGTAACCGCTCTGGAGCCGGACCCGCTCATTGAAGGAGGCAGGGGGTGCGGGGGATGTCACAACATGGGGGTGAAAAGCGAGGCCCAGAGGCAAGCACAGCTCAAACTGGGATACCGTCACCAGACCAATTCCTGCGACGAATGCCATACCCGACACGCATTTTCCAAAAAAGAGGCCTTGAACCCCCGGGCCTGTCAGCAGTGCCATATGGGATTTGACCACCCCCAGTGGGAGATGTGGAGCAGCTCCAAGCACGGCGCCAGAGCCCTGATCAAAGAGGTGGGGGACCTTCCCGAAGGCGCGAATGCGCCCAAATGCCAGACCTGCCACATGCCCGACGGCAGCCACAGCAATCACACGGCATGGGGCTTTTTGGGAGTTCGACTACCTCTTCCGGACGACGCCCAGTGGAAGCAGGATCGCATCACCATTTTGAAGGCCCTCGGGGTGCTCGATCCTGAAACCGGCAAACCCACGCCCTTGCTGGAAGCCGTTAAAACGCTGGATCTGGCACGGTTGACCCAGGAGGCCTGGCAGATTCAAAGGGATACCATGCTCAAGACCTGCACCCGGTGCCACGCCAGGTCCTATGCTCAGAAACAACTGGAGATGGGGGATGACATGCTGCGGCAGGCCGATCGGTTGATGGCCCAGGCGATCGACATCGTCGCCGGACTGTACCGGGATGGCATCATCCACAAACCGAAAAGCTATCCATTCAATTATCCCAATCTACTCTATTTTATGAGGACCGGCGGCGACCTGAACCGCCTGTCCCATATCGATCAGATCCTGTTAAAGATGTACCTCAAGCACCGCATGCGCACCTTTCAGGGCTTTTTTCATATCAACCCGGACTACGCCTACTGGTACGGGTGGGCCGCCATGGTAGAGGATCTTGGGAAGATTCAGGAAACCGCGCGGTTCATGCGGGCGACCCATGTCAAAGGGAAGTAGCGGGGTGCGGCGTTTGGGTGTAGGTCAAGGAAAAGTTGAGAAGGGCCTGTCAGGAATGGGGGGGGAAAGGACGATGTGTGGCAAACCAGGTGGTGTTTGCGGTGCGTTGTTTTTCATCGGCATGATGTGGCTTGGAAGCGCAGCGGTCTGCTCGGGGGCGGAACGTGTCCAGTCACCTGAGGTGATGGCCGCTCTGTTGCGTGAGGTTCCGGTCTTTCAAGGACTGGATGACGCACAGCTCAAAAAGATAGCGGGCGCTGGTGAGATGGCGACGCGGGAGGTGGAGGACCGAATTATCCAGCAGGGAAAACGGACCGGAAGAATGGCCGTCGCCCTGGACAGCGAGGTCGATATCCGGATCGATGGGGAGAGATTGCGGATTCTCCCGGCGAAGACGCTGGTAGGCGAAATGGAGTTCCTGGAGGATTGCCCTGCCTCTGCGGATGTGGTGATGGTAGGCAGGTCGAGGGTCATCTTTTTGGACCACGGACGGTTTCGGGCCTTGATGGACGCGGATCCCGTTTTCGGCTATCGAATGATGAATGAGATCGCCCGGCTGGAGGCCAACCGGCTTCGCACCAATCCTGTGAGGCAGCCCAAGTGATTCCAGCTCTAGGGGGCTCCGATCCCTTCAAGGGAATAGGGCTCCTTGATCTTGCCGGTGTGAAGGAATGGCTTTTTTGTCCGGGCATGCTGTTTCAATCCAGGGGGAAATGGTGGGGAGACAGGGGCGCGCGGCCCCGACCCCATGAGGGGCTGGACCTGTTGCTTTACCAGGATCAGGAGGGGAGGATCCTTCGCCTGACCGAAGCGACGGCTGTTCAGGCGGTCTTCGACGGTGTGGTGGTAGGGATTATTCCTGATTTTCTCGGTAGATCCGTTATCGTGGAACATGCGTCCCGTGAGGAATCGGTCGGCAGGGTGTATGCCATTTACGCGCATATACGGCCGATGACGGGGATCAGCCCGGGCACGGATGTGAGGCGGGGGGATAGGATTGCGGTCATCGCCTTGCCGGATCGTGCCCCATTCCCCATGGCGCCCCATCTCCATCTATCCATTGCCTGGTCGGCCCGACCTATTCCGGAAGACCAGTTCAACTGGAATACCATCGGCGTCTCGAACGCCCTGGTCCTGATGGATCCGTTGCGTGTGGTTGCCTGTCCCCATCGCCTCTTGGGAAAGGGCGATCCAGCATGCGTGGCCCTTTGAGGCTATCCATGCGCGAATGCATGTCAAGGCGGCAAACGTCCTGGATATTTACCATGGGAGGTCTTGCGGTTTGACCGCAATCCTCTGTCGCCCTCCGAGATGCCCGGCACATCATGGTTAATTCAAGCAGCGCATTTCCTCTCATCCATTGTGCCAACAGGGGTTCACATAACCCGATGATTCTTATATCATACGGGTGATCGAGGAGGACACATGATGAAATACAAATCCGCAGTGAGGAGATACACGGCCAAGAGAATTGAGGAAATCGGCGCTGCCGATATCCTGGTGGGGATCCCCTGCTATAACAACGAAAAAACGATCGAGCACGTCATTCAGATGGTGACCCACGGACTGGCATCCCATTACAAGGACAAGCGATGCGTCATTTTCATTGCGGACGGGGGCTCCACGGACGATACCCGAGAGGTGGCAAAGGAATTTCAGATCAAGCCGTGGCAGGAAAAAATTGTCTCCATCTACCGGGGTCCGGGCGGGAAGGGGTCTGCGTTTCGGTCCATTTTCGAGGCGGCCAAGCGTCTGGACGTGTCGGCCTGCATGGTGGTGGATTCGGACCTCCGTTCCATTACGGGCGACTGGGTCAAGTACCTGCTGGAACCGGTGCTGGAAAGGGGGTTTCAATACGTATCGCCTGTCTATTCCCGGCACAAGTATGATGGGACCATCACCAACAATATCGTGTACAACCTGACGCGCACCCTTTACGGGCTCCGCATTCGTCAGCCTATCGGAGGCGATTTCGCCTTTTCAGGGGAGCTGGCCGCCTATTTTATCGAGCAGGATGTGTGGGACACGGACGTGGCCCGTTTTGGCATCGACATCTGGATGACCACGAATGCCATCGTCAGCAATTTCAAGATATGCGAGGCCAATCTGGGCGCCAAGATCCATGATGCCAAGGACCCCGGGGAGTCCCTGGGGCCCATGTTCCGCCAGGTGGTCCACACCCTGTTTGTCCTGATGGAGCAGTATGAATCCTATTGGAAGGGCATTAAGGGGAGCCGGACGGTCCCCATCTTCGGGCTCGATAAATTCATTGAGCCGGAGCCGGTTTCCGTCAATTTAGGGCGACTTGTCGCCGAGTACAAGACCGGTTTTCGTCAATTCAAGGGCTTCTACAAGGATATATTCTGTCCGGATTGCTATGAGACCCTCAAGCGATGCGCCACCCTGGCCAAGACCAAATTCATCATGCCGATCCAAACCTGGACCATGGCGCTGTACGAGACGGCGGCCACGTTTCATCAGTGGAAATACAACCGGACTCAGCTTATCAATCTGGTCACGCCCCTCTATCTGGGCCGGGTCGCATCCTTTATCAACCAGAGCCTGAAGATGAGCAGCCGAGAGGCCGAAGGGCTGGTGGAAGAACAGGCCCGCGTGTTCGAAGAGCATAAGGACTATCTGATCGAGGTATGGGACAGGGGAGTCAAGGGGACAGTCCAGTGACGGGCCAGCAGTTCCCTTCCCACCATGAGGCGAAGGGGGGTATACACGATGACCGTCTCGCCGTTCTGGTTCACGATCTGGTTTCGTGTGCGGACGAGACCCCGCCGGGGATCCTTGGACGATGGTCTGGATTCCATAACTTCGGCCTCCACGTGGATGGTGTCCCCTGCAAAGGTGGGGCCTTTCACGTCCAGTCCCATGTGGATGAAGGCCAATCCTGTGCCCTGAAGGGTGGCCTGGATGGTGAGCCCTTCAGCGATGCCCAGGACCAGGACTGCGGGGACAATGCGTCCGCCGCCGGGTGCGTGTTGCTTGGCATAGTCGGTATTGGTAAAGAGGACTTCCACCATGCCGGTGCTGCCCACAAAGTTCACCAGATCGGGTTCGGTGATGGTTCGCCCCACGGTTCCGAAGCGATACCCCACCGGCATATCTTCCCAGCAGCGTCCAAGACCGACAGTTTCCATAACTTACCCCAATGTTCCTTTGGCATGGCTTTGGGAGAACGTCGCAGCCTGTTTCGGGGCCCCTCAATCCTCTCGACGTGCAGAGGTATTCATACGCCTCGATGATCCGGTCACGAAAATGCGGGTCCCGGCCCTGCTCATAGAGCGTCTTCCGTAGCGCTGCGGCAGCTTATTCCCTCATCAGCGTCGCTATTCTTTATCGCTAAAATGCCCATGCCAGGCCGAATTTCCACGACCGCTCCTCATGGGTTTTCCCCTCCGGCATCTGGTTGTCGTATTGGTAATCAAATTGGAAAGACCCAACAAAGTGACGAAACATTGGGACACGAATTCCGGTATGGGTAAGGACCGCCCAGTTCTCGCTGTTCTGAAAATCATAAATAACATCATCATCGTGAAAGAACTGACAGAGCCCGTCGAAAAACCACATGTCAAATTCAGGGGCCCAGTAGGCTGCAAGAGAGTCCCGCTCTTTCCCGCTGTTCAAAAACTCCATGGGGTTGGCGTACTTCTCGCATTCATAGGTCGGTCCGAATTTGACAGAGAGATTCTTCTTTTTGGATCTCCAGACCTGGTAGCCGGGCCCTGCCGCAACGCTGCCCCAGAGGTCCAGCCCCTTTACCCTGTCCGTTTTTGCCGTGGCGTTCCCGAACAGAAACCATTTCTTGTCGAGAAAGAGATCGTAGCTTCCCGACCCTATCGCGCGATCCTCAGTCGGCTTTTCGTTGATGCATTCTCTGTGGAATTCTCCATAGAGCTTAATAATGTCCGACAGCTTGGAAATCGTCAGATCGCTAACCATGTCGTATTTTTGAATAGTTGAATCCCCGGTTTCCTTGCTGATCCCCCCCGATAGATTGACGTCGAAATCCCATCCGCCCCTCTCCATGGGCTGTTGCAGCGCCTTGACCTGGGACATCTGGAGGGCCACCGGAGGGGTGCCGTCGCCTGGAACAACGTTCAGGACATTATCCTCTCCGGCCTTAATCTTTCCAGTGAGGATCTCTCCGTCGCTCAGATAGACGCTTACAGGTTTATCCGTCGTGAGACCCGCCACTTCTTCCCACCTGATGGAGAGTTCGCCCGCGTCGGGCTGCTTTAACAACAGTTCTCCTTTGCACATGGAGACCACGGTTCCCTGACGACGATCCCCTTTTTTCATGATCAGCTCGTCGGCGTGGGCCATGTTCACCCAGCCGAAGAACAGAAGGCCTGCTGAAAGAGCGAACATGCCGGTCCTTACCCATGTGGCCATAGGTGTGGGTCTTACCGCTTCTCTACGGCGTCTGGTGCGGTTTAATCGAATGTCGCGGTTCTCCATTGTCCCTCCCCCCTTTCACAGCAGGGGCCTTTATCTCTCAGGCGCGAGAATGTCGTTCCGGCCTTCCCCGAGGGACAACCCGGGGATGAAAAAGGCCTTTCGCAACGGCGCCAATGGGCTGACATTGCCTTTATGCGGTTCTTTTGCCCTGCAAGTGTTGTGCGTCACCCAACCAGAGGTTATCGAAAATTACCGGCCCGGTTTGGGCGGAATTGATCGATAAACTCCCATGGTCCAGAATCATAAGGGAAGGAAAATGGGGTGTCAAGTCTACGAGGGGTATCGATTCTCAACGCCTTTGGATTCTCAGCCATACCCGATCGACTCGGGCCAAAATGACGATACCGGCAAGTTCTCGCGCCCCGATAGTTTGATGAGAAACAGCGTGTCATGGTCAACCGCCTACCCGTCGATTCTTTGCGAAGAGGATCGATATCTGATGCAACTGGTGGCCTACATTCATCTCAACCCGCTCAGGGCCGGACTGGTGCAAGATGTTTCTGCGTTGGGGGTATTCCCTTTCGCAGGGCACAGTGCGTTAATGAGGAAGATGTCTCGGCCCTGGCAAGACACAGAATGTGATCAGCTATATTGCCACTCGGGAGTTGTCCTTCTCCGGGAGTGAGGTGGCCCGTCGGCTTCAAGTGGATCGATCCGCGGTGAGCCGGGCGGTCCGGAGGGTAGGGAATGATCCGGATCTGCTTGAAGCCGCCAGACTGATTCGCGAGGCACTCGGTCTTCCGGAAACGGAAATAAGTCAACATTGAAACAACGTGCCCTTCATCCCCATGTTTTTGACAATCACTGCATCAACTGTTTAGCGCTGGCGTAGATGCGCTGCCTGTTCGGGAGAATTTGGTCTTCCAGATGACGAGCATAAGGGACGGTCGTCTGGGTGCAGACGCGGGCATACTTGCAGGATATCCCAGCCTCCAGCACGACCGCTGACAATTCACCTGAGAGACCAAAGCCCTCGTAATCTTCGTCCACCACTAACAGACGCCCAGTCTGAGCGACCGCTTCGCGGACCGCCGTTTTGTCCAGCGGGAAGATGGTTCGCAAGTCCAGCACACCTGCTGAAATTCCTTCCGACTCAAAAGCTTGCGCAGCCTCAAGTGCGCGGTGCACACCCACGCCCACGCTGATGATTGTTAAATCACCCCCTGCCCGGCGAAGGACAGACTTACCGATTGGGATGGGTTCCCACTTTTGAGGCACAACGTTTTTTGTCCCCCCTGCAGGAACATCATACTGAACCGTGCGGCGCCCTCCTGAACCCAATAACTCAAGCCAAGTCTCAGAGAGGAGTTTATGTTCAAAAAAGATGACCGGACCGTCGTGCTGTAATGCTGCCAACATCAAGCCGCCCGCATCGGCTGGCGTGGATGGAACCAGTACAGTCAGCCCCGGAATGTGTGCCAGCCAACCCCACAGGGACTGTTCGTGCTGCCCACCGTCGCCGTAACCGCCGCCACAAGGCGTACGCACCACAATAGGTGCCGTCCATTTGCCGCCTGAAAACGCTTCGATTTTAGCGGCATGGTTGAGCAAGGCATCCATGCACACTCCGAGGAAATCCACCATGTACATTTCCACCACCGGGCGTAAGCCAGCCATTGCGGCAGCTACGCCGGCTCCCAGAAAGGCGCTTTCGCTGATGGGGGTACCTCGCACGCGTCTAGGTCCAAATCGCACGAGCAGGTTACGTCGCAGCAGGGGTGTATCTTCACCAAAAAGAATAATACGCGGGTCATCTGCCATGGCTTGGGCAAGTGCATCATCAACGGCCTGCGTGAAATACATGGTTCTCATGACGGCACCTCCACCAAAGCAGATGCAAGCACGTTGCTTATCTCTTTCTCAACCTGGTCTTCCAGCTCTTGCAAACGTACCGGGTTCGACTGCAGGGGTGTGCGCGCACGCCGGACCGGGTCATTGGCAGAATCCTGCCGTGGATCGCGCACTGTTGAGAGCACCGCCGCAAGAACTGTTTCCAGCCCTGCCAAGCGTTCGCGCAAAGCAGCCCCGCCAGGACGCAAAAATGAATGTGTGAGCCGAACGGCGATTTCGGGCATTTCTCTGAGCGGATCGCGCACGATCCTTATCAGTTGAAAGCCCAAAAAATGGCCTTCGAAATGTACGCATCGGGCATGCAAGAAAGTCGGCCCCTGACCGGAACGGGCGCGTTCAATTGCCGGATGGGAAGCCTCCCACACCTCGGATACATCGCAACCATCAACTTTAGCAGCGGGAATGCCCAACCCGCGCGCTCGTTCGTTTAAATCCCCACCAGTAACCCTTTCGGATTGGGTCGTTATGGCCCATCCGTCATCCTTGCAGACAAACAACACAGGCAAATTCCAAGCCGAAGCCAGGTTCATCGACTCCATCAACATGCCTTGGTTCATTGCCCCTTCACCGAAAAAGGCAACGGCGATTGAACCTGGGCGTAAATATTGTGCCGATAGCGCAAAGCCAGCTGCAGTTGGTCCTTCTGCGCCAACGATTCCTGAAGAAGCGGTCAGGTATTCTTTAGAAAACAGGTGCATATGCCCGCCCATGCCGCCGCACAATCCGTCTGGATAACCAAGCAGTTCACGCAGAATCAGGACAGGCGCTACCCCACGCATGAGTAGCGCCGCGCTGCCGCGATGGTCCAAAGCCATGGCGTCGCCTTCGTGTAAGTGGGCAACGACCCCTGCGATAATCGCTTCTTCACCTGTTCCAAGGTGCATCTCACCAGAGATCAAGCCGTCGTACCAAAGTTTTGCAATGGCTTCTTCGAGCAGGCGGCTTTTCAGCATAAGCGTATAAAGCGACCATAAATCTGGTGGCATAATAATCTCCGAGAATCTTTGAATCTTTGACGGCCAACACATGGGTCAGCTACGAGGCCGCTTTATGGCCAAGTTAGCTGCACCCAGTCGTTGGGCGAATTCCTCTCTCCCATCTCTTGAGCCTTCACCACAAGTGCGTCCATAACTTTCGTAACTTGATGTGTGGCCCTCACGTCTTACCTAACTACTGTCTTACCCGCTTCCAGGTGTGCCAAATATGCCCGGACCCCTCTTTTGTGCCGAACGTCTTGGGCACATCCACACCTGCCGGGTCGAAGCAAAACTTGCACTGGTCGGGACCCTCAAACTCATAGATCGCGATCATAGTGGTGCCGGCATTCGGACCTGTAGTGCGAACCCAATGCATTTCCTTGAGATTCTTCGTCAGGTCCAGTTTTGTGATAGATGCTATAATCTTTTCCTTATGTTGATGCGGAGCGATAACCTCAACTTTGTCGCCAACGAAGGTCATTCTGCTCTCTTTCACGTGTGCGTCGTGCACCTTCTTTCCGTTCATCTCCGCCGAGATCAAGATCCAAGTGCCTTGGAACCTCTGCAGTTCCGCATCGGTATTCTGTCCCGGAGCCTGTGCGGCAGCAAGCGCCAATATAGACCACACCAACGACATAACTGTTGCAATTACGAGAACCGCTGAGCGCATAATTCTCCCCCTTTATTATGAATTATGATTCTGTATATCTCAGATTTCATCTATTAATATCCTCCGCTTGACCAAATGCTTCGCCTAACATTGAGGTAATCGGGCCCATGGCCGACCAGAGGGCGGCTGGTCAAGGTCAAGTGGGGTCAAGGTCAAGGTGTCACATCTTGC
>Ga0172370_10007701_pt1 | contig 13138 bp, 18 predicted proteins | sample LakKiv5m_FD_114538 | JGI IMG/M metagenome (GOLD analysis project Ga0172370, IMG submission 114538) | Freshwater microbial communities from Kabuno Bay, South-Kivu, Congo - kab_022012_11.5m | ecosystem: Environmental > Aquatic > Freshwater > Lake | place: Democratic Republic of the Congo...
ATAAGAATTCTTAACTAAATATGATACCACACAAGGCCTACCCAGGCAAATGATTTTAGGGATAAAAATCCAAGGATTGCAATAAGATATGTAATTAAAGGATGGCGCGGAGCGAGTGATGCTGTGAAGGACAAGCCTCGGCAGAGCGCCTAATAGTTAATCCGGGGAGGTAAAGGAAAGGTTGCGTTCAATGAAGGCGATCAGTTTCTGCTGGTCGGAGGCGGAAATATTGTGGAATTCTACCCCTATTCCCGGGTACTCATGCGGCTGGACATCTTTATGGGGGACCCAGACCACTTTTGCCTCAAGATCAAGCTCCTCCTGCTTTGGCGCAAGCTTCATCTTAAGTATCACCTCATCGCCAAGCTTGAATTTATCGCAGCCGAATATAAATGCCCCAACCGCGCTTAAATTAAGTATATCCAGCTTAAGACAATGCGGGGTTTTCTCGTGCTTGGACTTTAATTCAACCTTCAGGTCAATGGGCAGGCGTTTAAACCTGCGGCGCAGCTGCATCCTTTTGATATTCTCAATGGCCTTATCCTCTTTAAAACTATTCAGCGCCAGATCCTCCGAGGCGTAGAACTCAATGGTCCTGTCCATCCCGGAAACCGCAAAGAGCCCCTTGAGATGGCTGGGGCAATTGGCGAATTTCATCCTTCCGTCGTTATTCACCGCCTCTTTGTAGGCAATGGCAATCACTGAAATACCCATATAATCAACCCCCTCAACATCCTCAAGATTACAAAGGATATCAAGATACCCGTCGCGCAGGCACTGGCCGACCACCTCAACCAGGTTAGCCGAATCAACATCGATACGGCCTGCCAGGTCCAGTATTACGACATTATGTTTTTGCCTGATCCTTAATTCTAGCATAATATTTTAAATTCAACTTTGGGCGAACCTTTAATAGTATTATGCACCGGGCAGTTCTTGACGAATTCCGCAAGAGCCTTTTGCCTGCGTTCATCCAGCAGAAAAGCACCAAGGTCTATTTCGACAAAGATCTCTTTGAAGCAAAACGGCGACTCCTTAGAAAGCTCGGCTGAAACTTTTATCTTAAAATTAAATAAATCCAGCTTGGCGCCCTCGTCGTATTTGCGGATATAGACCCCAGTACAGCTGCCTAATCCGGCCAGGAATGTATCCAAGGGAGTGAGCCCTTTACCTTTGGCGTCAATGACAAATTCGCTCTCCCCTGCCTTAGCGGTGAAATTTAAGTCTTTATTATGGATTATCTCTACCTGATACATATCATCCCCTTTCCGCGCATAATACCATAAGCATCTTGCAATTACAAGTTCCTGTCCACTTTTTGTGCTGCTATTATATTTTGCTCTCGGGATATTGTACGCGTGCGAAATTTTTCGCCGTGTGCTTCGGCTTACGTCTCGCTCCCGAACAGGCTTACGTATTAAGCGGGTTCTCCGCTCGACGTAACTCCTCGCACACTTTTGCCGAAAAATTTCTAATTGCACGCTTAACAATATCCCTCGGCAAAATATCTATAGATCCAGCGAAAAAGATAAAATCATTTTAGCGGTTGGCGAGGCTTGACTCTAAGCAGCATCTCAAAAATTCAAGCGGGCAGGGTTGCCCGCCTATATACGAAGCAGGCAGAGCGAGAATTTTTGCCGAAGCGAAGATTTTCCTCGCCGGGGAAAATCGAGCGGTGCTGCCAGAGGCAAGCCTCGACAACTGCTACAGGTACAATGTGTTAGCGTGAAATTCAATATGCCCGACTGGCGGGCTGTTTCTGCCAGAGGCAAAACAGTTCCGCTGCCTCCTCTGCCAGGACGCCGGATAGAACATTAACCTCGCTTTTCGCCATCTGCTTCATCCTCAAATTAGAAATGGATAGCTCGTTAAAGCCAAAATCCCTGGCAACCTTGATGCCGCAGCCGAAAACAATGCGCCTGATCCCCGCCCAATGGCAGGCGGAAAAACACATCGGGCATGGCTCACAAGAGGAATATATGGTGCAACCGGACAAATCAATTGTTTTCAGTCTTTTGCAGGCTCGGCGGATTGCCTCAATCTCGGCGTGAGAGGTGATATCGCAGTTTTTCCAGACGATATTATGGCTGCAGGCAATAACCTTATTTGATTTGACAATGCATGCGCCAAAAGGGGTCTGGCCCCTGCTTACGCCTTCCCGGGCCTTTTTTATAGCCAGCCGCATGAATTTTATATCATCACTGCGCATTTATCTCCCGAACAATAATCCTAATATGAATGACAATGAAGTCCCCAAATTAACCAGGATAGTCATGCCGCATAACTTCTCAAGTTTTTGGCGGTCCTTGTATGCGCCTTTAAGCATAAGGAGCGCTGATTTTACGGCGATTGCCAATACCGGTATGTAAAATAGCAAGCTAACAAAGGGAACATCCTTTAAAACCGCGTAAAAAAACGCCAGCCCCGACAAAACAGTAATCCCGGCATATAGAAACGCTCCCCTATCCTTGCCTATGCGCACCAGGATATTCTGTTTGCCTGCCGATTTATCCGCCGGATAATCAGGAAATTCATTGATCAGTATTATATTGGTAACGCTGCAGGCAACCGGCAGCGAGATCAGGATGGATAAAGGCATGAGCCTGGCTGCCTGTAAATAAAAACCCGCTGCCACAGGAAGCCAGCCGAAGGCGTAGGCGATGAATATTTCACCCGCCCCCCGGCTTACCCAGCGCAAAGGCGGCTTGGAATAAAAAAATCCGCAGATTATCCCCGAAACACCCAAAGGAATAGTCCAACTGCCGGTCCTAAAATAAAACTGAAGAATAACCCCTATTGCCAGGGCAAGGAAGATTACCGCGTAGGATAGAAGCTTAACCTTTTTCTCGGGGATAAGCTTTTCTACCAGCATCAGGCTGCCGCCGGTAAAAAAGTTTTTCTCCAGGGTTACGCTCAGGCGGTCCTCCTTAATATCATATATCTCGCCGTTGTAATGCGCGCCTAATTGCACAAGGACCGCCGCGAATAAACCTAACAGAAATATCTTAAAGCTAAAGGAACCGGCTAGGCTGGCAGCAAACAATGCTCCCAGGATATAAGGCAGGATAACTACGCTTAAGAATGGAACGCGGGAAAGCAGCAGCCAATGTTTTAACTTAGCCATAGTTTATGCTACCTGCTTGCGGTTACTCCTGCGCAAGGCCTTGACCATGCGCTCATAAGCCTCTTGAGGGGTTTTGCCTTCGGTGAGATGGTCAAAACAGACAGCGGCAAAACCATTACGGTTTTTGATCTTGAAAATCTGCACCTTCAGATGGCCGATCTTTTCTTCCACGCCTTATTTTCCTATATCCTCATTCCACAACTTCGGCTTCTCTTTTATAAAATCGCGCATCAATTGAAAACATTCCGGAGAATCCAGATCCTTGATCTTAATTCCCATCCTCCTGCAATATCCCTCAGGGCCCCTGAATGTCCTGTTCTCGCCGATGACCACTCTGGGTATCTTGTAAAGCAGTATGGCTCCGGAGCACATCGGGCAGGGTGAAAGCGTGGAATACAACACGCATTTGCGGTAATCCGCTTCCTTGAGCCTGCCGGCATTCTGCAGGCAATCCATTTCCGCATGAAGGATGGCCGACCCCAGCTGCACCCGGCGGTTATGCCCCCGTCCGACGATCCTGCCTTGCCTGACCAGCACCGCGCCTATTGGTATGCCGCCTTCGGCTAATCCTTTTTTCGCTTCATTAACCGCCTCCAGCATGAACTTATCCATATGTACTTAGCGCGATATCCTGATTATTTTATATTTTAATATCCCGGCCGGGATCTTGATCTCCACAACTTCATTTTCCTTATGCCCAAGCAAACCGCTGCCCACTGGTGAAGTCAAAGAGATCTTCCCTTGGCTGAAATCCGACTCAAGTTCAGAAACCAGAGTATACTCTAACTCCTCTTCAGTATCCATATCCTTTAGCCTTACCGTTGCGCCGATCAAAACCTGGTCCTGCGGGATATCCTTGTCCAGGATGCGCACCCGCGAGAGCTTATCCTCCAATTCCCTGATCCGTTTTTCATTATGGGCCTGGGCATCCTTTGCCGCGTCATATTCGGCGTTCTCGCTAATATCCCCATGAGCCCTTGCCTCTCCTACCGCTTTGGCAAGCTGGCGGCGTTTGACTGTTTTTAAATGCCCAAGCTCCTGCACTAACTTTTCATAACCTTCCTGGGTCAGATAGATATCATCTAGCATAATAACTCCTTAATTATCCTGATATTCCTCATTGTAGCGCCTGAATTCTTGTTGATCAGTTCATAGGCGCGCTCGCCGAATCCTTTTGCCAAAAGGCTATTTTCCAGCAGCTCTTTGATCTTTTCTTTCAGTTGAGCTGTATCGGCTGCCATGATCCCGGCTTTATTTTGCAGGAACATCGCTGTTATATCGCGAAAATTAAACATGTGAGGCCCGAAGATGACCGGTTTCTTAAGACCGGCAGGCTCAAGTACATTATGGCCCCCTGTCTTTACCAGGCTTCCGCCGACAAATACAATATCTGCGCTGGCGTAAAAATTAAGCAGTTCTCCCATAACATCCAGTATAAATACGGGGGAAGTGACACAAGTGGGGCATGCGGAGCTGATACCGGAAATAAAAAGCGGCATAAATCCGTTTTTAGCCGCAACCTCGGCGATATCCTTGCTCCTCTCCGGGTGGCGCGGGGCAATCAAAAGCTTAAGTTTGGAAAAACTCAATAATAATTCCTTGTAAACTTTGATCAACTGCTCCTCTTCTCCCGGATGCGTGCTGCCGCAAACCAGCAGCTTATCCTCTGATCCCAGCCAAAGCTTCCGGCGGTAATCCGCAGGGTTTAGCCCTGCCAGGGCTTCCAGGTTTATATCAAATTTTACATTGCCGGTGGTATGGATCTTTTCTTTTTCCACCCCTAACTGCTGCAGGCGTAAAGCGTCGGTAGCGGATTGCACGCAGAATTGCGTGATTTTATTTAAGACCGGACGGATAAATAATTTTACCAGGCGGTATCCGGCGTAAGATGAGTCCGAGATCCTTCCGTTGACCGTAACTATGGGGATCCCCTGTTTATGAAGAGACCTGATCAGATTCGGCCAGATCTCCGTCTCGGCGATAATAAAAAGACAGGGATTGATCCTCTTGAGCACAGGGCCGGTGATAAAACTAAAATCCAACGGCAGATAAGTCAAGAGATCCCCCGGCCCAACCAATGCCCTGGCAACCTTATTCCCCGTAGCGGTTACGGTAGAGATAACCAGCTTCTTATGCGGATAAGCTTTTCTTAGCTCTGATACCAGTTTCTTGACTGAAATCGCTTCGCCTACGCTTACCGCGTGGACCCAGATCGGCCTATCCAGCTTTAGATCCGCAGGCAATATCCCCAGCCTGCGGAAAAATCCCCGGTGGAACTTGCCGCGCAATAAATATACCGGCAGATACGCCAGCATAAAAATAAGGAATACCAGGTCGTAAATTATAAACATAGTTTAAGCGTGAGGATGCGCCTTGTCATAAACACTCTTTAATTTCTCGGTGGTCAAATGGGTATAGATCTGCGTGGTGGATAGATTCGCATGGCCCAGAAGCTCCTGGACTGTGCGCAGGTCAGCCCCGCGGTTCAAGAGATGCGTGGCAAAAGAATGGCGGAAGGTATGCGCGGAGACCCCGGGTTTTATCCCGGCCAGATGGAGATATTTCGTTACAATATCCCTCACTCCCCGGGTAGTAATACGCCGGCTGTTCTTATTCAGGAACACCGCTTCGGTCTCTTTTTTCTTTTTATCCAGATACTTCTTCATAGCGCCGAGGGCTGCCTCTCCGACAGGCACAATTCTCTCCTTTTTGCCTTTACCCCGTATCTTAAGGATACCGCTTATAAAATCAACATCGTCAACATTCAACCCCACTACCTCCGAAATACGCAGGCCGCTGGAATAGAATGTCTCTAATATCGCCCGGTTGCGAAGACCTAAAAGATCATTCGCAGTTTTGGCAAAAGCAGACTCGATAAGTTTCTTGACCTCCTCCTCCGTCATAAATGAAGGCAGGTGTTTGTCCAGTTTGGGGCTGGAGAGGATGAGGATCGGGTTGGTTTTGATATATCCCTCGCGCGAGAGGAAACGGAAAAAGGAACGCAATGCCGAAAGCCGGCGGCCCACGCTGCGGCTGCTTAAATTCTTTTCCTTTAACACCGCCAAATATTTTCTAAGCGCCAGGTAATCTATTTTCTCAAGCTCTGTTCCCGCCACAAACTTGTTGAAATCCTGCAGGTCTAATCTGTAATTAAGGACAGTATGGGGCGAGTAATTCTTTTCTATTTCCAGATAGCGTATAAACTTCTCAATATATTTTTCCATAATCTTAACCTAGGGACGGTTCTCAACTCAAAGCAGAAGTGTCCCCAAGGGACACTTTCCCTTTGTTTTAAGAACCGTCCCTACTTCGTTTCTTTATCCTCCGGCAGGGTGCGCGAGGTAAAGGTGCACTTGGGAAAATTGGAGCAGCCGTAGAAGAACCCGCGCTTTGACCGGCGCTCGATCAACTCTCCTGCGTCCAGCGGACATTTTACCCCGCTGCCTATGGATTTTGAATTTTTGCAGGCCGGAAAACCGGAACAACTTAAGAACTTGCCCCGCCTGCCCCATTTTACGATCATTGGCTTACCGCATTTATCGCAAACCTGGTCAGATATAATTACCTCTTTCTTAATATTGGCCTGCGCGAAATCCAGGCTCACTTTAAATGGCGCGTAGAAATCCTCCAGGACCTTCTCCTTGGTTAACTGACCCTCCTCTATTTCATCCAACTCCTCCTCCATAAGCGCGGTGAACTTAACGTCCATGATCTTGGGAAAATATTCAACCAGCATATCGCATACCTTAAAGCCCAGCTCCGTAGGATTAAGGTAGCCTTTGATCCGGCGCACATAATCGCGCAGGATAAGCGTGTAAATTATCGGTGCGTAAGTTGAAGGCCTACCGATCCCGTCCTCCTCCAGGGCCTTAATCAATGAGCTATCCGAGAACCTGGGCGGCGGTTTGGTAAAATGCTGCGAAGGGGTAAGCTTATTCAAACCCAGGATCTCCCCCTGCTCAAGCGGAGGGATCAGATTCCCGGATTTTTCCTTTTCATTTTCCTCTTCCTCCTGGCCATCTTCCTTTTCATCTTTATTGTTATTGTTATAAGCAGCCAAAAAACCCTCAAAGAGCAGATGGCTGCCGCTGGCCGTGAATAAATATTTTCCCGCCGCGATGTCCACGGAGGTTGCCAGGAATTCCGCCGGATTCATCTGGCTGGCCAGGAACCGGTTATAGATAAGCTCGTACAGGCGGTATTGATCATGGTTAAGAAAGTTTTTCAGGCTCTCCGGCGCCCGCGAAACATAACTTGGCCGGATAGCCTCATGCGCCTCCTGGGCTGATTTCTTGACCTTAAAAATATTCGGCTGCTCCGGCAGGAAATCCTTGCCAAAGCTCCTGGAGATATGTTCACGTACCTCTTGAATCGCCTCCGGAGCGACGTGCGGTGAATCAGTGCGCATATAAGTGATCAAGCCCACAGGGTTGTCTTCCCCGATATCTATGCCTTCATAAAGCTGCTGGGCCATAAGCATGGTTTTTGAGGCGTTGAACTTAAGCTTATTGAATGCCTCCTGTTGCATGGTGCTGGTGATAAACGGTGCCGCTGCGTAACGTTTCTTCTGCGTCTTTCGTATCTCTAAAACCTTGAACTCTTTGCCCTGCAACTCCCCGCAGATCTTCTCCGCTTCCTCCTTGTTTTTGATCTCGGCCTTCCTATCATCTATCTTCTGGAGTTTGGCGGTGAAATTAGACTCCCCGGAGACCTTGGGTTTGAACAATTCGGCAACGATCTCCCAATATTCGCTGGCAATAAATGCCTGGATCTGCCTCTCCCTTTCCGTGATTAGCTTTAACGCCACGGACTGCACGCGGCCGGCGCTTAAACCCCGGGCGATCTTCTTCCAGAGCAATGGGCTTAAGAAATATCCCACGATCCGGTCAAGCACCCTGCGGCCCACCTGCGCCTCAATCATCTTATGGTCAAAATCCCGGCCATGCTTAAATGCCTCATTTACCGCATGGGGGGTAATTTCATGAAAGCTCACCCGCAAAACAGGCTTGCCCTTTAAGACCTTATCCTTTATCTGCCAACCAATGGCCTCGCCTTCCCGGTCAGGATCGGTAGCTACGTAAATCTTCTCCTTATCCTTGGCATCTTTTTTCAGCTGGGTCAGCAGTTTCTTCCTGGCCGGGATAACCACGTAATCCGGCTTAAATTTATTTTCTATATCCACCCCCAGCTCCTTCTGCGGCAGGTCAACAATATGCCCCATGGAAGAAACTACGCTAAAATCCTCGCCCAATATCTTGCTTATGGTCTTGGCCTTTGTCGGCGATTCAACAATAACTAAGTTCTTGCTCATTTATCTCCTCAAGTATATCTTCGCAACAGGTCACTAATTTGGCGCCCTGCTGAAGCAGGCTGTTTGGGCCGGTTGAGCCGAGGGAATCTATCCTCCCGGGAAGAGCAAAAACCTCCCTGCCCTGTTCCAAAGCAAAATCCGCGGTGATCAATGCCCCACTGTTCCTGGCTGCTTCAGCCACCAAGACCCCCAGGCTTAACCCACTGATCAGCCGGTTGCGCCGTGGAAAATTCTGCGCCAATGGCTTTGTCTTCATGGGGAATTCGGAAATCACCGCTCCATTCTCAGATATTCTTTTAGCCAGGCCGGCGTTCTCCGGAGGATAGACATGGCTAAACCCGCTGCCCATTACCGCGATGGTTGAGCCTTTTGCCTTCAGCGCTCCCTTGTGCGCGCTGGTATCCACTCCCCTGGCCATCCCCGAGACAATAGTTATCCCCTGTGCCGACAATCCGGCGGCAAATTTCTCCGCGCTGTTTAAGCCGTAAAAAGAAGCCCGGCGCGAACCGACAATACCGATGGCCGGATGATCAGATGCGCTTATGTTCCCTGATACATAAAGCACGATCGGCGCGCCCGGTATTTCTTTAAGCAAACGCGGATAATCCCGGTCAAAAAGCGTGATGATCCTTACCTCTGCCTTCCTGGCAAGGGCCAGGTCATCCTCCAGCAGCCGGGGGTTAAAAGCCGCGATGTTTCTAGTGATCTTTTCTCCACATACCGCCATCAGCTCCTGCCGGGAGCCCTCGAATATATTTTCCGGTTTTTGGAAATACTCAAGCAGGCCGGCTAAACGGCTGCTGCCGACCTGCGGGATAAGATTCAAGCTTACCAGCGACTCAAAAGCGTTCATTTTTTCTTAGCGGATATCCTGGATATTTTTTCAACCACCTCTTTAATTGAAAGGGCAGTGGTATCAATGGTTTTATCTACCTGCGTATAATAAGGGGCGCGCATCTTCAGTAAGACCTCGATACGGCCGGCAGGGTCTTTTACATTCAGAAGGGGACGCCCTGTATTGACTGAAACCCTCTTTAGGATCTCCTTGGGCGCAGCAGTCAGACAAACCAAGATGCCGCTCTTCTTCATCACTTCAATATTTTCCTTATCCAGGACAATGCCGCCGCCGCAGGCAACCACGAATTTTTTCTGTCCGGCGACCTCTTTTAAGGCTTTTTTTTCTACCTTGCGGAAATAAGGCTCCCCATCCTTGGCAAAGATATCCACAATCCTGCGCCGCTCTTTAAGCTCAATAAGCTCATCCAGGTCAACGAAATTAAGATTCTTCTTCTTGGCCAGAAGCCGGCCCACAGAAGTCTTGCCCGTGCCCATAAATCCGACCAGGTAAATATTCATATTTTTAACCAGGGACGGTTCTCAACTCAAAGGAGAACCGTCCCCTGCTTAAATTACTCCGCGCCCTTATACGCTTCCAGGACCAGATCGCTTAACTGTTGCTTCAACTCTTTGGTAGCCGGGTACACCGTGTCATACCATTTGCCATCTTTACCCTGATGCCGCGGCATGCTCACAAATAAACCCTTAGAGCCGTTTACCACGCTAAAGCCTTTGACCACGATCCCCGAGAATGAAAGGTCTATAAAGGCCTTTAGCTTTGAGTCGCTATCTACCCTGTAGATACGGCTGACGCTTATCGCGTTCTCCTCCATCTTGATCACCCCCCTCAGCCACAATAGACGATAAGGGTGGCTTTTTCTCACAGGGTATTTTATAAATATTAATAAGAGTTATCGGTAAATATCTCGTAGCGGGTTATATCATCAATCCCCTCTTTAGGCTTCAACTCATATATATTCCTCTCAAATGCCTTGGTTGCGCCTCTGTCCAGGTCATTGACCACGAACACCTGATTGACTACCGGTATATTCTTGACAAAAAGAATAACCCGCACCGCCACGATAGAATAATACCTGTTGGTGCCGTTGGTGATCTCTCCCTTAATCAGCAGCTGATTTGTGTTCTTGTATTTTTCAATCTTTATATTATGATACTCAAGGTTAGTCATGACCTATTCTCTTCATATAGCTCCTGTAAGAGCTTTTAATATCCCTTAAGCAATCAGAGCCGAACTTTTGCAGGAAGGCATCTGCCAGAACAAAGGCGCAGACTGATTCAGCCACTACACCAGCAGGCTCAACCACGCATATATCGGAACGCTCAACCGCGGCTTTAGCAGGCTTTTTAGTTTGGACATTCACCGAGTCCAGCGGATTCATCAGGGTGGAAATCGGCTTCATGCAGCCGCGCAAAACGATCGGCTGGCCGTTGGATATGCCTCCTTCAATGCCTCCGGCATTATTAGTCCGGCGGAAATAACCTCTTGATCTGGAGTAGTAAATCGCGTCATGCACCTCGGAACCAAAACTGACCGCATATCCGCAACCCAAACCGATCTCAACGGATTTGACTCCGGGTATTGACATTATGCCGGCGCTGAGGCGACTGTCCAGCCTGCGATCTGCTTGAACGTAACTTCCCAGCCCAAGCGGCACATGCCTGGCGGTGACTTCAAATATGCCTCCCACAGTATCGCGCTTGTTGATCGCTTCCTTTATTCTTGCCTCTATCTCCGCCTTCCCGCAAATACCGCCAACGGACAAAACCCTGCTGGATATAATTACTCCGAATTCGCTTAAAAACTTTTTGCATAAAGCGCCTACGGCCACGGTAGCCACAGTGCTGCGCGCCGAGGCGCGCTCCAGGACCTCCCTTATATCCGCGAAACCGTATTTCAATAGCCCTGCCAGGTCCGCGTGGCCTGGCCGGGCGGCTCTCACCTTATGCAGCTTTTCAATACTGGCATCTTTATTCCTGATCAATAAGGCAATGGGGCCAGCCAGGGTAAGATTATTTTTTAAACCGGAGACGATCTCTACCCGGTCATTTTCTATTTTCATCCGCCTGCCCCGGCCAAACCCTGCCTGCCTGCGTTTCAGCTCTTTGTTTATATCTTGAGCCTCCACCTTAAGTCCGGCAGGCATGCCCTCTAAGATTGCGACCATGCCTCTACCGTGCGATTCACCTGCGATTAATGAACGCAACATATTGCCTCCTGGTTAAATTCGAGATCCGAAGCCCTAAATCCTAAACAAATCCGAAATCATAAATCCGAAACTTCGAGTTTCTGGTTTCGGGTTTGTTTCGTATTTCGTGTTTCGAGTTTAGGATTTATCATCTATTCCCATAATCCTCTCTTATTTTCTCTCGCTTGACGATACAATTTCAAGAATAAATCCGCATATTTCACGTTAGGCGGGATGGTCAAAAGCGAGGCGTAACCCTGCTTTACGATCTCGGCATTGACAAATGTCCCGTCGCTTAAATATACATAGGCAAGGATCCTTTTGTATTTATCAAATCTTTCCACGTCAAACCCCAGCCTTACCCGTTTGCCTTCAACCAGTTTCCTGGTAAATTCATATGACTGCCTGCCTAACTGTTTTATGGCTGCCTCATCCTGGCCGCTTCGCTGAGCATCCCGGTTGAGCTTGCTTGATTCATGCATCTCCGGCGTATCAATGCCGATCAGGCGGACCCGCTCATTATTTTCCAAAACAAGGGTGTCCCCATCCACTGCCCGAGTCACCAAAACATCGCTGTAGTCATAATCCCTGCCAAAAGGTATCTGCCATTTAACCTCTTCTTTGGAATGAAAACGCGGGTCTAGATCTTCGCTGTAAAGATAACCTCCCCACACTACCACAAATGCCAGAAAAGATAAGGCTATTATTTTCTTCCGCATTATTTTCTCCTTATAATCCTGATGCGACTATCCCCCCTAAAACTATTATGTCTTCAATACAAAAAATATCCTTAATGCCGGCGTCAAAATACATGTTGGCGTCAGGCCCAAACTCGCTGTCTGCCTTCCATAATTTTATCAGCACCGGGACACCCGCGAAGGCCTCGATCTGGATACCAACATCTCCTCCATCCGCCAGTTTTGCCGGTAGCCTCTCTAATACCCCTTTGACCGCATCGGGATTTTTCCCGTATTTGCGGACTATCGGCATGATGCAGCGCTTGCGAAAAGCTTCATAATATCCCTCGACCCCGGAGAGCTCCCGGAAAGTAAGCCATTCCCATGCCGGCTGCGGTAAACCCTTTATTTTCTGCGCCAAATAATGCAGGATCAGTATCCCTGTAAAATCCTTTGCCGGGACATTACAGGATAAAGAGACGATCTTCCCCCCTTCGGTATCTATGCTGTACTCATCCGCCAGGAATTTAACCGATAAATTCTTGGCAGGCTTAAGCTTAGATAAATCCTCCCAGGCCTTTTTGAACGCCGCCTCATAGCTCATTGTTTTATTATATTATTAATTATAGATAAATCAATAATTTTAGATTATAATAGTTTGTAAACTCGAAATCCGAAACCCTAAATTCTAAACAAATCCGAAATTCTAAATCCGAAACAAAATCTTAGAGTCGGAAATACGTAAATTTTAGGATTTCGAGCTTGAGGTCTGTTTCGAGTTTCGGGTTTAGAGTTTCGAGTTTAACATTTAATGGGATGACGCTTTGATTTACGACAAATTTCAACAGGAAGCCATAGACCACATCAATAACGGCCATTCGGTGATCGTCTCCGCACCCACCGGCGCAGGCAAGACCGCCATTGCCGAACATGTAATCTCTTCATGCATTGCAACTGAAAAATCTTCGACAGGCGTAATCTA
>Ga0172370_10007707_pt1 | contig 13131 bp, 12 predicted proteins | sample LakKiv5m_FD_114538 | JGI IMG/M metagenome (GOLD analysis project Ga0172370, IMG submission 114538) | Freshwater microbial communities from Kabuno Bay, South-Kivu, Congo - kab_022012_11.5m | ecosystem: Environmental > Aquatic > Freshwater > Lake | place: Democratic Republic of the Congo...
GATGGTGTCCTTGTCTTGCGCTTCAGGGACAGTCCCCTTTGGGGACAGACCCTTCAGAGAGTCCCCTTTATCAAGAAGCACCTTAAAGGAGTTATTCAGGGAGTCGTAGGAGAAGTACCTTAGGTGCGCAGGACGGAAGCTGTCTACCGCCATACTACTAGCCATCCTGGCAAAGTAGTTGGATAGGTTAAGCTCTACTGCTGCTGCCTGGACAAGGCCGGTCTGGGTGAATAGGAAACAAAAAGCTAAGATTAGAGATGTGATTTTGCGAAACATGCCCTGTCCTCTCCAGGGACAGTCCCTATTAAAGAATAAAGCCGGAATAGACCCATTTCAAGTCTAATCCGGCTTACAATTTACCGTGGCAACCCTGATTACCTCCATAACCAGGATTACCGGATTATATTACAAATAATATACCATATTTATAGCTAAAATACCAATTTTTTTGGTCTCCATGTAATTTCGTTTATGCCAGCGGGTGACACGGAGGCGGGTGCCCTGTCGCGCGCAACGTCAGTGAGCACGAACGGGGTGCGCAGCAGGCAGGACCCGCTGGCTATGTAACGTTGTATATTAAATTATCGTATAAGAATGGTGTCTTTTCTGGCTGAACCGACAGAGACCATGGTTATTTTGGCCTTAAGCAGGTTTTGCAGCTCCATAAGATAACCCCTAGCATTGGGATGCAACTCTTTAAAAGATGCGGGTTTATCATACTGCTCAGGCCAGCCCGGCATCTCTTTATAAACCGGCTTGGCATTGGTCAATACCTCAAAGTCATAAGGAAATTCCCTAAAAACCTTACCTTTATATTTATAGGCAGTGCAAATTTTTACCTTTTGCAGTCCGTCAAGCACATCCATCTTCGTGATCGCCAGCTCCCTGATACCATTAAGTATCACCGACTCCCTGGACATGACCGCGTCAAACCATCCGCATCTGCGCGGCCTCCCTGTTGTAGCGCCGAACTCATTGCCTTTATCGCGCATAAACTTACCAAAACTGTTGCTAAACTCCGTAGGGAACGGCCCTTCCCCGACCCGGGTGGTATATGCCTTGCATACTCCGACAACCGTATCGATCTTAACCGGAGATATGCCCGTGCCGGTGCAAGCGCCCCCTGAAGTTGCTGATGAAGAGGTGACAAAAGGATAGGTGCCGAAATCAATATCCAGGAATGTCCCCTGCGCGCCTTCAAACAGGATATCCTTTTTTCTCTCGATCGCCTTATTCAATAATAAAGCGGTGTTACAGATATAGCCGCCCAATAATCTTCCATAATCAAGATACTGGCGGTATATTTTGTTGAAACTGAAACCCGGATGCCCGTAAACCTTCCTAAATACCTCATTCTTTTCCTTGAGATTATCCTTAAGCTTATCACTAAGGATACCTGGGTTTAACAAATCGATCATCCGGATGCCGCAGCGGTTGATCTTATCCGCGTAGCAGGGGCCGATGCCTCTTCCGGTGGTGCCGATCTTATTCTTTCTTTTTCCTTCGCGCAGCTGGTCCAGATTCTTATGATACGGCATGATCAGGTGTGCCAGGGATGAAACCTTGAAACGCCTGCTGAAATCAATACCGCTTTTGCGCAAGTTCCCTAATTCAGCCAAAAGCACTTCAGGGTCGATCACTACCCCGTTACCGATGCAGCAGATCTTGCCGGGGTGCAATATCCCCGACGGGATAAGATGGAATATGTACTCCTTCCTCCCCACCACTACCGTGTGGCCCGCATTGTTGCCGCCCTGGTAGCGCACGATAAAATCGGCCTTCTGGGAGAGGATATCGATTATCTTCCCCTTGCCCTCATCCCCCCACTGTGTGCCCACTAAGACTATATTCATTTTTTCTTTCTTTAGGTTTCCTCTGCATTCTATATTCTACCTGCCTTCTATTGAGGAAACTATGGTGTCATGGTAAAAATCTTATGCGCGATATCCGGGTACTTGGCGATGAAGTTCAGCTCATCGTCCACCAGCGGTTTCTGGTTATGCACATTGGCGTACCTGACCAGCTCCAATATACGCGTTGCCTCGGCGTCATCCTTAAAAGGCACCTCCAGTTTTTCATAGACATTGCGGAACCCTTTGATCCCGGAATATTCGCCGGCGGTGATCTTCCTGCCTGTTTCAATGATCTCCGGCTCCCCGCGGCCCAGCTCTTCGTAATCGTAAAGCTCGTAGTTACGCCTGTCTTTCAATGCCCCGTCGGCATGAATGCCGGATTCATGGGCAAAAGCATTAGCGCCCACACCGGGCTGGTTGATCGGTATAGGCACCCCAAAGGCGTAAGAGGCGTATTTGCAGATCTTCCAGGCCATCTTTAAATTCACCTTCTCATCCAGATGATAATCCTGCATGCCGCTGCCGTATTTTATCGCCAGGATCACCGATACAAGGTCGGCGTTACCGGCGCGCTCACCCATACCGTTGACACAGGTATTGATAAACGCATCTACACCCGCATCAGCCGCCGCTTTTGCCCCGGCGATAGAATTAGCCACGACCAACCCCAGGTCATTATGGCAATGCACCTCAATAGGAAGCGCCACTCCTTCGGCCAGTAACTTTATCCTTTCGTAAATGCTGAAAGGCGTATCGCATCCGAGAGTATCGCAGTAGCGGATCCTGTCTGCTCCTGCCTCTTTGGCCTTAAGGCTGAATTCCAGCAGATAATCCATGTTGGTGCGCGAGGCATCCTCGGCATTAACCCCTATTGATTCAGCCCCCAGCTTGACCGCCTCCCTGACCGCCTCCTCCATCTCTTTTATCACCGACTGATGGTCCAGTTTGCCCTTGAACTTATGGACGATCATCTGGTCGCTGGTTGAAATAGAGAGGTTGAGGTATTTTAAATGCGGCACAAGCTTAAAGGCGGCTTTTACATCCTCCTTTGTCGCGCGCAGCCAGCCGCTCAATTTTATCCGGGAAAAACCTCCCGCTTCAGCCAGCTCCAGGTTGGCATTAAGATAATTGGTCTCATGGCGGGTAAGCGGGAAGCCAAACTCCGACTGAAAGACCCCCATCTGGTCAAGATACCAGTTGATCATGGTCTTCTGCAGCTTGGAGAGGCAGATACGCGATGTCTGCACGCCGTCGCGGTTGGTTACGTCAAGCAGATAGATCTTTGGTTTATGCGCCATGTTCACTCCTTATTTCCTGAGTAATTTCTTAAACTCCTCCCTGCCCGGAACTCCCCGGGAAGAAAAGATCTCACGGTTATCCAATAGATAGGTCGGCCCAAACATGATCTCCAATTCCTTATTTAAAGCGGTATTCTCCTTAAGGAGTTTTGCAGCCTCCTGGCCGGTGGCGCAGGTTTTCACTTTACGGCTATTCGCCTGGCCCAGGCACTCCTCCCAGCGGGAGCTTTTAATATCCCTTGTCCGGCAGAATAGATAATCCCAGAATTTTTTCGGGTAATATTTCTGCACGCAAACGGAGCGCAAATACTCCTCTGTTTCGGCAGCCCCGTTCTTGGCATCAAAGCCGCCTTCTTTTTCAACCGCAAGGAAATGCAGCTTCGGACTAAACTCTTTAACGGTCTCCAAAAGCTGTAGGGCATTTTTGTCAAAGAGGCTTAGGAACAGATCAAGGCTCCCTTGTTTGGGTTTACGGTTAAGAAAATATGCTATCCCGCTTATCTGCGGTTTAAGCATATAAAAGCCGCCGTTTAATTCCAGGTTATTTTTTAGCTTGTCAAAGTTCTTTTCTTTTTCTACCTCCCTGCCGAGGAGGTAGGCCGGCAAGGCCTGGATCTTCAGTTCATCGACCAGCTTCTGGCTGGACGGATCCGGAAAATAAAGATACTCCGCGGCTATTCCGGGAAACTGCTTTTTAAGGAAACCCAAAGCCGGCTCTGCCTGGCAAACATGGCAATCTTTGGTGTTGATGATCAGCAGGCTGACTTTATTGGGCTTGGTAAACAGGCAGCTGGACCTCAATTCTCCGGGATCCCGGCAGCTTCCCACCATACCTTCTTTCTTGCAATTAGCATCAGAGTAACAGGCCGGCAGAATGGCTTTTATCGCAGGGTCATCGGCGATCTTATCCGATAAACGCTCCCCTTCAATTTTGCAGCTTATAAGCCTGCCGCCTATAACCTCCAGGGTCAATTTACCCAGCTTGCGGGCCTGCCAGAAGGGACGCACAATAAAGGTAGAATCAATTTTAGCCTGCGTCTCTCCGCGCGCGAGATTATACCCAACAAAAAGTATATCAATCCCTTTAACCTGAGAAATCAATTTCAGGTCCTCCTGCTCTCCCAGGGTACTTAAGACAATCACCACTTCTACTCCCCGTTTTCTTATCTTGGCAATAAGCTCTCCTACTGCCGACGGCGGGTTAACCTTTAACCCGGATTTACGGCCTGCTTCTAAATTGGTCAGGCCGATGATCCCTATTTTTACCCCGCCTGATTCCCTGATCATATACGGGACCACCTTGCCTGAATCTAAGTTAGCGCTCAGGAAAGCGGGATTAGTCTTCCTGGCATTCTTTAAAAAGAAGTCCTTCCCGAAGTTAAACTCATCGGGACCGACAGCGACTGCATCATAACGCATAAGTTCCATGGCTTTAAGGTTAACCTGCGAGCGCTGCATATCAAGTTTGGCGTCCTGGGTATATTCATCCATCATTCCCCCGGCAGTAAAACTCCCCGCGTCTAAAAGCAGGATGCCCGGATGTTTTTTCCTTAGCTCTTTTATCAGCGTGGAGCGCCGAGCTATCCCGCCATCGGTTTCTATGGGGCAGCTGCAGGGATAAAGCATGGCATGGGTTTGGCCGGTGTAAAGAATAACCGCCTCTTTAGCATAAAGATTGCTTAGGGCCAGGCTGAGAAAACTGAAAAACAAGATTATCCTTTTCATGTCCTGATTACCTTTACGGTTAAGATGTTCTCTAATTTCTTTATCTTCTCCTGGACATCGACGCTGACCTGGCTATCCACGTTTAAGACGCTGATCGCCTTGCCTCCTGGCTTATCCCTGCCGAAGGTCATCGCGGCGATATTGATCCCCTCCCGGCCCATAAGCGTGCCCAGGCTTCCGATCAAACCCGGCTTATCCCAGTTGCGGATAAAAACCATCTCACCGATAGGATAGAGCTCCAGGTAATAGTCGTCTATTTTTACGATCCTGGGCTGCTTGTTGCTGGAAAGCGTACCGCAGAGGGATTTGGACTCTTTATCCGTCTTGATCTCCAATTGGATCAGGTTGACAAATTCACCCTCCTGAGCTGATTTTGATTCCCGCAGCTTTATCCCTCTCTCTTTAAGTAAAGATACGGCGTTCACAAAATTCACCGTCTCCTTTAATATAGGGGAAAGCACCCCTTTTGCCAGGGCCATGGTGACCGGGCTTAGATCATGCACGGTTATCTCTCCGCTGTAATTAATATTCAGCTCCTGGAACCTCCCCTCTACCAGCTGGGCGGCAAACATCCCCAGCTTTTCCGCCAGGTTAACATAAGGATTTAGTATCTTGCACACCTCGGCCTCCAAACATGGGTAATTGGCGGCGTTGCGGATCCCCCTGCCAAGCAGGGCATCACGCACGATCTCAGCTACTTCAACCGCTACATTGACCTGGGCCTCTTCGGTAGAGGCGCCTAAATGCGGAGTAATGATCACATTCTCCAGCTTCAAAAGCTCACTATCCGGTGAGAGCGGCTCGCTCTCAAAAACATCCATGGCGGCCCCTGCGACCTTACCCTCTTTAATTGCTTTGAGCAGGGCCGACTCATCGATGATCCCGCCCCTGGCGCAATTTATTATACGCACCCCTTTTTTCATCAGGAAAAACTCTTCATCCGAGATCATATGCCTGGTCTCATCGGTAAGCGGGGTGTGCACGGTAATATAATCGGATTCCTGGAGCACCTTTTTTAGTTCCGCTATCTCAACCCCTATACTCTCGGCAACAGGCGCGGATAAAAACGGGTCATATGCCAGGATCTTCATCCCGAAAGATAACGCCCGCTTTGCAACTTCGGAGCCGATCCTCCCGAAACCCACCACACCCAGGGCCTTTCCGTAGTTCAACGCCCATAAACTTGGAGCGCTTCCATTCCCCCTTTTTCGTCGATGAATTCGCCTGCGGTATATTCCTTGAAAGGGCCAGGATCATGCTGAAGGTATGCTCCGCAGTTGAAATGGTGTTGCCCGCGGGGGTATTCATCACGATGATCCCTTTTTGCGTGGCTGCTTCCAGGTCCACATTATCCAAACCTACCCCGGCGCGGCCGATAACTTTAAGTTTTTTTGCCGCCTCAATCACCTCTTTGGTCACCTTGGTCGCACTGCGCACGACCAAAGCATCATAATCCTTGATTATCTCTTTTAAGGCATCGGGTTTTAAGTCCGTCTTTATATCTACGCTGAGCTCCTTAGACTCCTGAAATACCTTCAGCCCTTCCCCGCTTAATGCATCGCTGACTAAGACTTTGATCATTTTAAGAAAACCTCCTCCGCGGCCTTAATGCCCGCCCCTAAAGTAAATTTATAACCCATCTGCGCCAATACCTTCTCCAGGCAGGACAAGCCGGTAATAATATCAAATTCAGCGATAAAACCCATATGCGCAATGCGGAATACCTTGCCCTTTAATTCAGCCTGGCCTCCGGCAATAGTTACCCCGTAGGTATCACGCATGGTTTTCACCAGCTTTTCGCCGTCAATACCCGAGGGCACCTTTACCGCCGTAACCGCATCCGATGCCGCCGTAGGCGCAAACAACTCAAGGCCCAAGGCTTTCACCGCGGCGCGAACAGCGCCGGCCATTTTCCTGTGCCTGGAAAAAATATTCTCCAGGCCATCCTCCCGCATCATTTTCAAAGCTTCATTTAAGGCGATGATTAAAGTGATTGAAGATGTAAATGGGGTATCATTTTTCTCCAGCGCTTTCCTGGCCTTTCTTAAATCCAGGTAATAACGCGGGGATTTAGAAGCCTCTACCAATTTCCAGGCCCTGGGGCTCAAAGAAATAAAACCCAGCCCCGGCGGAAGCATCAGGCCCTTTTGTGAACCAGAGACCACCACATCAACCCCCCAGCCATCAGTCTTTAAGTCAATGGCGCCCAGGCCGCTGATAGCGTCAACCGCTAAAACCGCATGACTTGCCTTGGTTATCCCGGCGATCTTCTCGATATCATTATCCACCCCCGTAGAGGTTTCGCAAAGAGTGGTAAATACCGCTTTTATCTTGGGGTTTGCTTTTAACTTTTTATCTATTTCTTCCGGGTCAACCGCTTTTCCCCACTCCACATCAATGATCTCGCAGTTGATACCATATGCCTTGGCAATCTCCGTCCATCTTTCCCCGAATTTACCGCCCTGCACGACCAACGCTGTATCCCCCGAGGTAAGCAGGTTCATTACCGCTGCCTCCATTGCACCGGTACCGGATGAGGAAATTATAAAGACATCGTTTGAGGTCTGGAACACTGTTTTTAAACCTTCGCTCGCCTCTTTTAAAATCGCCTGGAACTGCGGAGTGCGGTGATGGATGATCGGCCTGGCCATTGATTCAGAGACCTGCGGAGGCAAAGGGGTGGGCCCGGGGGTGAGTAAATAATTCTTTTTCATCGCGACTGTCTCCTTTTCTTTCTTTGGGGGTTTTGGTTTTCCTATATCCTACCTACTAACTACTACCTGCTTTCTATCTACTTTTTCTTGGCTTCCGGCAGGATGACTTCATCAACCAAACCGTAATCCTTGGCTTCCTGGGCGGACATGAAATAGTCCCGGTCCGTATCCTTCTGCAGCCTCTCCAGGGGCTTGCCTGTATGGCGGGCCAAGATCTCATTAATCCGGTCGCGCATTTTTAAGATCTCCTGGGCATGGCGCGAGATATCCTCCGCCGCTCCTTGCACGCCGCCCCAGGGCTGATGGATCATGATCCGCGAATTAGGCAATGCCTGGCGTTTTCCTTTTGTTCCGGCGCAGAGTAATAAAGCCCCCATGCTGGATGCCTGCCCCACGCAATAGGTAGCCACATCGCACTTTAAGAACTGCATGGTGTCATAAATAGCCAGGCCCGCGGTAACCGAACCCCCGGGAGAATTGATATAAACATTTATATCTTTATCCTTCTCCTCCATCTGCAGGAATAGCATCTGGGCGATCACCAGGTTAGCCACATAATCATCAATGGGGGTGCCGATAAATACGATACGGTCCTTTAACAGGCGGGAGTAGATATCATAGGCGCGCTCATAGCCTCTGGCAGTCTGTTCGATCACCATAGGAACCAATGTCTGACATTTAGTCTCCATATTATTTCCCTCCGATTTTGAGCACCTTATGCTCTTGTCCAGTGAAATCCTGCCGACTTCTTAGGAGGCAGGATTTTGCTCTCTCCAGTCCGCCTCTTGTAATAAGAATTCCATAACTTTGCGCGGCATATGGTCATCAACAGGTATATTTTCCTGCTTGGCGATTTGAGCCAAAACCAAATAAACCTTCACCTGTTTTTTAGCCTCAGGCGTGATCCCTTCCAATATCACCTTTTCCTGCTCTTCGATCTTATCCCTTGGCAGGCCCTTCATCGCCAGGTCCAGCTTTGTCTGCCTTAGCATATCCTGGGTTTGCCGCTCCACCAGGCTCTGAGGCAGCTTGAATTCCAAATCTTTCAGCAGGTTCTCGATCAATTCATTTTCAATGCGCGAGCGCTCCTGGTTTTCTTTGGTAATAAAGATCTGCCTCTCCACTGCCTTTTCCATTTCCGCCAGGTCAGGATACCCCAAAGAACGGCTGAATTTATCATCTATGACTTCGGCCTTGCGCGACTCCTTCACGGAATCTATCTGCCTTTTTATTTCATCCGGGGTGACGGTGATCCTTTTGAAATTTATTTTCTGGTTTTTATAATTTTTGACCTGGATCTCCGGGCTTACCTCTACCGTAGCCTTAAAAGAAAGGTTTGAACGGTCAAGCTTTACCTCGGTTATCTGGGGCAGTTCGATGACGTCAAGCTTTTCGGCCTCGATCGCCTGGTTGTACACATCAGGGACCAATTCTTTTAAAACCTGCTCGTTAGCTTGAGCCCCGTAATGCTTTTCCAGGAGCTCCCGCGGTGCTTTTCCCGGACGGAATCCCGGGACCTTGGCCTCCTTGGCTATCCTGGCAAAAACATCCTCAAACTTATTTTTGACCACCTCCCCGGTTAGGGTCACATTGATCTGACGCTTGGTAGAATCCAGTTTCTTTACTTCGGTTTTCATTACAATCCTTTCTTGAAATTATCTCTTTACTTACATGCGGAACTTCTCACCCAGATAAACCTGGCGCGCCTGGGGGTGACTGATCAGGTCATGCGCCGTGCCTGAAATAAGGATCACACCGTCTGCGATCAGGTATGCCCGGTCGGTTATGGAAAGCGTCTCCCTGACATTATGGTCGGTAAGCAGTATCCCTAAGCCCTTTGCCTTGAGCTCCTTAATGATCTCTTGAGCTTCATTGACCACTATCGGGTCGATCCCGGAAAAAGGCTCATCCAGGAGTATAAAAGAGGGGTTGGTCACAAGAGCCCTGGTTATCTCCAGACGCCTCCTCTCGCCGCCGCTTAATGTGTAAGCTTTATTTTTCGCAAGATGGGCGATATTCAGCTCCTCAAGCAGGGAAATGAGCCTGCGTTTTCTTTCCGGACGCGATAAGGGCAGGGTTTCAAGTATGGCGTTTATGTTCTCCTCAACCGTGAGCTTCCTGAATATGGAGGCCTCCTGGGAAAGATACCCTATGCCAAAACGCGCGCGCTCATGGATCGGGAGGCTGGTGATCTGGTGGTTGTCAAAAACGATCGTGCCGGAGTTAGGGCTGACAATACCTACGATCATATAAAAGGTCGTAGTCTTGCCCGCCCCGTTTGGCCCCAGAAGCCCGACGATCTCACCGCGCTTCACCGTAATATCCACGCCCCTGACGACCTGGCGGCCGTCATAGGCCTTGGTCAACCCTTTAGTTTCCAAAAGCTGCATTAATATTCTCCGCCTGATAAATTATTATCTGAGGCCTGCCGGTCAGGGTTATCTTCTTGTTCACGGCATCATAGATCGCCTCCTGGCTGTAGGTGGTGTTTTCACCGCGCAAAATACGCACATTCCCCTGGGCGATGATCTTTTTTATGGAGCTGGCCATGGCCAGGGACTCCTGGGCGCCTTTAGCCTCTTCCTGCCTGGGGGAAAAATAAACCTGCATCCTGTCGCTGTAAATGGTCAGGTCCGGTTTCTCCACTTTAACATTATTATTGAATACGGCAATGTTTTTTTCGTAATTCACTTCAAGCGGCCCGTCGCATGTGATCATGATCTTTTCCTTGCCGCTTATCTTATCTTCAGCCGGCTGTATATCCAGCCGTACCTCCCTCTCCAGCTCCATTGTCTTAAGGGCAGTGGCGCTCTTAGCCCCTATCCCCGAAAGGTTCATATCCTGCTTCTGGAGATTCACCCTGTCAAGGGTAGAGATTATCTGCTTCTTGCGGTCCCAATCCAGGGAGTCGGTGGTAAGCCTAGCCCCTCCGGAGGAGGTAATCACCACATTATCCTCCAGGTGCACCAAGCCGCTATCTTTGTTGAAATCCCCTTTATCCGCGGTGAGCTTAACACTGTCTTTATCCGTGTAATGGTTGCCCACCACCTCTTTAAGCTTGACTACTTCATTGAGAATATCGGCGGATTTACCGGAAAGATCCCAGGCTTTCTTTCCTTTATCGCCGAACCCGGAAAGAGAGAAATCATTGATCTGTTGTCCGGATTCTGCCGCAGGACCGGCGGCAAGGGATATGCAAGTACAAAATAAAAACGTAAGAAACAAAATTGTTTTTTTAAATGCCATAGAACCTTAAGATATCTTCCCACTTGCCCTGCGATTTTAAGATCAATTCCGCTACCTCCCTGACCGCGCCTCTGCCGCCGGAACACCTGGTGACAAAAAGAGCCGCCTCTTTTATTTCACTGGAGGCATTGGCAACCGCTACCGGCATACCCACCTTTTTCATAAGCGACAGGTCCACCAGGTCATCACCCACAAAACAGATCTCATCCGGCGAAACATTGTATTTCTTCAGGATCTTATCCAGCACCGCGGTCTTGGGAAAAATATCCGCGAAGACTTCGGCTACGCGCATATCCTTGGCGCGCGGCCCTATGGTTTTAGAGCTCTTAGCCGTGATCAAAATGGTCTTTATCCCGCACCTTTGCAGGACATAAACCCCTAATCCGTCATGCACATCAAAGAACTTGGAGTCGCGGCCCCGGGAATCATAGATTATCCTGCCGTCAGTCAACACCCCGTCGACATCCAGCAAAAGGAGTTTTATCTTTTCCGCTTGCGCCTTGAGATCTTCGGACATATCTTTTAGATTAAGCCGGCCCTTAGCAGGTCCTGGATATCCAGCAGGCCTACCGGATGCATATTTTTATCCACCACCGGGACCTCATCTATCCGTTTGCTCTGTAATATACGCATTGCCTCGGCTGCCAGCATATCTTTATTTACCACGGTAGGATTTTTAGTCATTACCTCGCCGATCAAGCGTTGGGTGAGGTTCTTGTCGCTTTCCAGGTGCCGGCGCAGGTCACCATCGGTAAATATCCCCCTTAGTTTTCCTTTTTTATCTATTACCGTTGCGCATCCGGCGCGGGAGCGGGTAATGGCAAATAAAACCTGGGAGACCTTTTTATCCTCTTTCACTATAGGATTACCCTGGCCCGTTCGCATAATATCCTCTACCTTCAAAAGCAGGCGCCTGCCTAAGGCCCCTCCGGGATGGAAGAAAGCGAAATCTTTCTCCTTAAAACCTTTTCTCTCCAATAAACATATTGCCAGGGCATCCGCCATAGCAAGGGTGGCGGTAGTAGAAGCAGTTGGCGCCAGCCCTAAAGGGCAGGCCTCCTTCTTTACCGAAACATCCAGGATTATATCGCTGTATTTAGCCAGGGTTGATTTCGGATTTCCGGTAAGCGAGATGATCGCAGAGCCGATCTTTTTCAAAAGCGGCAGCAGCTGCTTCATCTCCTCGGTTGAGCCGCTGTTAGAAAGGATGAGCACGATATCCTCGCCGGTAACCTTGCCCAAGTCACCGTGAATTGCCTCTGCCGTATGCAAAAATAAGCTGGGCGTGCCGGTGGAAGCCAGGGTTGCTGAAAACTTCTGGGCAATGATCCCGGTCTTGCCCATGCCGCTGACCACCACCCTGCCTTTGGTCTTAAGGATAAGCTCTACGGCTTTGACGAAATTTCTCCCCAGCCGCTTTTTAAGCAGGCTGATCGCCTGCGCTTCAATATCCAAAACCTCTCTTGCCCTCTTAATTATATCCATCTTTAACCTAGGGACGGTTCTCAAAACAAAGGAAAAGTGTCCCTTTTTTAGGGGACAGTTCTGCTTTGGGTTGAGAACCGTCCCTATTATTTTATCCTATGGCTGTTCTTATTCTCTTAATCTGCTTTAAAAGCGCTTCTAATTCCTTAAGGTTGATCATATTTGCCGCATCGCAGGGCGCGCTAGCCGGGTCAGGATGCACCTCAAGGAACAAACCGTCGCAGCCAAAAGCCGCTGCTGCCCGGGATAACCCGCTGACAAATTCGCTCTGGCCTCCGGAGCAAGCGCCTTTACCGCCGGGAAGCTGCACGCTGTGCGTAGCGTCATAAATCACCGGATAACCAAGATCACGCATGATCTTCAGGCTGCGAAAATCCGTAACCAGATTATTATAGCCGAAACTTACCCCTCTCTCAGTGACCAGGATCTGTTTATTGCCCGTGGATTCAACCTTCTTGATTATGGGCAGGATATCCCAGGGCGCAAGGAACTGCCCTTTCTTGATGTTTACTGCCTTCCCGGTTTTAGCTGCCGCGACGATGATATCCGTCTGGCGGCACAAAAAAGCTGGTATCTGGATAATATCCAAGACCTGGGCTGCTTCGGCGATATCTTTTACACAATGCACATCACTTAATATGGGAAGCTTGAGCTCTAGCTTTACTTTCTTTAAGATCGCTAATCCTTTTTTTAATCCCGGCCCGCGATAAGAATCAATGGAAAGGCGGTTAGCCTTATCAAAGCTGGATTTAAAAATAAAAGGAATGCCCTGGCCATCCGCGATACGCTTGATCCTTCCGGCGGTCTCCA
>Ga0172370_10007708_pt1 | contig 13131 bp, 14 predicted proteins | sample LakKiv5m_FD_114538 | JGI IMG/M metagenome (GOLD analysis project Ga0172370, IMG submission 114538) | Freshwater microbial communities from Kabuno Bay, South-Kivu, Congo - kab_022012_11.5m | ecosystem: Environmental > Aquatic > Freshwater > Lake | place: Democratic Republic of the Congo...
ATCGCCGACATCACCGAACCCTCTCAACGGGCGCGCGGACTCGGTTGGGTGGGTGTGGCGATTGGGTTGGGATTGATGATGGGCCCCGTCTTCGGCGGACTCTTGAGTTACTTGGATTTACGTTTGCCTGCTTTCGCCGCCGCGCTCATTGCGCTGTGCAACATCACCTTCGGGTTTTTCGTTCTCAAAGAGTCTCGGCCCGTCTCATATCGCACTTCTCGCATCTCACTTCACACGTTTAACCCTCTTAAACAACTTGTAGATTCATTTCGCCTCATTCACATCCGCGCCTGGCTCATCGTTCTCTTCACTTTAAATCTCGCCTTCTCCGGTTTGCAAACGAACTTCCCACTGTTCGCCCACGCCCGATTCAATTGGGACGGGACTCGCGTCGGATTCTTTTTTGCGTTTGTCGGCGTGTGCGCTGTGTTCACGCAAGGAGTCCTGATCGGCAAATTGCAGCCACGACTGGGAGAAGGGCGATTAACGTTGTTCGGTCTTGCGCTCATGGCGGCATCACTCACGGGAGTCGCCATCGCTCCGAGTGAGTGGATGTTGTATCCACTTGTCGGTTCATTAGCGATGGGCAGTGGCTTGTCTATTCCATCTGTCACCAGTTTGATCTCGCAGCGAGTCGCCGATGATCAGCAAGGTAAAGTGATGGGCGACACGCAAGCGTTGATCAGTTTGAATTTGATCATTGGACCGATATTCGCGGGCATTGCCTTTGAAACGTATGGGACTTCCGCACCATATTGGCTGGGAAGCGCATGGGCAACGGTGGCGTTATTGATTGTTCTCAAAAAACTCTCATAATCCCGACAAAACTACGCTTGTATAATTTCAGCACAGAGGAGAGATCATGACAAAATCAAATTTACGACTCGGCATCATCGTTCTCACCATCGCCACCGCGCTCATTCATTTTTATTTGAACGTGCGCGCCGGACAGATCATGCCCGGCTTTATTCTCAACGGACTGGGCTATCTGGCGCTGCTCGCGTTGTATATGAAGTGGGTTAAGATGCCCTTTCTCGAAGGGCGCGACACCCTGTTGCGTTGGGTTTACATCGGCTACACCGCCGTGACGATCATCGCTTGGATCGCGATTGGCAGCAAAGAGGATGTGTTGGGCTACGTCACGAAGGTGATTGAGATTTTCCTCGTCGCCGCGCTCTATTTCGATTCGCGCCAATAACCTTCATGCCCAAAGTAAAGCGTATGGTCGCGGCGCGATTGCCAAACGCCGAAGGCGAGTTTGAGCTCGCTCTTTACACAAGCAACCGCGATGACAAGGAACATCTCGCTCTTATCTGCGGCGACGTGAGCGACCAACAGGATGTTCTGGTGCGCGTCCACTCCGAATGTTTTACCGGCGACGTGCTGGGCTCGCGCCGCTGCGATTGCGGCGAGCAATTACAAAAATCAATGCGCCTCATTGCCGAAGCAGGATGCGGCGTGATGATCTATTTGCGCCAAGAAGGGCGCGGCATCGGTCTGCTCAACAAACTGCGCGCTTACAATTTGCAAGATCAAGGGTACGACACGGTGGATGCGAATCTTGCACTGGGTCATCAAGCCGACGAGCGCGAATACGACATCGCCGCGCTCATCATCAACGATCTCAAAATTAGATCGGTGCGCCTCATCACCAACAACCCGCACAAAATCGAAAGCCTCACGGCCCTCAAAATCCACATTACGAATCGCGTCGAACTGCACACCACAGTTTATCCCGACAACATCGCCTACCTGCGCACCAAAGCCGAGCGCATGAACCATCTCCTCATGGCAGGTCTCGTTTCGTAGTGCGCCCCTTTGTCACATTAACCTACGCCCAAAGTATTGATGGCAGCATCGCCGCGCGCGATGGTTCACCCATTCGGCTCAGTTGCGATGAGTCCATGAGAATGACTCACGAACTGCGCGCCTCGCACGACGCCATCCTCGTTGGAGTCACCACCGTTATTAATGATGATCCCTCGCTGGCGCTTAAGTATGTCAACGGAGTGAACCCGCAGCCCATCGTGTTAGACAGCACTCTTCGGACACCGCTCACGGCCCGCTTACTTAAACATCCCACACCTCCTCTGTGGATTGCCGCCTCGCGTCCTGACCCTCACCGTCAATCTCAACTTGAAGCGCTGGGCGCGCGAATCATCCGCGTTGCTTCTGATTCGCAAGGACATGTGAACCTCGCCTCGCTTCTCAATCATCTCTACGAACTCGGGATCAAACGCCTCATAGTCGAAGGCGGCGCGCAAGTGATTCGATCCTTTCTCGCCCAACCCCTCGCAGACAAACTCATCGTCACGATCTCTCCACGCCTCCTCAATGGCCTCCGCATCCCATTTCCTCCCACGTCACTTCATAACGTAAAATATCGCCAACTCGGGATCGATCTGATCGTCGAAGCCGATCTCACTTCCAACGTCCAGCCTCTCACATCCAGCTTTCCATGAATCTTCAATCTTTAATCTTCACCGCTCCTCGCACTATCCACATTGGCGAATCTCCAATCCCCAATCTCCTCCCCCATCATGTCCTCGTCCAAACACTTCGTTCCGCCATCAGCGCGGGAACAGAGATGCTCATCTATCGCGGCGAAGCGCCCCGAGAACTTAATGCGGACGACACCATTTCATCACTCAGCGGTTCACTCGCTTTTCCTCTCAAATACGGTTACTGTGCCGTTGGAAAAATAGTTGAATGTGGACGAGAGATCGATCCGTCATGGAACGATCGAACTGTTTTTTGTTTCAACCCGCACGAGACTCACTTCGTTGCCTCGGTGAACGACGTTGTTCCTCTGCCGCCCGATCTCGATCCCGATGACGCTGTCTTCACCCCCAACATGGAAACCGCCGTCAACTTTTTGCACGATGGCCAGCCCGTCATCGGCGAGCGGGTGATCGTTTTGGGTCAGGGCGTTGTTGGCTTGCTCACCACCAGTTTGCTCTCACGAGCTCCTCTCGAAAGTTTAATTACGTTTGACCATTATCCCCCTCGCCGCGATCTCTCGCTAAAGTGCGGCGCAACGTTAAGCCTCGACCCAAACGAATCCGATTCCACAAAATACGGCGAGGCCGATCTCACTTACGAACTCTCAGGTTCGCCATCCACCCTCGATCGAGCGATTGAGTTAACAGGCTTTAATGGGCGGATCGTCATCGGCTCATGGTACGGAAACAAAACCACGTCGCTAAATCTTGGGGGGCGCTTTCATCGCAGCCGCATCAAACTCATCAGCAGCCAAGTCAGCACTCTCACACCTGAACTCATGTCACGATGGACAAAGGCACGACGGCTTGATGTCGCATTGAAGATGCTAAATAAGATAAAGCCCTCGCGATTCATTACCCATCGTTTCAAATTCCGCCAAGCCGCGAAGGCATATCAATTATTGGATGAACGACCTGATGAAGTGATACAGGTAGTATTTGATTACGATTGACCTGTAGGGGCGACCCTTGCGGTCACCCACTTTGGGCAGAGGCAAGCTCGACCCCACAAAAGAAAGAGTCCATCATGTATACCGTCGCCGTTAAACGAGATTTTATCGCCCAACACTTCCTCATCGGCGGGGAGTGGGGTGCAGAGAATTTTAAACATTCGCATCATTACGTCGTTGAAGTGCATCTCGAAGGTGATGCGCTCGACTCGCATGGCTACTTAGTGGACATCGTTGACATCGAAAAGCATCTCAACGATCTTGTTGCCTATTACCGTGATCAAAGCCTCAACGATCTGCCCGAGTTCAACGGACTCAACCCCAGCATCGAACACTTCGCGCGAATCCTTTGCGCCGCATTGGCCAGTCGCATCAAAGTAGACACGCTCAAATTTGTCACGGTGAAATTGTGGGAGAACGAGATTGCTTGGGCGAGCTACCGAAAAGTAATTGGTAATTAGTAATTCAGTATGCAAGGCAATTACCAATTACCAATGCGAATCGGTCTCGTCATTTACAATTCCCTCGACACCCTCTCCGGCGGCTATCTCTATGATCGCAAACTTGTAGAATACCTGCGCCCATGCGGCGACGAAGTCGAGATCATTTCTCTCCCGTATCGCAATTACGCGATTCACCTCATACACAATCTCCAATCCCTAATCCCTAATCACTTACATTTCGATCTTCTCCTCCAAGACGAACTCAACCACCCATCCCTTTTTCTCCTTAACCGCTTCGTCAAACATCGTTTCCCGATCATCTCCATCGTCCATCATTTGCGCCTCAGCGAACAACGCCCGACATGGCAGAACATGGCTTATCGTGTGATTGAGCGCGCGTATCTAAATTCGGTAGATGGGTTTATTTTCAACAGTGAGACGACAAAGCACTCTGTCGAAAACGTCATTGCGAGGAGCCGCAACGCGGCGACGAAGCAATCTCAATTCCAAACCGAGATTGCTTCGCATCCTACGGACGCTCGCAATGACGTGCTACGTTCTATCGTCGCCTACCCAAGCGGTGATCGCTTCAATACTACGATCACGCCCGAACAAATTCGCGCTCGCTCTACACAAACGCCGTTCAAGATTCTATTCGTGGGGAATTTGATTCCACGCAAAGGGCTGCATACGTTACTCGATGCGCTTGGAAAGATAAAAAGTGATTGGGAATTAGTAATTGTAGGAAGTCCAACCCTAGATCGCCATTACACCGAATCGATTCAAAACCGACTCACATCGCAAATAAAAATGCTTGGTTCGCTTAACAACGATCAACTCGCCCAGCAATTTGCAAAGAGTCATGTACTCGTTGTTCCGTCAGAGTATGAAGGTTTTGGAATCGTGTATTTGGAGGGGATGGGATTTGGATTGCCCGCAATCGCGACCACTTCGGGCGGGGCGGGCGAGATCATCACACACGGGGAAAATGGATTCTTGATTGAAAAAGATGATTCAGAATCGCTCGCCGAACACCTTCAATCATTAATCTTTAATCTTGATCTGCTGACTCAAATGAGCCTCAGTGCGCTAGAAAGATTCAAAAGACATCCAACATGGGAAGAGAGTATGGAGAGGGTAAGAGAGTTTTTAAACGGGATACGTTAGATCCCCCATCTTCTCGATCAATTTCTTCGCTTCGCCCGTCACCGCTTTCGTCACTTCAACGGGATCAGGGTTCGCCTTTAGGAGATCGGCGGCAAGCAGGGGCGGCGTAAAGGCGACTCGCACCATGTTGCGCTGGTAAGGTCGCCACAATATCTGCAGGGCCGCGCCGAGCAGCTCTTGATCTTTTTTTGTGCGGCGCAATTTTGTTAAAGGGTTGCGCTGCGCTTCTTCGAGCAGCACCGCGCCCACAATCGCTACCACAATTTTCATCTGCGGCACAAGGCGCGCAAACAAACCGATGCTCTCTGACCATGAGGCAAGTGAGTCCATTGCGCCAGTTTGAATCAAAGGATCGGGTTCGATGTGTCCGGCAGGGAAGGTTAGCACCGCGCCGCCGTGCTTGATGTAGTGGGCGGCGAGTCGGGTCGCGCCCGCGCGTTGAGATGGGTCATCAGGCAAATGGAAAATTCGAGACCCAGTGTGAGGCAAGGCGCGCAGGAAAGGGCGATCAAGCGCGATGAGGCGTAGATCGTTTCGGGGGATCGAAGCGAACAAAGCAACCGAGTCGGTGAGACCGGGATGATTAGAAAGAATTAACGTTGGACCTTCACGCGGGATATTTTCTGCGCCTGCCACTTGCAGCCCGCCTGCGTAACGTTTGACCAACGCTGCCCCGCCCACCTGCCAGCCGCTCGCGCCGACGGCGTCATCGTAGGCAATCACCTCACGCGCGAAAGTTTGGGCGGCTGGGCGTGCCAGCATCCGCGCCAGTCCAAAACGTTTTAATCCCCAGGCGCTGAGGAAATCGTCAATATTAATTTGTGTCAGAGTTTCAAATTGGGTGGGGTGACTCACTTAAAGTTGGAGAGGTAGCGCACGAGGTCGATCATCTCGTCGGCGGTGACGCGATCTAAAAAGTTGGAGAGGCGACGGATAAACTCTCCTATTTGGCGCGACGAGAATTGTTCAGAAATTAAAATACCGTAGTGTGTGCGTTGCGCTGCGCGCCACTTCTTATCAATTTCGAGAAAGTCGTCTCGGTTATAAATGAGGATGGTCATCTTGCGCTCTGCCGCATACACAAGTTGTTCTTCATCAGATTTCTCAATCATGCCGACATCACGAGCGCTAATCGCATTGTAGCCGCGCTCTCGAAGCAGTTTGGCAATCGAGTTCGTTATATCTTCGTCAGTATAAAGCGCAATGAACAAGTCAATTTCATTTGACATCGTTAAATTTTATGATGCCATCGTCCGTCATTGTGGCGTTGTGCTTTTTTAACGCGTTCTCAATTTTATTATCTTCAATTTGTTGCTCGATCTCGGCTTGGTGATCATAGTAATAGCTGATGGCATCATAGAATGCAGATAGTTTAACGTGCGAATATGCCGCTTGGATTTCTTCCAACGTATCGCCTGCTTTCCACATAGCGACAATTAACCATACAGCAATACTGCCACCGCGCACAATCGGTTTGCCGCCGCGAAAGCCTTCACGCCTAATGATATGAGGATGTTCAGTGGGTTGAGCTTCAATTAGAAACGTCACGACCTGTTCTAGGGTGCGGTTCTCTTGCGCGGCGCGTTCTGCCAAACGTTTATAGGTTTGAGGCTCAAGGGTGAGGGTGAAACGAGAATCAGGGCGCGGATGTTCTTCCGGTTCAGCCTTGATCAGCTTTTCCACCAACTGTTCTACCTTGTAATTTTCCTGCATTGCCATCTCCGACAACCGCTTATACGTTTGTGGCGTTAGGTTTACCGAATAGGTCGTCATAATCATCACCTCACGATCAATCATAGCATAACGATTGTATAATAAGCCCACTCCCTCTCGGAAAGATTCCACATGAACGAAGCCGTTATCATCTCCGCAGTTCGCACACCCATCGGCAAACACGGCGGTATTTTAAAATCGTCGCGCCCCGATGATCTCGCCGCCCTCGTCATCAGCGAAGTTGTTAAACGCGCCAACGTTGAAGCCTCACTCGTCGAAGAAGTCTATTTAGGCTGCGCCAACCAAGCCGGTGAAGACAACCGCAACGTGGCGCGCATGGCAGTTCTGCTCGCCGGGTTTCCAACCGACGTTGCCGCCGTCACCTTCAACCGTTTATGCGCGTCAAGTCTCGCCGCCCTCAACGCCGCGGCGCGCGCCATCAAAGCGGGCGAAGGTGAGGTCTACATCGCGGGCGGAGTGGAGAGCATGACTCGCGCCCCGTATTCCGTTCCCAAAACCGAAACGCCGTTTGCCTTTGGCAACATCACCGCTTGGGATACCACGCTCGGTTGGCGTTACCCAAATCAAAAAATTAAAGATCACTACGGCAACGACTCGATGGGCGAGACGGCCGAGAATGTTGCCGCGCTGGAAAAATTTAAACACATCACGCGCGAGCAACAAGACGCCTTTGCGTTGGAGAGTCACAAACGGGCAATCGCGGCAATTGAAAGTGGAAAGTTCAAAGAGGAAATCGTCGGCGTCCCCGTGAAGAACAAAGGCGAGACCACGATCATCGAGCGCGATGAGCAGCCGCGATCCGCTTCATCTTTAGAATCATTGTCAAAATTAAAACCCGCCTTTCGATCCGGTGGCGCCGTCACGGCTGGGAATGCTTCGAGTTTAAATGATGGCGCCTCTGCCGTGCTGCTCATGTCTGCGGCGAAAGCGAAAGAACTTAACTTGAAGCCGTTGGCGCGTGTGGTGGCGAGCGCGGCGGCAGGCGTCGAGCCGCGCACGATGGGCTTGGGTCCCGTGCCGGCGACTCAAAAAGCGTTGAAGCGCGCAAATTTAAAAATCGAAGATATTGGACTGATCGAACTCAACGAAGCATTTGCTGTTCAAGCGCTTGCCGTGATGCAAGAGGCAAACTTCAAACACGAGATCACCAATGTCAACGGCGGCGCGATTGCGTTGGGGCATCCGCTTGGATCATCGGGCGCGCGAATTGTTTGCACGCTCTTACACGAAATGAAACGCCGCGCCCCAAACGAGAAGCGACCGTATTATGGTTTGGCGACTCTGTGCGTGGGCGTGGGTCAAGGCGAAGCGACGATTGTGGAGTGGATAGACTAAAAATGAACAATGAGAAAATGAGCAATGAACAATGGTTGTTCATTGTGTCATTGTTCATTGTTCATTGATTTGATATGGCAAAACCCAGCGAAAAAATTCTAGTGGTAGATGATGATCTCGATTCGCTCGACCTGATCGGCAAGCAGGTGTTAGGCGCATCGGGCTATCAAGTGGCAATGGCAACCGACGGCGGCGCAGCAGTGCAGCAAGCGGTGACGGCACAACCGGATATTGTCATCGTCAGCGTGACCCTGCACGGATTCTCCGGCAAAGATTTTTTGAGCGCGCTCAAATCGCAGAACTTTGAACAGCCCGTCGTCGTCATCGTGCCGCAGGGCGGCGAACAACAAGCCCTCGCCGCATTCCGACTCGGCGCGCGCGATTATTTGGTGCGCCCCATCCGCGAAGCCGAAGTGATCACAGTCATAGACAAGCTCTCCGCCGAGATTCGTCTGAAGAAAGAGCGCGGGCAACTCCAACAAAAAGTGAATCAAAGCGCGGCGGAACTGCAAGAGCGCGTCAAAGAGCTCGATACACTTCACAAGCTCGGCAAAGCGGTGACGAATCTTAACGACGTGGGGCTGCTCTTCAACCGTCTCGTGGAAACGGCAATGCAAATGACCGGCGCCGAGATGGCGTGGATGTTGTTGGCCGATGAAGCCTCCAAGCAAACGATCCTCTTTGCCGCCAAGAATCTGCCGCCGACCCTTCAACTGCGACACCCTTGGGATGACGGGCTGGCGTCACTCGTCATGTTGTCGGCGGAACCGTTGAACATCAGCGGCGCGGGCATGAGTCAATTCAAGATCGCCCAGCTTGCTAAAGCCGCGCTTGTCATGCCAATCAAAGCGCGCGATCAAGTGGTGGGCGTGTTAACCGTCGCCAACAGGTCTGCCAAAGCCTTCAGCGACAATCATCAAAGATTATTGAGCGCCATCACCGATTATGCTTCGATAGCGGTTGTCAACGTACGCCTCTTTCAGGCGCTGGAGCATCGCGCGCGGCAAATGCAGCAAGCCTATGAAGAGTTGAAGGCGGCGAAATCGAAAGACGAAGTGGTGATCGCCTTTGGTCATCAACTGCGCGTGCCGCTTGACCAAGCAAAAGGGTATATCGCGCTTGCGGTGCAGGAGGGCGGCATGGCGCTCAACGAACGTTTGCGAGATCATTTCCGCCTTGCGGTTGAACGGATTACAGCAGCGATGCAAATGATCGATTCATTAGGAAAATAATCCTAAAGCCCGACACGGTTTTGCAAAGCACGGCGGTGAGAACGCGTTGGTCTGTTAATTTTTACGGGATTTTGGTCTTAATCTGAGCGAACATTGCGAGTAAAATAACACTTGTGAGCGGTGAACGAATTCTTGTTGCTGAAGACTCGCGCGAAGTACGCGAATTTATTGCAGATTACGTCCTAAAACCTGCGGGCTATGACGTCCTCGCTGCCGAGGATGGTGCGATAGCCTTTCGACTCGCACGCGAAAAAAAACCCGATCTCATCATCGCCGACTGGCGCATGCCGAATCTGGATGGACTCGAACTCAAACGCGCCCTGACCTCGCACAACATCAACGCCCCCTTCATTCTCATCAGTGGCGAGGCAAGTGAGGATGTCGTCGCTCAAGCGGCCCTCAACAACGTCAGTGCCTTTCTTCGCAAACCACTCAACACCGATGTCCTCCTCAAAGTTGTCAGCTATCATTTAACCCAGCAGCGCAAGAGTGTCCCCATCGCTGACTCCACTGAAAAGCGTGTGCGCGAACTGGAAACTCTGCAATCCATCGGGCGCACCCTCACCTCTACCCTCGATCTCGATCAGGTGTTAAGCCGTGTGGTCGAAGCCGCCGTCAGCCTGACCGATGCCGAAGAGGGAAGCCTGCTTCTCCTCGACGAACACTCACACGAACTGGTGATGCGCGCCGCGCGCAACTTTGATGATCAGTTTGTGCGCACCTTCCGGTTGCGATCCGAGGATAGCTTGGCCGGTGAGGTAATCCGCACTGGCACCCCCATGATGTTAGGTCCCAACATTCCTCAGAAGATCAAGACCTCTTATCTTGTGCGCTCATTGATCTATGTCCCGTTGCGGATGCAGAATCGAATCTTCGGCGTACTCGGCGTGGATAACCGCCTCAACGCCCGCTCCTTCGGGGAGGCCGACGTGAACACCCTCAACGCTCTCGCCGATTACGCCGCCATTGCCATTGAAAATGCGCGGCTCTATCAACACACCAATGCCGAGCGCCTCAAACTGGAAGCCATTCTTAAACACACCGGCGACGGCGTGATCGTCGTAAACGATTCAAACCGTATCGTTCTGATCAACGCGCCCGCGCGCGCCGTGTTGAATTTGGATCAAAACCATGTCGCCGGGAAATTGGCAACCGATGTCATCATCAATCAAGAAGTGCGCGATCTGCTCACGCGCGAATCGGCGGCATCACCCCAGAAACGTACCGAGATCCTATTGGATGACAATCGTGTATTCACTGCCAGTCTCACAGCCGTTCCAGAAGTGGGACGCGCGGTGATCATGCAAGACATCACACATCTCAAACAACTGGATCGAATCAAAAGCGAGTTTGTTACAACGGTCTCGCACGATCTTCGGTCACCGCTGACCGCGATCTTGGGCTATGTGGGTTTGATCAAGCGTGTAGGTCCGGTGAATGCTCAACAGGATGAATTCATCAAGCGCATTGAGATCAGCGCGAATGCCATCACCACGCTCATCACCGACTTGCTTGATCTGGGGCGCATCGAGGCGGGCTTTGATACCCAGAAAGAGCCGGTGAGTTTATCTCAATTGGCAAAACATGCCTCGGACAGTCTGTCTCCTAAAGCGGGACTCAAGGGACAAAAATTTATAGCCAACATCCAGGACAGCCTGCCGCCGATATTGGGGAATGCGATCCGTTTGCGGCAGCTCACCGCCAACTTAATTGACAACGCCATCAAATATACGCCTGAAGGCGGCACGGTGACAGTGAATTTGCTCGAAGCGGATGATCAAGAAATTTTGACGGTGTCCGATACAGGGATTGGCATTCCGCTCGCCGACCAGCCGTACATCTTCGACAAATTCTATCGCGCTAAAGGAGTGCCGGAAGCGGTTCAAGGTACAGGGCTGGGGCTGTCTATCGTGAAGTCTATCGTCGAGAATCACGGCGGGCGCATCTGGGTTGACTCAAAACCGAATCAAGGCACCACGTTTACGGTGGTGCTGCCGAAGTATGTGGAGAAGAAAAAATAAGACCCCGAAAAATTTTCGGGGTCTTTTTGTTTTCCTGATCGGGTTATAATCACGCTATGCGTGAGGTGGAGTACGAAAACGGAATCGGAGAAGGGATATTCATTCGTGTTCGGTTTCAACGAGAGCGTAAGAATATCCAACGCTTCACGGTTCAGCTTGAGTGCGTATTCGCCAACGAGCGTCATATCATTATTCGTTATGACAACGGTCATGGCTTCGCACATTCTGACACGATGCGTCCCGGACAGCCCGCGACAAAGATCGAATTAAATCTGGAACTCAATCAGGCGTTCACATTTGCCCAGCGTGACATTAACCAAAACTGGAAATTCTATTGTGAGAGGTACAAGCAATGGCTAAACGAATCAAAAAACAAAAACTAACTGATGATGAAGTCGTGCAGCGCAACCTCAACCTGCAAACCGCATTCAACAATTACCTCTTCAAGAATCCCGAAATGATGGATCGCCTGCCTAACAGTTTTCGTCTAGTAATCTTGCCGCAGGATGATCCTGAACTGAGTATGATCAATTTGCAGATGTTGAACAAACGGCAGAAGAAAGACAAACCCGTCGTGCTTGTGTTGATGAAGAGTGGACGTGTCTCTATCAAACACACAGAACCGGATGTGTTCTTGCCGTTGCCTGTTGCGGCGTGAGGGTGCAAGACCCTGAAGAGAAATCTTCAGGGTCTTTTTTTACGGCTTCACCTCAAAACTCACTTCCCCACTTTCCACTCTCTCTCCCTCCATCGTAACCCCAACCGCTTTCAACGTGTGCTTGCCCTCTGCCAATTGCCAAAAAGTTTGATACGGCGACTCCTTCACCGTTGCAATCGTCACGCCGTTTAACACAAACGAAACTTCTTTCAACGCTTTGCCGCTTACAGCGTTAAACAAAACTTGTTGATTCGATAGAGTCAAACGCGGGGAGATTTTGTAAACTGTGCGATCATCGGGCGAAGTAATTTTGAGATTAGAGATTGGAAATTGGAAGTTGGAAGCCTGCCCTGAACGAAGCTGAAGGGTTGGAAGTTGCGGTATGCCTTTTTCTCGCGCCCACTCTTGCGCTTCAGGCGGTAAAACCAGAAACACTTGCATCACGATTCGATTCGGCGGGGTAGTGGAATCAGCTAACGCCCCCGTGGCGGCGTCAATTTTAAATGGCTGGTAGAAGTTATCGCGCGCCGTTGGTTGCGTCCCCTCGATAAAAATTTCCACGCGCTTGTGCGGGCAATACTCCGTCGGCAAGAGTCCAGAGAGCGCGCACACTTCCACGCGCACAAGACCATTGGGTTGATCAAATTTTGATTCGGGTTTGCCCAACAAAACGGCGCGCATGAACTCGTGCCAGATCGGTCCCGCGCCCGCCACGCCGCTGATGTTGATCATCGGCGCATTGTTGGCGTTGCCCACCCACACACCCGTCACCAACTCCGGCGTGTAGCCCACCGTCCAATTATCACGATAATCTGTCGTGGTGCCGGTCTTCACGGCGGCAGGTCGCCCAATTTGCAAAACGCTATTCGGTCCGAAGGTGGCCAGGCGCGCATTATTGTCTGAAAGAATGTCGCTGATGAGATACGAGACTCGCTCGTCGAGTATGCGTTCACTCGACGGAGGAGTCCATTGATAGATCAGATCGCCCCGCGCATTCGTGATCTTGAGTATCGCCGTTGTGGGCGTGCGGATGCCGCCAGCCGCAAACACGCCAAACGCCGAAGTGAGATCGATCAGCCGCACCTCGCCG
>Ga0172370_10007714_pt1 | contig 13128 bp, 18 predicted proteins | sample LakKiv5m_FD_114538 | JGI IMG/M metagenome (GOLD analysis project Ga0172370, IMG submission 114538) | Freshwater microbial communities from Kabuno Bay, South-Kivu, Congo - kab_022012_11.5m | ecosystem: Environmental > Aquatic > Freshwater > Lake | place: Democratic Republic of the Congo...
CGGAGATAAAACAAGTCAGTGTTTTATCAGACATACTTATAGAACTTCTTTAAAATTTAGGTTTTTAAATATTTGGGCGATTGGTTCGGTTGGGCGGAGATAAAACAAGTCAGTGTTTTATCAGACATACTTATAGAACTTCTTTAAAATTTAGGTTTTTAAATATTTGGGCGATTAGCTCAGTTGGTTAGAGCAACTCATTTACACTGAGAAGGTCGGGGGTTCGAATCCTCCATCGCCCACTAGAATTTTATAAAATTACAATGTCCTCGTAGTTCAATGGATAGAACAAGAGACTTCTAATCTCTAGATGAAGGTTCGATTCCTTCCGAGGGCACCAGAAAGGAAAAATCAAAGAGTTTTGGACAAAAAGTTAATTAATAGTTTTCAATAATTACAAAAGGTCTGAAAAAACCGCTTATCGCGGTTTTTTTATAATTAAATAGACGGGTCTTTTGTGTTCAAAATATTTATTTCGCCAATGTTAATAGAACACCCTTCTTTGTTTTTAAAGATTTCCAAGTTTTTTATCAATTTGTCTTTATCAAAAAAATCTGTTGCTAGAATAGACTCTTCTTTGGTTGAAAAAATATCTTCCGAGATTATTCTGTAAAAAAAATAATAACAATAAATCAAAGACATAATGTTTATTATTAAAAACAGTATCATTATTATTTTCCAGTCTCTTTCCAGGTTGGAATGAAGACCAAACTTTTTTTCTTTTTTTGATGAAAATACTTTACTAAAAATTTTTTTAATATTTAAACTATTCATAATTAATTTTTTACTAAAATTTATTTTCTTCCCAGTTAGATTTTTACAGATTTGTTTATATCTTTATGGCCTTGATTGTAAAATTAGATTTCCATGTGTCTTTTTTTGTCAAATTATCGGTAAATTTATTCACAGACATTTTATCAACAATAATATTATAGCGGATATTTTCAATCAGCGATAAAAAAACGAAGGTGCTATCCCAACTGCCCTGCGTCATAAAATCAACAACAAGCGTCTCAACTTGTGTCGCATTTATTGTTTCTGTATTACTAACCCCAACTGATTTAATATCAAGTATAATGCCGGCTTCTTTTGATTTTGACTCAATTAATTTTATAAAATTAACAATCTCTTCGCTTTCAATAAAACACTGTCTGAGGTTCAGCTGTTCATCTTCTGTATCTTTTATTATATTTTTTATTGTATTAAGTTGCTTTTCTTTTTTCATTTCAACAAAGAAATCTTTCCTCAATTTTTCAACATTGTTTCTTTTTTTATAAACAAAGGAAATAAAAAATATATCCGACACAACCGCTAAAATTAAAATTATTAGCGTAATAAAAAATATTCTTTTTGTCTTTTTTAACGGAAACATATCTTGTTTACTTAACAATTTTCTCAAGAACAATGTCTAACAAAAAATATATGTCCTCATCTTTTGTTAAGTTTGATAACGGCAAATCTATTCTTTTGAAAGAAGTTATTCCGGTCAGTGTTTTCTTAAAATCTAATAATAGGTCTCTTTCGTTTGTTTTCCCTCTAACCGTTATTACTTCCTCATTCCCTCCGTTCTTTTGAATTTTATTATATAAAATATCCGTTATATAAATTTTATCAGGTTTATTTTTTATAATTGTATCAATAATTTTAGATAGAGATATTCTTGCGTCTTGTCTTCCCAAAATATCCACCTCAGCCTGAATTGACTTTAGTTTTTTTTCTGTTTCCACACTATCTTTGTTTTGAATAGATTTTTTAAGTATATTTATTTCTTCTACTGCCGTATTTTCTTTAACGTTTAAAATAATAAAACCGGGCAACAAAAAAAACGTGGACAGTAAAATGCTAACCAATAACAAAACTAGAATGGTTGTTAGAAACCTTATTGAGTATTCCTTTTTTATAAAATTTTTTTCTTTTTCAGGAAGTAAATTTACCATAAAGAATTTAATATATCTGACCCAAAACAAGACCTATCACTGATGCGTATCCAGTTGAGTAATTAAAACTTATTTCTGGTATATAGTCACGAAAAGAAAAGGCGTTTATCCAAACATTTGCTATTTCAACCGGAGTTTTTATTCTAAAAGAAAGATATTCTTTCATGCCGGGTATGTGCGCATTGCCGCCACACAATATGATTTTCTGTATTTTTTTTCTTGGTTTATTATCGCTTTCCGGATGATCATTCCAAAATGAATATCTCTTGTTTATCTCTTCCTCCAGGGCGGACATTGTTATTGTAAGAGATTTGTATAATTCGGTATTTCTTTCGTTTTTTATAAAACCAATTCTCTGTTTTATTTTATCCGCCTCTTCAAAAGAAATAGACAACTCCTTTTGGATAGCTCTTACGAGGGCATCGCCACCGATTGAAACTGTAGATGTGTATCTTAAAAATCCATTACTTACAATAGAAAGTCCCGTTCTTGTCCTGCCAATGTCTATCATCATATACGTTCCCATATCCTCTTGAGAAATAACCGCTCTTTTTAGCGCCTGGGCTTCTATCTCAAAAGAAATCGGAATTATGCCGGCTTCTTGAAATATGTCCGAATAATCTTTTACATATTTTTCTGGGATTACCGACACGTTTACTTCTATCTTACCGTCATTGTTCTTTTCTTTTATTATTTCATAATCAAAAATCGCTTCTTTTGAAGAAATCGGCACAAACTCTTCCAGTTGAAGTTCAATATTTTCCCTAATATTATCAATTGCTTCGTACGGTAATTCCGCCTTAAACAAATATGCTTTTTCTTCAGGAACCGCCGCATATATAAAGTCTATTGAAAATTTCTGTTTCACAGACAAAAGAATCTCTTTTAGTTTTTTTCTGTCCTTTATTTCTCCCGACAACATAACCCCGTCCTGAATCAAAATATCGCCATATCTCCCTATCTCTAAATGTTCCCCGGAGCGTAAAAGTTCCATAACCTTTACTGAATGATCAGAAATTGTCATGCCAACGGCTGGCATTCTTAAAAATTTTGGCGGTGGAAATCCAAAAATACGATTTATTATTTTATTTTTTTTGTCAAACCTCATTTTTGATTTTTATAAAAATGACGCAGTCAATATAACTTTCTTTAATTATAATACTTAATTATACAATTTATTTTTATACAGAGACATAAAAAGTGTGTATCTATTATCAAACAAAAGGTTGGTGCGAGAAATTTACTTTTTCTTCAAAAATTCCCAGATCGGCGGTAAGAAAGAAACGAATATAACAATAATTATTATCTCCAGCAGGTATTCATTTGCATTTGGGATAACTTCCCCGAGAATATACCCGGCCCCGACTGATAGTATTGACCAAAAAAAACCGCCTATACAATTATATAAAAAAAAATTTTTATAATTCATCCCGCCAACTCCCGCAACAATTGGCGCAAATGTGCGAACGACCGGAATGAAACGAGCAAATATTATTGTCTTATTTCCGTGTTTTTCATAAAAATCACGGGCATATCCAATATATTTTTTATTAAAAAAACATGAGTTATCTTTATTAAAAATTGACGGTCCGGTCTTTTTTCCAAATGCATATCCAACATTGTCTCCCAAAATCGCAGAAATAATTACCCCAAACAAAAGAATCCAAATATTAAAATATCCTTGAGATGACAGAAGTCCTGCAGTAAAAAGAAGAGAGTCGCCAGGAAAAAAGAAACCAAAAAAAAGTCCGGATTCCGCAAAAATAATTAAAAAAACACCGACAAGGCCGACCATGCTTATTAAAAAATTTGGATCTAATATTTGAAAAATTTTCATTTTATTTTTGTTCCGGGCATGACTGATTTGTTTACTTCCAAAAGTGAAAAAATACCGTTATCAGAGCTTGCGGCGAGAATCATCCCGTTGCTTTCATTTCCCAAAATAATTCGCGGTTCAAGGTTTGTAATAAATGCGCATTTTTTCCCAACAAGTTCGGTTGGTTCCGGGAAAAAGGGCGCAATCCCCGAAACAATTTGCCTGGGCATTTCTTCGCCAAAATTAACAATTAGTTTAAATAATCTGGTTGAATTTAAAATTTTTTCAACAGAAATTATTTCTCCAATCATTATTTCCGTTTTTTTAAAATCATCAAAAGTTATCATTTGTATTCATTAAATCACAAAAGTATAAAAACATAAAATTAAAAAGTTAACACGCTGAACAAACTATAAAAAATCAAATATACAAATTCGCGTATTTAGCCCGCATTCAGTCCTCGCTAATTTTAAGAGACCCTATAAATCTAAACAAAAATTCTGAGCGCCCACGCTGAAATAAAATAACATCTCCGTTCATAAGGATATTGTCCAGGTCCACGTATGCTTCGTGTATTGATGGATATGTTTTTATATACTTTTCAAAAAAATTATTTTTTAAAAGTCCCTCTTTTATAAATCTCCCCGCTTCGTTGTTTTCTAAAATTACCATGTCGGCAACACTAGCAAGTTGTTTGCCTATTTCTATGTGTAAATCCTTGTTTTTTTCTCCGACTTCCGCAAGCCCTGGTGTAACATAAATTTTCCTTCTACTAGAAAATCGCGAAAGAACTATTATCGCTTCTTGAACTCCGTTTGGATTTCCGTTGTAACTATCATCAATTATTAAAATGTTATTTTTCGCTTTTATCGGTTGTAAACGGTGGTCTGTTGGTATAAGTTTTTCAATTTTTTCTTTTATTTCATCAAAAGACATACCGAATTCCTTGCCAATAACAAAACATGCCATTGAAGTTCCTATAATATAATCGGATAAAAACGATGTTTTAATACTCCCTAATTTTTCATATTCATCTTTAATCTCAAAATATAACCTTAAATCATCTTCATAAAAAATTTTCTCACTAAATTTATAATTTGAGAGAGGATTATTTTTTGAACTATAAAAATAAATTTTTTGTTCTTTCAAATATTTTCCGAAGTTTTGAACGATCAATTCATTGTCTGCGTTTAAAACAACAACCCCGTCTTTTTTACAATTCTCAACAATTTCAAACTTTGTTTTTATTGTGTTTTGTATGTCTTTAAATCTTTCAAAATGACTTTCGTTTATGCCGGTAAGAATACTAATATCTGGTTGTTGTATTAAATCACAAAGTCTTTTAATGTTCCCAACCCCATAAGCGGCCATTTCAACAATAAAAACCTCAATTTTTTCATCAAGTTTTTTGTTTACAAGCTGAGATATACCAAAAATTGTATTTTTGTTTCCTTCTGTTTTTAATAATTTGAATCTGTCCGACAAAATTTCACTTATTGCATCTTTCATTGTGGTTTTTCCATAACTTCCGGTTATCGCGATAATTTTCAAATTTTTACGATATTTTTTTATTTTTCTCTTCGCTTTGTATATAACTGCTTCTTTAACAAAATAATCAAAAGGATAAATTAAAATGGCAGAAATAATCAAAGAAACAAAAAATAGCGGCGTTAAAAATATCAACAAAAAAACAAAAATAGGGACGAAAAGAAAAACAGATGCGTTAAAAAATTTTGTAATTAAAATTAAAAGAAGCGCGTGAATGACAATCGATAGAAAAGAAATGAATTTCGCTTTTAGGGTCCACTTTGTATTTTTCCCTTGTGGTATAAAAAATTTTGAGTAAAAAAAATTTTTTATATCCTGAACAAACCGTTTAATTTCATAGTCTTGAAACTGAATAAGATATATTTCATGCGCAGGGATTAATATTATTTTTTTTATAAATGTTTTCATTTTTTATTTTCTTGTTTTTTGTCTAAAAAACTCTGCAAAATGATCGCGGCAGCGGAGTCGTCAATTTTCATTGTTTTCTGATTTTGTTGTTTTGTTGTTATTTTTTTGTTTTTTCTCGCCTGAATTGAGGACATAAATTCCTGTTCAAAATAAATTGGCAGATTAAATTTTTTTTCTATTTCTAATTTAAATTTTTCTATATCTTTCATTATCTTATTCTTTTCTCCCCCATAGTTTAAAGATTCCCCCAATACTATCCCAAAAAAATTTTCTTTTTCTTGCATAAACGAACTGTCTATTATTTTTTTTATATTTTCAAATAAGTTTTTATCATTCGCAAAAATCGCCTTGGGAAAAGCAATTTTCCCTTCGTCGTCAGATACGGCAACTCCTACTCTTTTTGAACCATAATCTATACCTAAAAATTTCATAAATAAATAATATAACGGAAATGGTCCAAAAAAAAGGCATCAAATTTTAGTGAATTGATGCCGTAAGTGCAAAATAAGCCCAAATAGATAATGCCACGAAAATAATAAGTGTCATTTCTACATTGTATGCTTCAAAAAAAATTTTTATTTTTTGCATTTTAATTCCAATTTTTCTACTTTGAATGATATCACAATTATTAAAAAAGTCAAACAAAGATGATTTAAGTGAATTGATTTATAACTATTTTCTGATAAGATATAAACATTATGGGATTTTTTTTACAACAAAATCCATGGATTCTTATTTTGGTTATCCTTTGGGTGTTGCCCTGGAAAGGCTATGCTCTCTGGTTGTCTGCAAAAAAAGATCATAAGTGGTGGTTTATAGTATTGTTAGTAGTAAATACATTAGCAATATTAGACATCATTTATATTTTTGCGGTAGGAAGAAAAAAACCAAAAATAGAAACTGGGATTAAATAAATTTATTTTATTTGATTTTATTGGGACAAATTTTGTCTTTAGATTTTTTGTTATTTGAGATTTTTGTGGTATACTGGATTAATGCACGAGTACAAAAGAAATCCAAATACAAAATGTTTAGTGTGTGAAAAACCAATTTATAGAAGGCCGGCAGAAATTCAGAGAAATCGTGGCAGAGTTTTTTGTAGCGCTTTGTGTTATGGAAAGAATATGAGAAAAGAAATTCCGTGTAGTATTTGTGGAAAAATGATACTATCGGGATTAAATAAAAAAACATGCAGTAGGACATGTTCAAATAAACATAGAGCTGGTATAAAATACAAAATTGGTAGACCAAAAGATAAGGCGAGTTCAATTAGAGTATTGAAATTTAAATTAACAGGAGAAAGAGGAAAAAAATGTGAACGATGTGGGTATGATAAATATAAAGTATTACAGGTACATCACAAAAACAGAAACAAAGGAGATAATCGTTTAGAAAATTTAGAACTTGTTTGTCCAAATTGTCATTACGAAGAACATCTTTTATAAAAAATGGAGGGTTGCGCCGAATGGTAAGGCACTAGTCTTGAAAACTAGCGGGCGAAAGCCCTTAGAGGTTCGAGTCCTCTACCCTCCGCAACAAGTCGGAATCCCCGTCGGATATTTATTTAATTGGAGTGGGGACGACAATTTTGTCGTGGTGTTTTTTGTAAAGTCGATTTTTGACATTTTATTCATAAAAAACTACCATTAACATCAGATAAAAACATTTAAACGGAGTTTATATGGCGGAAGAAAAAGAAGATAAGAACGAACTTCTTTTTTACATTGAACCACTAGATCCAAAAACCAACCAAGCTATTTTTGAAATGTTTAATAATCTCAATGTGATGGTTGAAAAAAATCTTTCTATAAAAAGTGAGGAAAAAGGTTCTCCTGTAACACCAGTTTTAGAGTGTGTTTATAAACACGCACTAAGAATTATAATGGCCAAAGATTTGCTTGGTTTAAAATTTAAAATTTGGCTTTTAGATTCCGAAAAAAAGTTTTTGGACAGAAGAGGTGAGTTCTTTTTTAAGAATTACTTGTAAAACCCGTGTATTAATCCACGGGTTTTATTATTCTATTTTTGGTTTATGTTATAATGTTTAGTATGAAAAAGAACAAAACGTTAGACGGTTTTACAATTCTTGAACTGTTAATATCGGTCGCAATAATTGCGCTCCTTTCTTCAATAATATTATTTGGAATATCAACGATAAAGGAAAAAAGTAGAGACGCCAGAAGAATGTCAGATGTTAAACAAATACAGAATGCCCTAAATTTATATTTTACATCTCACAATACATTTCCTGTTTTTCCCGCTGAAATAACAATAACCGGTGATGATGCTTTTTCTTTGTTGCTTGAGAATGAAAAAACCATACCAGCAATTCCAACGGACCCCATGCCTACATTTGGTTCTTATAAATATCAATCAAATTCTGTAGGGACAGATTTTTATTTAAATTTCTGTCTTGAAACAAATACAATACCAAAATATTCAAGGGGTTGTAATAACAGAGTTTCTCCATAACAAATGGGACTCAAAGATGAAAAAAAAATAACGTGGAGAGCGGAGGAATTTGAATATTTCGAAAAGAATGTTGACTGGTTTTGGGCTGTCGGGATAATCAGCGTGGGGTTGGCGGTTTTTTCTATCATATCTGGTAATTTGTTATTTGGCATTTTAATTATTATCGGCGCATTTTCTTTGTCCATACATGCCGTAAAAAGGCCGAGAGTAATAAATTTTGAATTAAATCAGACTGGGGTTGTTATTGATAAAAAAATGTATTTATACAATACGCTTGAGTCTTTCTGGATTATTGAGCATGGGAAAAAGATAATGATTAAATCAAAAAAGGCGCTCGTCCCCTATTTAATACTTCCGTTTGAAAACATTGAACCAGAATACTTACGAGACTATTTAATAAAATACATGAAAGAAGAAGAGATGTCAGAGCCGTTGGCGCATATTGTGATGGAAAAATTAGGATTTTAGATTATTATTCAGATTTTTATTTTTTTGTTGTATATTTAAAACGCGACCTAAAATCGCTTTTTTAGTCCTCATAGTTTAATGGATAAAACACAAGCTTGCGGAGCTTGTAATCGAGGTTCGATTCCTCGTGAGGGCACAATACAAAAACTTAAAAAAATAAAGTGTTATAAAAACGCTCCCCCGGAGCTACATAAAGTGTAAAATTATATAAAAACGCTCCCCCGGAGCTACATAAAGTGTAAAATTATATAAAAACGCTCCCCCGGAGCGTTTTTATTTATTTTCTTTTATTATTTTTCTAGCGAACCTAGATTTTTTTCTAGAAGCTGAATTTTTATTTATTACTCCGGTTTTTGTGGCTTTATCTATTTCCTTATAGACATTTGGAAGAAGTTTTTCAGCTTCTTTGATTTTTTTATTAGAAATTAATTTTTTGTATTCTTTCACAACTGACTTCATTTTGTTTTTTCTCGCAATATTAAAAGCCCTTTTTCTAAGGGACGTTCTTAATGCTTTTCTTGCTGATGACGTAATCGGCATAGTAATATTTCGTGTTAAATTAACTATGGCATGATATCAAATAATCAAAATCTTATCAAGGATATGGTTTTATGTTTACATGATTTTATGATTTAATGAATGTGTATGATTTCACAAATAAAAGGAAAATTATCTTATAAAGGAGCCGGATGTGCAGTTGTTGATGTATCCGGGGTCGGATACAAAATACACACAACGTTTGATGAAGTTGCCGATTTAAAAGAAGGTGACATTGTGAATTTTTGGACACATTTAGTGGTCAGAGAAAATGCTTTAGACATATACGGATTCAGAGATATGAAAAACTTAGATTTTTTTAAACTTCTTATCGGTGTTTCGGGTATAGGTCCAAAGTCGGCAATGAACATACTGACAGTCGTCGGAATTGAAACCATTATTTCGGCGATATCTTCCGGGGATATGTCTTACTTAACGAAGGTCTCGGGTATAGGAAAAAAGAACGCGCAAAAAATAATTATTGAACTGAAAGATAAAATTGAAACAGGAGACGGAGGTGAAACTGCGGGGTTGATAAAAGAAGACGCAGACGTTGTTGAGGCATTAAAATCCTTAGGATATTCTTCAAAAGACGCGCGTGAAGCTTTAAAATTAACCGACAAAAGTTTAAACACCGGCGAAAAAATAAAAATGGCATTAAGACACCTAAACAAATAATATGATTGATAATGTCTTGTATAAAATAAAAAAATTTTTGCCAATCAAGGTATTCAAATTTTTTCAACCAATTTATCACTATATTTTATCTTTTTTTGCCGCTTTAATTTATAAGTTTCCGTCAAAAAAAATCCACGTTGTAGGAGTAACAGGCACAAAAGGAAAAACCAGCACGGTTGAAATAATAAGCGCAATATTGGAAGAGGCTGGATTTAAAACGGCGCTTGCAGGAACATTAAGATTCAAAATAGGAAATGAAACCAAAAAAAACAATTATAAGATGACAATGCCCGGAAGATTTTTTATACAAAAGTTTTTAAGAAGAGCAGTAAATTCAAAATGCAACTATGCGATTTTAGAAGTCACCTCCCAGGGAATTGCGCAATATAGACATAAATTTATAAATTTTGACACTATAATTTTCACAAATCTTGCGCCGGAACATATTGAATATCATGGTTCTTATGAAAAATATCTTGAAACAAAACTTAAATCTATAAGAGCTCTGGAAAAATCTACAAAGAAAAGAAGAATTGTAATATCCAACACAGACGACAAAGAAGGATACAGGTTTTTAAATACAAATATAGAAGAAAAGTATCCGTATTCAATAAGAGACGTCGAACCTTTTGTCGTTAAAAAAAACGGATTAGAAATGACTCTTGATGATATAAAAATTGAACCAAAACTATCCGGAAAATTCAATCTATATAACATAATAGCGGCAATAAAATTTGCCAAAACGCAAGGTGTCAGTACAAATATAATAAAATATGCCCTTGAAAAATTTTCTGGGATACGGGGTAGGTTGGAAAAAATAGAGATGGGACAAAATTTTACCGTGATTGTAGATTACGCGCACACCCCTGACTCTCTTGAAAAAGTTTACGAGATGTTCCAGTCCTCAAAAAAAATATGTGTGCTCGGAAATACCGGCGGTGGTAGAGACAAATGGAAGAGAAAAGAAATGGCAAAAATCGCAGGAAAACATTGTGCCGAAATTATTTTTACAAATGAAGATCCGTATGACGAAGACCCCCTTGAAATAATAAGAGAGATGAAAAATTCCATAAAAGATCATAAAAGTTATGTAATAATAGACCGGCGTGAAGCAATAAAAAAAGCTATTGAATTTGCAAACGACGGGGATACTGTATTAATAACGGGAAAAGGAACAGATCCATATATAATGGGACCAAACAACACAAAAATTCCTTGGGATGATGCAGAGGTCACAAAAGAAGAAATAAGAAATGTGTTATTAAAAAATACATAATAATTTTATTGAAACTTGATATAATATTGAAATGAATGCCATAAAAGATTTCGCTTGGTTTTTTGTAATAATATTAGCACTCGGAATAGTGTGGTTTTTGTCTGGCGGACCAGATAGAGAATCTTCAAAAAATCCATTCATAAAATCACCAAATCCGACCCTTACCGGAGAAACTTATGGAATAAACCTGTTTCCAGACGTTGGTGAAACATCCGGCGAAGAAACTAATCAAGATGGAACAAGTTCATTCGGGTCTGAAAAAACTTACGGGATAAATCTTTTTTCCGGAACAAAAATAAATGCGTCGGGTGAAACAAATATTGAAAATTCAACAATTTCCGGACAACTACAAAAAATAGAGGCCGAAACGTCATTAATAAAAGAGGAATTAAAAAAGGCCGAGGAAAAAACAAACAAATCGGAATATTCCGACCTGATATCTTTTACACGTGGAGGCGCGTCTTCCACTGATGTTGATAGAGAATACTTGCAGATTGTATTATCAAAAACGGCAAAAAATAAAGTAATAATTACCGGATGGCAAATTAAAAGTGAAATGACCGGGATTTCCATAAAAATAGGCGAGGCGTCCTGGTTACCAAGGTCCGGAAGTTCAAATAATACAAATTCAATCGTTCTTTCTCCTGGTGAAAAAATAATTTTTACAACCGGACGCTCTCCAATAGGAATTTCTTTCCGGACAAATATATGCACTGGGTATTTTTCTCAGTTTCAAAATTTTTATCCATATCTAAGAAGCGAGTGTCCGGATCCTTCAGCGGATATAGAGGCAAAGTACTCAAGCGGTCCAAACGCTTTCAACGACCAGTGTCTTGATTTTATAGACAGAATTCCACGATGTTCCATAAACACAGCCCAACTCCCTTTAAATATGCAACCACAGTGCCAAGATTTTATAACAAAAAAGATAAACTACAACTCTTGTATAGACACCCACAAAAACGATGAAAATTTTTATACCGGGGAGTGGAGAATTTATTTGTCTCGTGATGTTGAATTATGGAAATCAAAAAGAGAGATTATAAAACTCACTGACGGAATAGGAAAAATCGTTGGAACAATAACATATTAGTTAAAATTTGTTTGAAAAAATTTTGATAGTTTACAATATCAAATTACTAATTTTATTTTAATGAAATTTAAAACATAACATATTTTCCTGTTTACGAGTCCACCCATATCTTTATTGCTTAAAATTCAAAGAGTTAAATATTTAATATTCTATATAGGGCTACTCCAACAGAAACAGAAACATTCAAAGATTCTTTCTTTCCTTTCATCGGAATTTCTGTCACCACATCACATTTTTTTAAAATTGATTTTGATATCCCACTCACTTCATTGCCAAAAACAAAAGCCGTCTTTGTTTTTATTTTCAATTTTTTATAATCTATAGAATTTTTTGATTGTTCAACACCAATTATATAGGTGTCTTGTTTTTTTAGTTTTTTAAAAAGAACGTTAATGTTCTTTATTTTTTCCCATTCAATGTTTTTTTCGGCACCAAGCGCTACTTTTGAAATCTCTTTAACTTCCCTGTCAAACCTGTCGCTTGGCGATGGGGTATATCCCGTTAAAAATATTTTATCAACATTAACGGCATCTGCGGTTCTAAAAATTGAGCCCACATTATAGTTACTTCTTATGTTGTGAAGAATGAGATAAATCATAGAAACATTAAATCACAAAATCATGAGAAGAGAAAGAAAAGATGTTGTTTGCCTATAAAATAGACACTTTTGCGTTTTTTTGTTATATTTTTATTTGTTATATTTTTATTTTATATCCGCCCGTAGCTCAGGTGGTAGAGCAGCTGCCTTTTAAGCAGACGGTCGTAGGTTCGAGTCCTACCGGGCGGACAACGAGTGAAGCGAGATGGACGCACGAGAAAACAAATTTATTTGTTTTCGTGTAGGATTTGAAAGGAATTTCGTTATTGAGCCGACTGGTAAGGAGGCGAAATCGAA